>WLWD01004432.1_pt1 | contig 29027 bp, 16 predicted proteins | sample 6712731 | NCBI WGS metagenome assembly WLWD01 (sample SAMN12718690, study PRJNA576275) | sponge metagenome | isolation source: marine sponge | host: Mycale hentscheli | place: New Zealand: South Island, Marlborough, Capsize Point | collected 2014-11-01
AGTAGCAACATGCACATGTGTATTTGACATGCATGTGGCATAGTAGCAACATGCACATGCGTACTTGACATGCATGTGGCATAGTAGCGACATGAACATGCGTACTTGACATGCATGTGGCATAGTAGCAATATGCACATGTGTATTTGACATGCACGTGGTATAGTAGCAACATGCACATGTGTATTTGACATGCATGTGGCATAGTAGCAACATGCACATGCGTACTTGACATGCATGTGGCATAGTAGCGACATGAACATGCGTACTTGACATGCATGTGGCATAGTAGCAACATGCACATGCGTACTTGACATGCATGTGGCATAGTAGCGACATGAACATGTGTATTTGACATGCATGTGACATAGTAGCAACATGCACATGTGTACTTGACATGCATGTGGCAGAGTAGCACATGCACACATCTACTTGACATTCATGTGGCATAGTAGCGACATGCACATGTGTATTTGACATGCATGTGACGTAGTAGCAACATGCACATGTGTACTTGACATGCATGTGGCAGAGTAGCAACATGCACACATCTACTTGACATTCATGTGGCATAGTAGTGACATGCACATGTGTGTTTGACATGCATGTGGCATAGTAGCAACATGCACATGTGCACCTAACATGCATGTGGCACATAAAACTGTGCACACATGCAAGGCAAATATATGTGACACATGTGTAAACTACATGTGTGCATGCTACTTTCCTTGTGCATACATGCAGGGCACATGCTGCAGTTAAGTGCATTTTGCTTACATTTTACGCACAAGTGCAATATGCACATGTGTTGCAATGAATGCATTATAAATGTGGCATACATGCAGCACATATCTATTTTTGTAAGGGTAGGTTCATTGAGGCGACCATTTCATGAATAGCTATGTATCGAAAGCTTGACTTGACACCAAAGGCAACCCACATCTCATCAGGAGCTATCTTGCTGAATGTTGACACAGCCAACACCACCACATCAGTATCAACAGTACGTATGATTACACTCCTACATCCCTTTTGCACAGCATCTGCCGCATGCAGAAGTAGCCGAGTGTCAGCCTCCTCTTGTGAACATGGGGCAAGGTGAGTCAAACATGACTCAGCAGGCGAGCAGAGGACTCCATTTCCATTTGTTGCATACATTTCTTTGCCCTCTCCTACAGATAGGTGAACAACAACATGTGACAGGAAGGCAAACAATTCAGTTTTGTTCTCGTCCACTCGAAGGAAGTCACTCCAGTTCTTTGGCATCTTAGTAGAGGGACCCACCCTCTTCCTTGTGCCCTTTCCCCTCTTCTCTCTAGTGGAGGCTTTCAGGCTGGCTGGTTGGTATACATCCCAGACAAGGTCAATCTGGTTGCTTTTCTCAAGTTGAGCAACATATGATGCAAACACACCTTCTCCATACTCTTGAAATGTTCTTGATGCACTAGGATTTAGCATTTGAACCACAACTGCACCATCGAGAATGGTTGCATCAGTTATAGGTGCACCATTGCTCATACTTTCTTCAAGCAGATCTGATTCCAGGCAGCGAAGTAAGTCTGCTTTAACCCCAAACCGCAATTTCCCTCCAGTTGATAGCGCTGGTGGAGCTGCCTGGTTTTCATGGGAAAAGAAGTTGTCCATATCTCCGTCTCGTGTTTGACAAGAGATGTAAAGCCTTGAAAAAAGACCACAGTCACTCTTCAGTGCTGCTAGCTGTTCCTTGTGTCTTGACTTACTCTTGACTGTTGGCCTACTGAAGAGTGGCAACTTGTTCTTGGGAATTGTTTGTGTTATGGGTGTTGTACACTCTTCCAGCCTTTCTGTCACATACTCAGTGTACTGCTCCTCACCAAGGGTCTCCATCCTTCTTACAGTTTCAGCCACTTGGGCATCCATGATGTCCTTTGTGTCAATGACTAGTAGGTCTTGGCTGTGTTCTAGAAATGGATTCCCCATCTCTTCAAACACCGTCACAAGTGCCCTAACATCCTTCAGGAATGCTACCTGTACTGCGGGTTGCTGGTCATGGTGATGGTGTCCAGCGTCACCACCATCATCCTTTTGGTGTCTGACCTGGTCTTCAAACTCTGCAGTGATCCTGGCAATTTCTGGCCCTGCTACCATCCAGCGTCTGAGTGCTCCAGGATTGCCAGTCAGTCCAATGGCCCCACCAGAACCTTTCACCATTGCATTGTTCTGCTCATGGCACTGGTCAAGTGCCATGGCAGAGAACTTGTTTCTGGTTTTGTGCACCACAATTTTCCTGACTTGAATTCTGCTAGGACATTGGGGTGTTTTTCAGCGAGCGTTGTCATGTCACGGATATGTACAGGAATCCATCTTGAGTAGTGCGTATGATCTAGGGCAAACATCCAGGGAATGATCTGGGTCAGGGATTCCACGTAGAGCTGGAAGTTCCTTCACGAAGGGACCTGATGTATCGTAGCAAAAGAAGCTCCAATGTCAAGGTCTTCAACCAATAGTCAAAGTGAACACTGGCCTCTGCTCTCTGTATACACCACTCCTCAAAAGGTGGAGCATCGGGTTGCATGGCTGAGGGTTAATTAACTTAGAGGCAAGACATTAGAGCCTGCACAAATAAGCAACAACTCTATATTAATTGATTGCATTTTTTGTTCAAATTTGGCCTTGATCTTGGCCTAAATGCATTTTCTTGAGATCTGGTGGTCTTAAAAGTATCACCAAATGAACCAGTATGCCAAATTTAGTTGGAAATGACACCTCAACTGTTTTATAACTATCAAAATTAAGCGCACTTGAACATTAAGCAGGGTACACTGGCGGCCATCTTGAATTTGACCTCCCCCGGTCCTCAGAGGTCAAATCCAACTTCCCTCCACATCTGAAAATAAACCTTATGGTATGTACTAACCATGCTAGAAGTTTCATGCTGTAATCAAAAAGTGCACGATTTTATAGTTAACCTGCTAGACTAATAATATTTAATAGTAGAATATTCAATAATTACAATTTTGAATTTAATTGGCAGCCATTGAGAAATTTGTCTTTGTGATCATTTTTTTTGTTATTCAATTAATGGGTGTGGCCAATCACACATTTAGATTCTGAGGATTTGGCTAGTATTGGTAAATGTTGTAGGCGCAGAAACGTTGCACAGCGAATATAGCGCAGCAAAAGTTTAATTTGAAATACAGCACAATTACTACTACACAATCAGTACGTGACACAAAAAGTGGTAAAGTGTGATACAACCAATGTGATACAAGAACTGCGCATGATCAGAATGATAGCTAGTTCTAGAATGTTCTGCCAGTCAATCTGGTAAAGGGTCATTAACGTTAAGCACTAGAGGTGGTATCCATATTATTTCCACATGTTATGAATTTTGTTTAAAGATTGAGCGTGTTATTATTGATTAGGTAAGGGATACCGTGTTTAGTAAGAGATACCACGTATTTGGTAAGGTAATTTATCACTGATTTGGTAAAGGACAGCGTGAACTAGCTGATGCAGCCACAGGCACAGAGTGCGTACTGCTGACTTTACACTTTTTATTTTTTCCGTCGTGTTTTCATCAGAATAGGGTAGTTATATTTCTAATAGACACAGTTGAAGTGTAGTTTTGAATCTTTTTGGGTGTTGATCAAAATTTCAAGTTCAAGAAAAATGTTTACATGCATGCATTATTGTACTTATACTTCTATGCATTTCACATCTGAACTTTTCTATACTTCAAATGAATAATTTTAGAGGGTTTGAACGAATGAGAATGCACCATATTTTTTCTTTTGAAGTACTGTTTTGTATCATTTTTTGTGTATTGTAGATGGAGTGATCGAATTAACATTCAAGGAAACAGACAATTAAATTTTGAATTAATTTCAGATAATTCAAGTTCTAATTCATTTCATTTTAACATTACCTTTTATTATTAAATTAATATTAAAAAAAATTTTTTTATTATATCAAAATGGATTAACAAGAAGTTTTCAATGTGGTTATCCGTGGTTGTCAAAGAGGGTTAACATAAAGGTTCCAGACATACTAAATTAGTTCCCAAGAAAGTTGCAGTCTTATCAAAGTGGTTTGCTAGAAAGTTACAGATCTGTCCAGGTGGTTTGCTGGAAAGTTATAGACTTGTCAAGGTGGTTACCATACAGTAACTTTCTGGAAACCACTTGACAATCTGTACGGTACAGATTGTCAAGTGGTTTCCAGAAAGTTACAGACTTGTCAAGTGGTTTCCAGAAAGTTACAGACTTGTCAATGTAGTTAATGAGTTTTCAGCCAGGTTTGCAAGGTTGGTAAACTAGCTTGTTAACTAGTGTCCGTTCCAGATGTCAACGGAGTTCCAAAATTTGTTAACCGCTCGGTAACTACGCGCGAACTATTAGTTAACGAGCTAGTTTGCAATTTGTAAACTTCGTTTTTTGGCGCTGTGTAGATACACAAGGTGGTGGAGAGAGGACGAAGTACTCGACTCACCGAGTGCAAGCTAAAATACAATAATAACGATAATGATATGAAACATAGCTAGCTAGAATGATTATGTTCATGTGGAGTGGTTCTTCACACCTACCAATCTAGAAGCCTAGGTGATGTACCTCCATCAGAATCATCATCTCATCCAGATATACTGTATTCTGGTTCACACATATCAGATGCACTCAGAATAAAAAAAAAAACAACAGTATAAGATGACTCATAATTAAAAAATCATGGTTTCTGAACTGCCTTGGCAGTTCACTCCCTGCCTATGGCACTCTTTACTGTCAGAAGCCATTGTTCAAGCTTAAAAAGCATAAAATGTTATAGTCAAAGCCTATAAAGTTACAATCTTAAGCCTAAGAAGCTGTAGTCCTGGCCTAAAAAGCCATAACTACAGCCGTCCGAGGCTATACAAGAAAGCTTTTCTGCATCATCATGAAGCCCCACTCACAAGAAGGAGTGAATTTAAGGAAGCGAAATAGCTGCAAAAAATGGTGTTATTAATGTAGCATCCACTCAGTTTTGAGTTAAATGATTTAGAGCTATGTTTATACTTGGCAATGAGAGTACTTTTCACGGTATTTGCAGACATTTTATTTTCCTATCACAGTTAGCTATCCTTTAAAATATATGAAGTATAGCTACATGCTTTAGAGTCATCACTTGGCTTTTTTGTCAAAATAGCTAAAAGGGAAATAATTACAAAAGCAGAAGTGGAATATTAATTTATGTACCATCCAAGGGAAACTTTTCTTACTTCATTCCTTGCAACCACTGGTTGTTCACCTGGCAGAGCCAAGGATGCCTGTGCACTAAGCAAGCACTGTGAGCCATGCAAGCAAAGCTCCTCGAGCCAGGCTAGGAACTCACAGGAAGAACAGGCCTTGTGTGGGAACCGTTCCAGATATAAGGAGTCACTCTTTAGTACTGAGGTGCCGTATTTCATTAGGAGAGTTAGTGTGGGGATGCAAAATACACTGATTTTACGCCACGGGGGTGCAAAATATGCCAGGATATTTTATTCTGGGATGTCAAAATGTAGAGTGTGACTGGTGCCATTGCCGCGCCCAATTCAAAATTGATTGCGCCTGCGCATATACCTTCGGTGCGGTATGCACATCTTCGGTGTATGTGCAGTTTTTACCTTCGGTACACGCCCTTCCGGTTATCATTTCTTACCGGAAATCTGTGACTAAACTGTTGGATGGACGAAGCGTCGAAGTAGTATCTGGGAATTAAGTATCTGTAAGTCCAAATTGAGTGTTCGAATTTATTGAATGTTAGATACCACAGTACTCTTTATGTGTCACATCATGCCCAGCTATTTCATCAGAACGCTGATGTTATTTTTAGGTGTTAAGCTATCTAATTTATCATAGTTTAATGAGTGAGGATAAGATTGAAGCTGATTACGATAAGTTTTAAAAGTTTGTGAAAATACCTATCTATATAATAATACGCTTGTGTGTCAGTAACGACGACGACGACGACGTATGTGTATTCATGAATAATTCATGACCTTTGTATGGTTCGGTAAAGCATCGTTCATTTATGGTAGGTAAAGTATCGTCACAACCAGTAGAACGTGCTGGTTACTTCTAACAAGCGGGTGTAATTGGCGATGGAAGGCGGCGTAAGTTTCAAAAAGGAAGGCGGCGTAGGTTTCCAAAAGAAGGCGAAAGTAAGGAATAGAAGGTAAAAGGCGATACTGAAAAGCGAATGGAATCGGCGAGGTAAGGGGTGTAGGTTTAAAATGGAAGGGAAGAGAAGGCAATAATGCGAGCGATTAATTATAACTAAAAAGCGGTGGAATCGTGAGGGGGGAGGGGGTTTGTTTTCAAAAGAAAGGCTAAAGTACGAAATAAAATAAAAGTCATTCAGAAGCAGGAGAGATAGACAAAGTAAAAGGGGGCTCCATGACCCAAGAAAAAGAGCTGAAGTTAAGAGAGGTGGGTAGAAGAATAGCTCAGATAGTTCAGAAAAAAGAGTAGGAGAGGGAAACGTATGTAACCTTAACCAATGGTAGATGATAACTGAGTAAGATAACTTGTGCTATACTGCATTCTTACTTTGCAATACGTCAAGTGCCACTATGTGGCGGAGTACTTGCTAGTCTATATAATAATACGCTTGTGTGTCAGTAATGACGACAACGACCGACGACGGTGTGTGTATTCATGAATAATTCATAAACTTTGGACTGCTGGTTAATTCTAAAAAGGCGATGGAAGGCGGTGTAGGTTCAAAAAGGGAGGCGAAAGTACGAAAGAGAAGGTAGAAGGCGATTAATGGTAACTAATAAGCGGGTGGAATCGGTGAGGCCACGTAGGTTTAAAATGGAAGGGAAGAGAAGGGAGTGATTATTTGCAACTAAGAAGCGGGTGGAATCGATGAGTAAAGGTGGGTATTAGTTTCCAAAAGGAAGACAAAGAAGACAAAATTTCTCAAAGTAGGGCAGAAATTCAGAAGCAGTATTTCTTGAGCTTCTGATTCTCTTGGCTATATTCTGAAAAGTGAGCAGGAGCAATGTTTGAAAAAGTTGAAGCTGATAAAGATGTATTTGTCTCATTGCCTACTGGTTTTGGTTAGTCTCTCTGCTACATAAAAAAATAAGAGCAGGAGAGGGAAACTAATGTTAGAGAATGGTAACTGAACAAGATAACTTGTGCTACTGCATTCTTACTTTGCAATACGTCAAGCACCACTTGTGGTGGGGTACTTGCTAGTGTATATAATAATATGCTTGTGTGTCAGATGAGGCCAACATGACCACTAGTCTCGCCAGCCAGACCCTTTACCTAGCTGCTACATGGGGAAAGGATCTGGTGTCCATCTTGTACCAATTTTGTTCTAGTGGAATTCATTAAAGGTTTGCAGTAATGATCACGAATGCTACTAAAGCTGCCTCTAAATGTGCCTGTAAATCATTCCTTATGCTATTCTTGTTGGTAAGATGCTTCTACCCTGGTAGTAGTAAGTATCTGAGCTTTTCTTATATCCCACCTCTCTTTTCTTCAGCTCTTCTTCTGAGTCACAGAGTCCCCTTTTCCTATCTCTCATCAGCTTCAAAGTCTAAATGTTTCGAAGTAGGTCTTATAGCCATGATTTTCCCCAGTTGCTGCAGCTATATGATATGCAATACCAGATCGAACACAGTGACGACATCTAACGCTCAAAATTCACATGCAAAAGTTGTGCAACGCCCATGTAAAAGGTTAAAACCGCATCTCCTCCATAAGCTATGCATAGAAAGGATTCTCCTTCAGATTCTGGAGGAGGAAACGAGATTGGTGCACAATGGACACCAGACCCTTTCCCAGCGTAGCGGTTAGGTAAAGGGTCTGGCTAGTGAGAGTACATGACCACCTGTGTGTTTTCATGAATAATTCATGAGTTGAACAGAACAGGTGAAAGGTCATAGCAAGTGAAAAAAGTGTAGGGTACAGTGTCAGTTCGAACCCTCTAAAGGTTGATTGCATACCAAACACTTACTATTGAACCATCTAGACCTAGTACTCAGGGAGTTCTGGAGTGCCTTATTGATATGATTATATTAGCTTTTTTTTCTCTGTCTTGCCCTGTCCATTACCTGCTCTAGGGTATCTGTATATCATTCATTCCTGATCATAGTTGGGAAAGAATGTTCACTTACAGTAGCTCACCATAAATCATGGGTAGAAGAAAGGCAGCTGAAGTCACATAGAATAGGAGCACGTGAGAAAGGCTGACTGATGTAACTACTTCATGGAATTCGTGAAAGAAAATATGATTATATCAGCTATTTTTTCTATGTCTTGCCCTGTCCATTACCTGCTCTAGGGTATTTGTATCATTCATTCCTGATCATAGTTGGGAAAGAATGTTCACTTACAGTAGCTCACCATAAATTATGGGTAGAAGAAAGGCACATAGAATAGGAGCCCGTGAGAAAAGGTTGACTGATGTAACTACTTCATGGAATTAGTGAAAGAAAATACACAGAAAGGACAGAGTGCTGATATGAGGATCAGGAGAGATAGACAAAGGAGGAGAAAGAAATCCATGAGTTGAGAGAAATAACAAAGACTGGGATGGCTCAAGAAGAAACAGATCAAGATGGGGAAACCATGGATAAATATATCTTATGCTTTCAGAAGAAATTAGAATTCAATTTGCAATAATTAGTACATCAAGCACCATGGAGTGGCCAAGTACTTGCTAGTACACATAATATAGTATGGTACATTTGTTCTTTAATTGGATAGTCCTACGCAGCTATGCCTGCCATTTTGATCATTTGGAAACAATCAATGTGGCAGATATAGCTCCGTCTATAGCTCCACACAGTTAATATAGCTAGTGGTGTGCTTGAGCACAAATGGCGAGCGAGCCTTAAACTACACTATTGTTAAATGATTGATTTTAACAACTAACACTCAAGCTACTAAAATAAAGTCGAGTTTTTAAATTAAGTATATGCGGTAAAGCCATAGTAACCGCTCCCGCAACTGTTTGAATTGAAAAAGAAGCAACAAAATCAAGTCACGTTATTTAAAATTTTCTTTGTGATATTCTTAATAGTAGTTGTAACGCACAATACTTTCACACAACTGAACATACCTATGCAAGACTTACCTTCGTGGTTCGTCTAGTGGACAATGAATTTTCAAGTAAATGCTGTTGAGTAGGGCTTATAACTGTGACAAATAGCGTATTAACTTACCACCACCACTAGCTCGAATAGAAATGGAGCTCCCACAAGTTTTTGCATTTTAACTGCACCCGTAAAACAATTCAAAGCAGTAAACAATTCAATTTCTAAGGTGATACAGGTAATGATCACAAACCGGAGGATTCTGTTTAGTGAAGTTAGGGACGGGGTCGAACGCCGAGCGAACACAAAAATATGGAGGGTCAAAGTAAAAAATGACATACATATGTCTAAACATATATATAAATAAATAAACAAACATCCCCGATTTTCAATTGTGTTACCCCTGTAAGTGTCTCGCTCGCTACGCTCGCTCGCCAATTAATACTAGTGCTGGAGCACAAAATGGCTAGTGAGTCTATACATAGTAGAAATAGTACAATTCTTATTCTCAATTAGTGGGTACTTCAGTAGCATCTGAAGCCATCAATTTTTATTCTCAATTAGTGGTTACTTCAGTAGCATCTGAAGCCATCAATTTTTATCTCAATTAGTGGTTACTGCAGTAGCATCGAAGCCATTTTGTTTATCTGAATTACCAGACACAGTGTCCACAAACACCTGCTGCTCAACTGCAGTAATTTTATGTAATCTACTGTCTCACTAGCTCTGCTTGCTCGCCAATTATCCTCTGTAGTAACCTTGATCATATGCATGCTTGTGTTTTACTGGAATTGTTCTGAATACAATTTTGAGCTAAATCATTCCAACAATTCACAGTTTTTTTAAAGCCCAAGTGTAATCTATAGCAACACAGTAAAAGTATGGTGTTTGTTTGTCTTTTAACATCTTTATACGTAAACAGGAGCAGATACAGTTGTATTAACTTCGTTCAAGGCAGACATTTTTCATCGGAATTTATTAAAATGTACATCTTGCCGTCACATCAATCCCACTTACATAACATTGTGCCTTCCATTTACTTTTGAGATACATCATTCCAGTTTAAGAAATTTGTGACCTGCAGTAGAATTCAATGTGGAGTCACAGTATCTGTGAACAGATTGTTTGATCTTTAGGAAGGAGATTATAATATTGTAATAGCTACATAGTGTTTAATAACGTTGAAAATTTTTCTTTGGTGCTTCATTTATATAGTTTTTGAAATTGAAATGTTCTAAATAATGTGAGAAAATTTTCTGTGAAAAATTTTTCTGCGACTTAGGCAGTGGATTTTGTCTTCGGCGACTTTTCCGACAACAAAAGTGAGAGGAAACTGGGGACAGGAGATACACAGCTACCGTGGAGGTATTACTGTTGAGACTAGAGAGTTGGACTTGCTCGCTAAAGGAGAATTTTTGGTAGATGTATTCTCTTCTTTCACAGGTTCATTTATACAATGCAGAATTCAAAATATTTATTTCACCACTGGGAATTGAACTTAGGCCTGCTTGCTCAACACACATGTGCTCTGCTACTGAGCGGTGACAACCAGCCAGCAAACAAACAATCCAATTCTGTGTTTATATGTTAAGGGGTACTGTTATGCTATAGTCTCACCCTCAGTAGAGCAATGTAGTCGGGAATATGGTAGAGCCAACTGCGCTGGGGTTAATTGAAACTTCCTAAAACTGTCCGACTGAGGTGGTAACAATGGGAAACAAGTGATGATATAAGATTGGAGCTGTGAAAAGGTATTTTGTATAGGATGTACAACAGTAACAACTAAAAGGTAACGATGACATCAACGGAGAACTATAATAATGCAAACGCACGAACAAAACACGGAAAACTTGACATGCGCAAAACTTAATAAATGTTCGATATGAATAATGTTCGATACGAATAATGTTTGGAGAATGATCTGATACTACTCCTGTCCAGACTTGCTTGTGAAGCTGGACCACAATGGAAATTCTTTTTTTTTCAAAGATTCTTTTTATCTGCTGAATTTTTTACTCTGCTAATGTATCACTTCATATTAATGAGTGAAAGAAGGCAGAGAAAGAAATTGTGAGAATTATTATCATTATTTTTTAAAATATAGATAATGGTTATTTAACATCAGAATTCGTAAGAGCTTATCGTCTCCTCAACCAGCTACAATATTAGTTTCTTAGGGTTAATTAAGAATGCTCATCCATTGATATCAGTGTTCGCATGGCTTAATTGACTTATTACCCCAAAAATAACAAAGTTGGAAGGTAGTGGGTTGGCCTTTAATACCTATGTATAATAACTGTTACCTGAGTCAAAGCTAATTTGAGTGGTCAGCTGCCAAGTAAATTTGCTGTTGTAGGAATCTAGTTATGTCAGTATGAGCAAGATTATTGCTAATTTTGTAGTAGCCCACAGGTATTCAGCAAAGTGTGTTAATATTATTTCTTCATCTTGAAAAAACAATGGGAATTATAATATAATAATTATCAGAAAGTGAGGTAGCACTCTTTATTTAGGGTTGACCACCATAGTGGTCATACAAATTTCACTTCATATTACGTCTGGTTTCAGTCTACAATAATTCAAAAACAGTTATTAGTTGTCTTTTAGAGTCTAATTATGCTATATATTCAATTTCTAATCCATCATAACTTCTTCTCCTTGAAAACCAGCCTAGAGGAAAACTGTAAGCATTTCTGGGACTACTAATAGCATAAATCAGTAGCATCTTTCAATGTAGGTCCACGACCCTTCCGTTTTCTTCCTTACGTGACTCTAGCATACAGTTGTTCCACAAAGAAGCATCATAGCCTTCCAAGTATAGACGCCATTTTGAGCAGCTCACGTGCAGCTGAGCCGGTGCCATGCTTTTTTTTTTTAATACAGATGTGCTCCTATGTAGTGTAAAGAGAAAAAAAATATAGGGTAGTGTAAATTGCTATGTTTCTTAGTGGCGGCTGTTGGAGAAAACCGTAAATGCTTGGTATAGATAGTTTCATAAGTAAACATTCAATAATTGTTTTAGAAGCTGTCTTATGGTAAAGGTTGTAAAAAATAATGGGGACACTAGTTGTAAAAGAAACATTTCATATAATGTTGGAAAAAAGTTTAGGGTTGCTCTAAAAAGTAGGCCTAAGTGTTAATTCGAAAAATGTGCATTACAAAACTTGCTGAAATAGAGAATGGTGATTCTACACCCCTAAATCACTACCTTGGTATTTGTCAACTTCAAAAGTTCAGAACTTGCCATTTGGTCAACTTAAAAAATTCAGAAAGTTGTCAAACACCTGGGACTTAGTTTGCCTTTTGTCTTCTTGATCGCCAGCTTTTCGATAATCCCAAAAAAATTTTTTACATTTTTTAATGTTTTTTTTAAAATTTCTATTTATTATTATTTTTATTTATTTATTTAAGACAGTAATTTAGGGGTGTAGAATCACCATTCTCATTTTGGGCATACTTTTAATTTTTTTTAATTTTTTTTTACAACTAGTATATATAGACAATCTATATCTGAAATCTGAGGTTAAGCAGGCCATATATCCAATTCTAGCATAGGAGGTATATCCTGATACAGGAAAAAAGAGGAAGGAGGGCTAAGAATATTCAGTGAAGAATAAGGTGGTAGAGAATGAGGACAATGATGGCCAACTGTGTGATAAGCTCTCTAGTCTCTTTCAATCATTGACATTAGCCCATTTTTTTAAAAAACAAATTTTCTCAAGTATTTTCAATTTTTAGGATTTGAATAGTCAAAGTGCTGCATATGCTTCACTGCCTTGGAGGGTTCGTGGGTTTGGTCTGAACCCCCTTTAAGTGACGGGAAACAAAAGATTTAGCCACACAGCATTTAACTTGTGGAACATCATCAACTGTTCAATTATATCCAAATCCTGTAATGAGAGTCTAAGCATATTTAGCTATTTCCCTTGATATACATACTTCACACTCTGTATAATGGATGCGTAGTCCAAGTCGAAGGTAAACGATAAGCTCTTTAGATACAATACCTAACTCTCATAACGATGTGAGTTAAGCAAGCATGTTTAGTGTGGTGTAATGTACTTATTTAACTAACTTATTGTATGAATGATGTTCACTGTTTGTGTACAGCTCTCACCCTGAAAGTTGGAGCCTGGTTTCTCAAGAATGATATAGCACTAACAGTTTACTGCCTGTTGCTCATCAACAGTGTTCCAAAACCATAAAGGTAAGGCATTGTTAGCGTAGGCGCATTTCTTTTTTAACCTAATCACAGTAGAAAAACGAAGGAAACAAAATTGTATTTTTTAAATCCGAACACTACTATTCAAACATTTGGCTATGGGCCTGATAGGCATACATACAATGGTTTCATGTATAATTCAATCTTGCTTACTGCTGGCATATAAATCCATTTTATGTAAAAGGCAAGCAAAGATGTAGTGTAGCTTTGAAAACTTGCTCACTGCTCAATTTTTTATAACTAAGATTATTACCTAGGTATAACAGCGACAGTTCATTTTCCCTGTTATCGTATTTGGCTAGAGTAATGTTGCTTTAGACAATGGAGAGGAATACTTTACCCCAAAACATGAGAAGAATAGTTTGTAAATACACATGAAAAAAGATAGTGTAGGGGAAGAAAGCTGCACCATTAAAAATAAAGTGTAGCAGTTATACTGCACTGAGTATTGTCAGTTTATGGAGATATTAACACCTCAGCCAGTTGCCATAACACTGGGTAAAATGTTACAATATAACACTCTGAAAGGTATTAAGATTGCACTTTGCGAAGAGTTGCATTTAATACCTTCTGCATATTATTGCACTAAGAAAAGTATTTCAACTATTCTATTTACAAGTATTAATCACATCTCATTCAAAACAACAAAATTATTGATGCATAATGACCATGAGCACAAAAGAAATGAATCCACCAAAGGGCAAACCCTCAGCTCTAACTATACATGAGCTAACTAAAACAATAATTTCTCGGACCGAATAAATAATGTATTTGGCTATTCCATAGTTAGGTATCAATACAACTTAAGCAATGAAATGGTAGATGTAGCTGGTTGCTGTCTTCGTAAAAGAAGTAGCTAAACATGCAGAAGACTCTCACCGGTATATACAGTAGGAGTCAAAAAAAAGTTTCGAATTCCGTTCCGTAGAACGGCCGTCGCACAATAAAAAAAACGGGGGGGGGAAACGGATGCCGTTTGTTGAAAAACGGCCGTTCTGTTCGACCGCATTACCGTTTTAATCTTTCTCGTTCACCGTATGTCTCGCTCAAAGAAATATAAAAAATCGTTTATCCAATAAAACGTTCCGATTTTTTGTTTACAGGCTCCAGAGAGGCGGAGCTTTTCGGGTTTAAAAAAATTGAAGCCGTCCTATTCAAAGTTGTCTGTAGAATTGTTAGTTCGACCACCGCACAGGATCGACGTTTTCTCGATGTTAGGGCATTCTTGGGCTTATATTTTTTACTACTGGAGGTCCATCAGTAGCTAACAGAAGATCTATGAAGTGCGGACCTCGTTATAGCTCTGTGCCCGTCGGAACTTCAGTCTGCAGCTTTATTGAAACAAGTTAAAATTTTATACGAGCTTTTTGCACTATTCCCGTAGCGTTTAATGGTCGATACAAGGCCTTAGCTTGCTGATATAGCTATAGAAGAGTTTCTAGCTAGAAAATATCTGTGAAACGACGGAAATGCTTCACCGTTCTTTACCGTTTTAGTAAACAGTGTCGGTCGTTTAGTCTAAATGGTACGGAATGCAACGATAAAAACTACGGTTAAAAAACTACCGTTTTAGGGCCGTACTACGGAACGGAATTTGAAACTTTTTTTTGACTCCTACTGTAGTTTCAACATTAAACTTCAGAATTCCAGCACTCAGTTAACTTTTCTGCATAAGGCCAAAATTGCAGCAGGCAGAAAAATAAATTATTTGCTCAAGTGATTGCGACAAGACAACAGGGGTTACCTACAAAAGCTTGTACCTATGTGGAGCTGGCAGTTTGTTTTTTCTCAAAAATCAGTCCAAAATTTGAAAAATTAGCACAATAAAAGGTCTTATAAATCGTCGTTCAAAACAAGTTCATGCCTCAATCGACAGTTAATTTTCATCAATCTCCAAAATCAGAGCATGATAGACAAACAGACATACAAGATGACTACTATAACCCTCTCGAGCATGCATGCGGAGGATTAACACCAACAATTTGAATTGATTAACTAGTTTTGAAGCTGTCCTTCCAATTAGTAGGGGAAACATCATAATGCTATGCACTTCACTAAACATGCATCATGTTTAAGCCTCACTTGGATTAATATAACACCAACAAAAAAATGAAATTAATGCAAACTTTAAATACTCCATTCTAAACACACTCACGAATAAGCCCAACTTAAAACAGAGCATGAATTTTTGGATTACTTAGATTTAATTAAAAAAAAAAAGATTCAGCAGGTGAATTAAATCATTATTAATCTGTCTCACCGATTCACTAAACTTACTAAAATACTATAAGCTTTCTATTTTTCTATAATAGCCCTGATTCTTTTTATCAGGATTTAGTGTACTATATTGCTTATTGTAACGTTGAGGGTGCTAGGTATAGCTCGTAAGCTTATGGTCTGCGAAGAAGTAACTCCTTAGAGACTATCTCTCAGCAGTGGTAATGCTGCCACCAGATTCTTCCTCCTTTCCTTGTACTTAGACAAGTTAACCTCTTTTCAACGAGTTAAGTTAAGGTTAAATAATAATCTAAATATTAGAAAAGTTAGTTGAGAATGACCTTACATCGGCATACTGGTGAATATATAGATCTAGGGAACAATACAATTTGAAACAAAAAGTTGCATGATGAAACGTAAATAGGTAAGATGACGTGTACAGGAAATACGATTCTAAGAAGTGTGCATGCATAGTATTACAAATTAAATTTACAAGTCTATACAATATGAAATGTCCTTTGTCCTACAATGTTCAAGTCTTTATTCTTTGATTCTTCTCTTGTAGGCATGTGCCTACAAATGTTACCAATTTTGTCTCATGTGATCTGTGTCCTGTGCGCACTTTAGTTTTTGTGCCAATAAATTTTCGACGAGATTTTTATGAAAAAAAAACCCCTATTAAGTTAGCTAAAGTAGCTAGTGATTACTGCTACAACATATACCCAGTCATACTGTCTCATGTGTTCCATTCTCTCACCAGCAAACAAATAAAAATATCACCAACTTTTGATTGTGTTACCCCTGATAGTGTCTCGCTTTCTTCACTAGCTCACCAATTATAATGTTTATAATTAAGTATAAATAACAAGTGGATGAGGCAAAGGATGGTAACTACAATAAGTTTGTCTCCAGAATGGTCTCTCCAGCTCAAGTAGATAAAACATTACATTATATTTTCTCTTAATGACTTGACTATAGGACCATGTATGAACAAATAGGTTTTACGTAAGTCGTAGAGCTATAACGATCAGAAAAGTCACCAAGATAACTTTCACCAGCACTAATAGAGTAGAAAATTAACTCTGCAAAGCTTGCAAGACTTAACTTCAACATCTCTCTTCATCTGTCTCCGTAGCTCTTTTCCATTTTTTTTGCATTATGTCGTTGTCTTTTTTCAGTAGAACATAGGACGACAATTCAAGCAAATTAACACTGACTGTAGAATAGTAGTGTACCAACTTGATTGGGCCGGCGTAGTAAGACCCTAACTAACATGTCTCAATTTAGATTTTGGTTTAGAATCCTTTTGATTTAATAAGTCTTGTGCTAGTATATCCAATAAACAAGTGTGTATGAGAAAGTGTCGCGTATTTGCTAAAGAAGAGATTAACACAAATATATTACACCAAACACATTTAACTAACGAATAGCTAACATTCAAATGTAAATTCCAGTCCATCCAGCTCGCTCGTCATTTGTGCTGTTGCACATCATTAGTAATACACTTGCTAGTAACAACAATGATGGTGTACATATTCATGAATAATTATTTGTGAGATGATCATGGTTGGTAAATTGTTATCAGGACTGGTCGGTAAAGCGTCGTTAGTAACACTGACGATGGTTGTGTGTGTATTTGTGAATAAAACTAATGATGACAGTGTTGGGGGTGATGGATTACCACATCAAAGAATCTGATTACCACCTGCTCTATGTGGGCAAGCGATAAGTTCCTTGTATCAGTTAGGCATAACTCTAACTGCTAGTCTCAACCTTGGACTACCAATTAATAAAGTTCTTAACTATTACACAAAGATAATAATTACAAACTAAAGTAAATACACATCAAGGGGACTACAAGGACAAAAATAGTTGAAGACAAGATGATCTCACAAAGAAATGAAAAGAAGTGATCTTACAAAAATTCAAGCATAATTAGAAATGATGGCTACAAAAACAAACTGTACACAGGAAAGGAAAGAAAACTGAAGCTAACTAGAAATGTGTGTGAGCAAAACATACATAGGAGCTGGGTAAATGTGAGGGGAGGAGTTCATGTTGACCAATCATGAAGGCGAGAGAAACAGTCTTAGTTGGGGGAGTGAGAAATAAAAGATAATTGCATATGAAAGATGCATGACTGCGCATAGGTGAAAATGGAGTGTGGTATTTGTTGTGTTAAGTTAACAGTTTGACATGGCCTAAACATGCTGCCCACCAAAGGGCAACTGGTCCTTTTAAGTTTTTTTGTATCAGGGCGATTTTTGCTGTTGGTCTCTTGAATGTCGCTGTTACATTGAAGTTGCTGTTCGAACTTGCACAACACGAACCTTTCTATCTTTTCCCAGAAAAACAGAAATAATCCTTCCTGGTTACTAGCTTGTGGTAAATGCTGATCCTTCCCATATGATGATGAACTGCCAAATTACGCGAGTTGTTCACTTAGAGAAACACTGAAGCTGTTGACATTGTAGAGAAGGGAGGGCTTGGAGTCATGTGCGATGCAGGAAGTTGACCCATTTGCTATTGTTCTGCTTTAGCAAATCGTCTGCAGAAGTCTTGGACCATTTTCTAGCTCCAAGAAAATGGGCAGTTGTACGTGCAGAACTGAGAAGAAGAAAGGAGCCTCAGTGGCAGAGGGAGATATGCAAATAACAGACTTGTGTTAGGAAGCAAGACTAGAAGTCACAGGAGTGCTCGGTAGGCTGCCACCAGAATCAACACTGACCCACAAGAGAGAGGAAGGGAGTTGCAACTAACTACACTGGGAAGCGCTCTTATTCCTTCTCTACCCAGTTGCAGGCGTCCACAACCCAAGATCTCAGAGGATTTGGCTTTGTAAACTCTTTTGTCAAAGTGTAATACAAGTTTGAAGTGAACACATGTAGATTGAATCAGGCGTGCTGGAACAGCCAATATGTATAGAAAACTGCCCACTACACCCTCTTCCTGAAGTACGTGAAATAGAAATGGAAATGTAGCAAAGTGATTGATCGAGTTCTGTATATGACCAAATATGGCAATAAGAAAGGTGTGAGAATCAGAGAACATATGCATAGTCAGCTGAAAGTACAGTTTAGTCATGATCCTTGTGTGTGGAATCCTGCTTGTTGGTGGGAATTCCACCACAAGACTAGAAGATGGGTTAGAATATCCTTGGGGGTGCTTTAGAGATGAATTAAAAATATGATCGTCCTCCCTAAGCAAACCATCTTTCCAATAGATGGGTTTAGTGAAAATACACATGAATGAGAATTCAAGGAATGACCTTGAGAAAGAGAACAAATTTCATTATGAGAATGACGATTTTGAGATAATGAGAATAAAAAGTTTCTGAGATTTTATTTCAGGTACAGACAAAGATTCTTGGGTTTCTTGTTTTTACCAGTCCTGGTACTTGAAATGAATCGATGGATCCAGGCATTGACTCGCAGAAGCTTGAAGTAATGCTGAAGTTGTTGTACGTTGAAAGGTTTTGTCTTGAAGCAAGAGCAGCTAATTTTTCCAGAGCTGATGTTGTACAGATAATGGAAAAGTCAATCACAAGAAAGAAAATGCTTGACTGAGGCTGGACAATGTGAGGCAGTACTACATTGTGGATGTACTGAGCTTGAAGCTTTCCATCCAAGTCGTGGAATTAGTAGGAGAGGATGGTTGAGAGTGGATTGAGAAAGACAGCGAAAAGACGACAAGAATGATGAGCTTTCTTTCATCAGCAAAGATGTGGTTTCAGAAATTTTGGGAGCTCTGGGCTAGGATGAGGAGATCCCCTGCTTGAGTGAGTGCATTCAGAGTATCTTGAGAGTCCTGCGCTAAGAGCTGTAAATTAAAACTGGAAGTGGTGAGCAAGCCGTGCTGGTTTCTGGTGTGACCTAACGTCTTCCCTGTACCACCAAACGCTTCAGCCAATTCTGAGCACAGCTGGGAAACGTTAGGAACAAGCAAGCTTCTCTTTACGTCTCCTTCGTTCTTCATAAACATCAAATGACCAGACTGGTGGAGATCCTCCAAAAGGGGAACCAAAATTATAGCATCATCTGACACAAAATACCTCAAATCATACACAATACCGTCTTCTACATAACGTACGACTCGACGGCTGACTGCAAACTCTGCAAACTAACAAGCGAAGAAGCATCGAAAGACTTCTTGATGAAAGTGAGGAGAAAGAAGTGGTCCCACTGTGCAATTGTCCATGCACTACGTACACTTGCTATTCCTGCAGCTCTTTTCCTTCGCCACATCTCTGACTAGAATAAAGCACTTTGCTGGTTGGGAGTTGGGATTGCATTTTGAGTTTGATTTCAGCCATATAGAGTTTTTGGTAGAGCTCTGTGACAATCTGTCTGCTGTGGTTTTTATAATGCAGTCGAAAGAGCTCACTATCGAATGCATCAAATACCGTTCTGAGATAGTCAGGATTATCAGAGATTTTTTTAAAGAGTATTACGGTGATGGCATGAGTTTAGAGTTCATCATAGACCCTTACCACTAGCACAGGCACCCTTTGATGCCCAGGGAGTGTTTGACACTGTTCAGCATTGACCAAGTCTGGCACAGCATACAGAAAAGGGAGGGAACTGTGCTCTCTACGGATGACGTCTCACTGACAGTGGAGGAGCTTCTGACTTTTGAACCCCTCTGGTCGATGAGCAGCAACTCTTTGGATTTACTTCAGAAGGTAGATCACAGTGATGCGATAAGTCGCGATTGCTGGACGTACTTGGCTGATAGTATCTCAACCGAGGTCGGGTATGATGGGGAAGATGTTTCATGTGTCTAACGCAGAGTCCATTTCTCACAGTGGTTTACAGTCGGCCTTAAACTCGAGGCAAACTTATCGAGATGTTTTGCAGATCCTGTATAATTTCACTGTTGTTGATTTATCTTTGTTTCATCCTCAATCAATCAATCGATCATCATCTTGATTAATAGGCACATTAAATTATTTTTTTAATCATGGTCAAATAATATCATAACCATAATGCTCTTCTTATTATAGTATATTGACTGCAGGAAGCTTATTTTGAGTGCAGAAGAATTTCTTTATATAATGACACTGTGAGATTTAATTTGAAATATTAAAAACTAAAGGATTTCAAAAGCTTCCTCAATGCATAGATGGTATAAGCATTGAAGTATTAGTTTATTTCACTCTTTTGAACAGGGGCATACTCCTCCCTGTTGTGACCTTAATAGCTAGTACTTTAAATAATGACACAGGTAATAATAGCCAGCTATATATTTAACTTCTTGCATCACAAGCATCTCATTTGAAATAAATTTCTGGTAAAACTGATGAAAACCTACCAATTGAAAACCTACCAATGAAAAGTACACTTGCAGGCAAAACGGGTTGACAACCGATACCATGCTGTCCCTCCGCGCGCTTTGCGAACTACGTGGGTTTGGCTACGCCAGACTAGTGTGTGTGAGCGTTAGTTGCGCTATATTTTACAGGGGCACACGCAAGGGGGAGTTCGGGGAGCTAACTGTACCTTCACAGCCCATGTAGAGCTGGGTACTACAGGGTCATTACTAGCATTGAGGCAGAGGAGGCCACCGCCTCCTCAAAATATTTCATATTGATGGGCGGGGAGGAAGGAAAGGGTATGACCTTCCTCCCCACCCACCAATATAGTGAATGAAAAGGGTCGGCTACGCTGGACTAGAATACCCCTGCTCACCTCAAGGAAACTTATAAGTGGACAACTACTGAGTTGCTTACTTAGTTTGTTAGTTGCAGAGGGGTCCTGAGAACAGCCAGCTATTTTTTTCATCAGATTTCATTTAGCTATTTTTTAATTTTATTTACAAACTTATTATTTATTTAAATGGGTGGACTATAATTTTGGGTATGGTAAAAAATTCATCTCAATTTCTAGTTTACGGCCCTGGACTAGATTCCCCATTTTGTACGTGTTTCTACACATATAGTGCTTGCTCATTCTTTTTGATACGCCCATTTTTGGTTTGTTTATATGCTAATTGTACAATACAGTCATTATTCAGTCTTCGTTTAATTCATAGCTCGCAGCGTTGTCGTCATGTGCAAACATTTAGCGCTTGCACATTCTTTTGATACGCCCATTTTTTGTTTGTTTATTTATTAATTTTTTTAATTTACTTATTTCTGAGTTCAAGTTCGGTGCTTGCCCGGTTATGTGACCATTGGAATTCTGCTGGGGATATAGTAACCTCCCATAATCTCTGGGAATACCGGTAAGTCCTTCGTGGCCATACGTGGGTGTACTCTCGTGTAGCGCTTTTACTAACTATACATACCCGCTGGGCGCTTTTACCTACCTACCCTATAATATATCAGTGCTGGGTGACATTGCGTAATGCCATTTGAAGCAATACATGGCTTTAATTACCGTAGTCAGTCAATAAGCGCTTTATGAGCCTCTCAGGACTTGAACTTAAGAAGTGGCTTGTGAAACCCAACATATTGAACCCATTTTTTCTCAATTTTATTCAATAATCCATTCACTAGTGTAATTTTTCAAAAAAGAAAGAAATTATTTCATTATATATATATATATATGCTTTCCCTTGTACTATATATAGCTAGTTTTACAAAATGCTATTCAGAAAGTCTTAATTAAATTCATAGCCCGACGCGTTGTCGTCAAGTGCAAACATTTAGCGCTTGCGCATTTTTTGATACACCCATTTTTTTTGGTGATTGTTTATTTTTATTGGTTTGGTGCTTGCCTAGTCTCGCGGGCCAGACCCTTTACCTAATCGCTCCTTCCGAGCTGATCAATTAGGTAAAGGGTCTGGCCCACGAGACTAGGATGAAAAAATATCTTGGAGTAAGTCCTTCTGAGCCAGACATGGGTGTACTCTCCGTAGCGCTTTTACCTACCTCTCTATACACCTGGCGACAGTGCTAATACCAGTTGAAGCAGTACATGGCTTTAATTTGCAGCCACTCAAGAAGCTCTTTACTAGTCCCACAGGACTTACACTAAAGAAATAGTAGCTTGTATAAAAAAACGATATCCAAGAAATTAAACCCATTTTCTCAATTTCTTTAATAACCCTTTAATTAGTAAAAAAAAAATTTCCTCAATTTTTTTAATAACCCTTTTTAGGGGTGAAGTAATACCCATACATTCCAATACAATATCTCTATTTCCTGAGCTCTATATTTACATGTAGCTAGAATAGAGAGGTATCGTTTGGTTCTGGCTTACTTTCTGAATCTGAGCTCTAATAGCTATTGACTGGAAATGTTGTCTAGAGCCCGTCCAGCTTCTTTAAGGCATGCTAAATCCTCCTCAGAAGTAATTGTCTTAGGTCCAGTAAACTCATGCTTATTACTTTAAATCTCTTCACCCTTTCACTCACCTCTTTCAACCTCGGAGAGCCCAAAATAACTAACAAACATAAAGCTTACAATTCTGCATTGAACTGATAAAGCCATTACCGTCTCATCAACATACTGTTTGCTTGATGTCACGCTTTTCCTTCACTATCTAAAGCGTAATTGTTTGTATTTGATGTCGAGTGAAGTTGATAGCTTAAATGTTTTCATTTCAATGAATATTTTGACCACAGGTTGTCTAAATAGTCACTACAAATAAAATTGAGTTGCATTTTTAGTGTTTCTATTGTTTTTTTGTTTTTTTTTGTTTGTTTTTTTGTTTTTTTGTTTTGTTTTTTGTTTTTGTTTTTTGTTGTTGTTTTTTCAATTACATAGCACTATGGAGTTTTCTGAGAAGAATGTATTCAATACTATCAAACATGTAGCGAAATGGGATGTCCTGGCGATTCAACTTGGTTTCAGTACAGATTATCTAGAAGTTATAAAGAGAGATACCAGTGACACAAGTGGAGCTATAATTCGTCTTATTGGAGACTGGATAAGAAATGACAAAAAGGCCAGTTGGAAAACTTTAGCTGATGCACTGAGGCTGGCAGAACAGAACAAGCTGGCAGACTCTTTATACAGTGAAAAATTTGCAGGTGATTAAACAATGTTGTAGTAACATTTACATTTATTTATATATTACATTAGGTATGTCTTCTCCAATCCCTGCGGAGATGAAAATCTGTGACAAGGAAATTGTAAAATGTAAGTTAAAATTTTAATAGGGTTGTTTAAAATTGACAAGAATAGTAAAATTCCTCAAATTGTCTGTCTTGGTTGGAGGAGGAAAAGAGTTAGGGGTTGGGAGAGAGAGAGAGGGAGACATGGGTTCCCAGATAGATAACTGACTTGTGATTTTTAGCACTCTTCTTGTGGGACTTAGGATGCTCTAAAATATCTGGAACATTTAAGACTGGAGAATCTTTTCTGTATTAGCTACATAACTGGTAAAGAATTAGTTAAGTAGCACAATACATGAACTTTAGGACTGAAACTGTTGGGATTTTTTTCTGATGCCTAATGTAGCATTAAAACTTCATGATTTCACTGTTTGTTCTAAGTAGCCTCCATAGCTAATACCAATTAGCTAATAGGTTTTTCTTGAAAAAATATTTTTAAGATGCACCAAATGGTTACAATTGTCGTAAAACCCTAGGATAGTTCACATATGGGGCATTTCTAATGGCAGAATATCGTGTTTATTAGAAAAAGTATGTCTTTAAATAATCCAAAGGTAAATTTTTTTACTTTCAAGTAATAAAATTGGTCTAAGAAGCTTTAATTATTTCCAATGAATTTTGAGGACTGGGGAAATTCTGTGGAATGTAGGGTTGTAAATGCATGTACTACAATGGGTGATGTTATTGAAACCAATTTTATTCTTACAGCAAAGCAGCCAGTTAGTACTACAAAAGTAGAACGATCTATAACTTCACTTCACTCCAAGAGAGCTGGTTAGTTTCCACTTTTTGAGTTTATTAATTAATCTATGGTGCTTTTATAGTACACTGAATATTAATATTTTATTAAAATATTGGCAGAAATACAATTTTCATGCGGGCTACTGAGAAAGTAAAATATCACACTCACTCTAATATAAATATATATACATACGCACATGTTCAATGCATGTATAATGCATGTGGGTTCTTACATTCATTATTAATTACACTATTACATACTAGAAGAGTGTTTAGTACAAATGGTGAGTATCTGCATGGAAGAAATCAAAACAACAAGGTTCTAGAACACAACAAAAATGGCTTGATTTTACTAAAATTAATGTTTAAGCACCAGTTTAGAAGGCACATCAGTCTGTGCAAGCTTCCGTCAAAAGCACCCAGCTACTAAAAAAAAAGCAGAGTGTAACAATTGTTTGGTAAAGGGTCTTCAATTCCATGCTAACCACTTGCAGTGAAGACTTTTGTGACTTGAAATACAAAAACAAAAACAAGAGCATATGGGTAATGAGCTTGCACAATACAGCGTGAAATAACAACCATGAAATATCAGTGAGTAATTTCAGCGGACATATATCTAAAATAACACAGGAGAGGGAAACGGATATAACTAAATCAAGTGGTAGAGGATAATAACAATGGATATAAATACCGTCATGCTACTGTATTCTTAATTTGTAACTGTTAGTACATCAAGTGGCATTGTGTGGTGGGATACTTGCAAGTCTATGTAAGAATATGCTTGTCTGTCTGTAAGTATGGTGATGATGATGACAGTTTGTGTTTTCATAAATAATTCATTAGCATATGCTGGTAAAGCATCACTACAAGCATGGGTAAGCCTTCATTTTTAGTATAAGACGACTAAGGAAATGATGACTTTGTAGCTAAAATTAGATGAAATTGGTAAGGTAACGACGGTAAGGTAACGACGGTAAGGTAACGACGGTGAAAGTGGATAAAGATTTCAAATGGGAAAGCAGTAGCTAATAGTTTCACAAATTGTAAGTCCACAATCATGGGTTGAATGACAGAGAGACGGAGAAACAGGAGAGCTAAACAAAGGAGGAGAATTTAATTCATGACTTAAGAACAATGAGCTGAATGAAGACAGGAAAATATTTAGCAAGAAAGAGAGGAGAGGGAAACTGATGTAACTAAACCAAGTGGTAGAGTATAACAAGAATGGATAAGAATACCTTTTGCTTCTATATTTGTAATATGAATAAGATATTACACATCAAGCACCACGGTGAATGAGGTGATTGTCAAAAATGTTCAATAAAAGTTTCTTCAGCATTCCTTCAAGAATTGTTACAGGTTAGGCAGCTTTGTCTGATTTTCTGTTGATTCTGTGACAACTTCAAGTGCTTCTTTTGTTGCGAAGCATAATTTTTTCTCTACAATTTTGTCATCAAATACTTGTTATTTGCTCTGTGGCTGCTTGAGCTCTGCTTATTATCAATATCACTGGTTGACTGTCTCCTTCCGATAATAAGTTGACGAAATCTTTTAACTCGAGATTGTTGAGCTTAAACTGAGCGGAACTCTGGCTCCAGTCAGATCATTTTATGTGAAGGCTGCTGTTCATGTGAGCTTCAAATGACCAATCTCAGTTTGAACTTCAGCCATATGCTGATCATTATCAAACCCATCAATGATTTGTATTCTCCACTCAATGGGTGATCATCTATCAATTCAATGGCAAAGTGGATCTTGGAGTGCCTTCATAACCTATTATTTCCCCTAGGTCTTGCCCTGTCCATCCACTACTCTATAAAAATGCTAGGTCATTGAACTGAGTTGAGAAAACGTGTTCACCTACAATAGCTAACCATAATCTATCACAAATCATGTGTATAAGAAAAGCAGAAAGCAGGAGAACACAAGGGACAAGAAAAATAGAAACAGGTGAGAAAAAGCTGACTCATGTTACTACTTCAATGAAGACGTGAAAGAAAATGCATGAAGGACAGAGATACTTGGGAACAAGAGAGGTAGAAAAAGGAGGAGTACGGAATTTATGAGTTGAAAAGGGGATTAAGAAAAACTGGGATGGCTCAAGAAGAAAGAGAGCAGGAGAGGGAAACCATAGATAAAAATACATTATGCTACTGCACTTCTACCTTGTACAAGTTAATAAGCCAGGCACCACCATGTGGTGGAGTACTTATAGTTATAAGCATAATTCCTAACGACTATATGTACTTAGTGTAGAATGTCACTGTGACATTCACCAAACTCTAAATAGCCAGTATTATTATTCTTTTGTTAATGTAATGTAGTTGAACGAAGCATTTTACGCTTGGAAAAGCGGTTTGGATTTATAGTTAAAGATACCAAGGAAGAGATATTACATGATGAGCAGAAGCTCAGAGAACTTCCTGACCTTATTGAGTACGGACTACCACAGAGACTGAAGAGGTTAAGAAACTTTGTTATTCGCAGTTCTCTGACAAGAGCGTCTTTGACAAGAGACAACTTTGATACATTTTTTGAAGCTTTAGAACAATTGTGGAGTTTCATTGATTATGATTTGTTGCGAACTATTATTTATGAACTTGAAAATATTGAATTGATGAATAAAGTGGATGATTACACAGAAGAAGTCGAAAAATTTTGTGCGGAGACCACAATTTATGAGTTTATTCAAGTTTGGAAACCAAGATATGATGATCAAGATATACCACAAGAACTTCGCATGTGTGTGACAGAGTTATCATTGGACCTTGAGACTAGTACTGTAGAAGATCTGAAACTGATACAACTTAAATTAAGATATTCCCTGCCACAAGAACTAGCTCGGGCAGCATTTTATATATGCAATGTGAGGCCAGGATCAGTGACAGTGTCCTGGCTGGTTTGGGCGGAGTGTGTCTCAGATGTGATGGACAGTTTAAATCTCCTAATGAAATCAAATTCTGAAATTATTTCAGAAATTCATTTATCATTCATGTCATTAGACAATGTTATTTTATACTCCACCTACAATGAGCAGGTAATAGTGCATGTTGTACTAAAATAGACTTTTATTGAGAGTTTTTTGAGCAAGATACTCATGCTTGAACAAAATGGAGCCTACAATTTTAGTTTTGTAAACGAATGTGTAGCACCATAGTAGCACATGTGATAGAGTAACTAAATTAATGATAGTTCCTAGATAAAGGCAGGCAGCCTTAGGGCAATCCTTTTGATTGATGTGTTTGATGACATAGTCCATGCTTAACGATGCATATAATAGACTCTATATCAGTTTAGTTCTGGAAGGAAGTAAACATGTGTGGTATGTTCTAGTTAGTATATGACTCACATGCTGTAGTAGTGTTATTGGCCAAGTAATATCTATGGTCACCTCTGCTCAAGTCCATTGCTTAGCAACACATGAAGTTGAAGCATATCTCCCTTTTGATGTCATGTTTTAGTGCATTCTCTTAGTAATGTCAACAGCCCACAAGACTAGTATTTCCAAGCACTAGTTTTTTGTGCCCTACTGTAGTAAGCAACACCCACTTGGACACTAAAGTCAAAATGTGTGCCCTATAAAGACATAAAAACATCAGGATGTACTGCATTTTAGTGGCACCGAAGAGAAGAAGTGTCATATTAATTCAGTGCCTTTTTTAAAACATCGTCAGTAATTTAAATATAAATTAAAGGCTGTTACAGTAGCCAAATACCATAAGAGCTTAAGATTCACTGATAAGAACCAAAACTGGACACAGTACAGTGAGCTAATTCATGTCTGAAAGGTGGCAACATTACTTTTGAAACCCATTGACCCGCTCACGCTGGGTAAATCGTTCATATTTGTCTTATACGTACGTATGTAGGTGTATGTGTGACAAAAAATGATTTTATGAATACACTTTATGTCAAACTTGAATTAACTATTGGTTTATGTAAATGTACACCTTTGCTACCACCTTTAAGGACAAATTTAAACAAAATGTAGCTATCATTTCTGATTTTTATTGGCCATACCTTTTGTTGTGCTCATTTATTTAAATACTTGAATTGTTGACAATCCTTTTGTACTATTTCAACTCTAGAAAAAAGATAAGTGTGAGTGCAGTCAGTAGGTAGGTAGATAGATAGGTGTAGATAGGTAGGTGGGTCAATATGTAGCTTGGTTGGTGTACTCATTGGCCATAGTATCAAAAAACAAAATAAATATACTCTTGAAAAACTGCTTTAGTAACGAATAAAAGCTCCACCTGCATTACTTTAAATGATATACAACCAAATTATACATTAAAAACCTAAAACAAATTTTCCATAGTCCCTACCTGCTTCATTAATTTATTATTTCCTGATGTAAAGTTGAAAAAAATAAAGGTTTGTGGCTTTTCATTCTTAGTTCTTTGACATCCTCCTACATTTTATAACACATTTATTTGTTATATTATAGATGTTAAGTGCTATTGTAAAAGGAGAAGTACAAATTGTGGAGAAGATTTTGATAAAGAAGTGTGTAGATCCTAATTATATTCATCATGACTATAAGGTATGTTATGGTTTTATTTTTTTAATGATTACCTTAAAATACAATGAAAAATTTATACAGATTATACAAGATGCATCATCAAATTTAGTGATAGCATGTCTTCATGGTGATGTACAAATAGTACAACTATTGATATGGCACGGCGCTAAAGTCAATTTACTGTCACAACATGGAGTATCGCCATTGTATGCTGCTAGTGA
>WLWD01003501.1_pt1 | contig 29020 bp, 13 predicted proteins | sample 6712731 | NCBI WGS metagenome assembly WLWD01 (sample SAMN12718690, study PRJNA576275) | sponge metagenome | isolation source: marine sponge | host: Mycale hentscheli | place: New Zealand: South Island, Marlborough, Capsize Point | collected 2014-11-01
CAAATGTATTCTTTTTGTTGCATTATAAGTTGGATTTAATTAATCAACTATTGTAGCATAATAATGTAATACTATAATATTTAATAATTTCAAATTGTATCTGATCACATGATTCTATTGTACCATTTGTTACTGAGTGTGTGTATGTGTGTGAACCACTCTATGCAAATTTCAATTGAAAGATCTTCCTGAACTCTTTAGATTCAACTATCTCATGACATTCAATGCACAGATTCATGTAATTCTTTCTTTGTTCCTCCAGGTTTGACCAGTTCCAGTTTCTAGGAAAGCGCGTGGCTTCGTCACCATCACAGAGCGACGAGGCTATGGTGGCAGAATGGCAGCGACAGCTCACATCTGGGAGAGCCAATCTGAGGGAGTGTTGGGAGAGAAGCAGCAGACAGCTAAGGCAGTGATGTGAGCTGCAAGTGTCCCTAAGGGAGGTAGAGCATGTGGATGCAGCTCAGGAGACATTCCTGGCTTGTGATGACTTGGGAGTGAGCATTGTCAGTACATGCTGGGGAATTTACAAAACCAAACCTGAGAGGGTTTTAATCGACATATTTAAAATTTCAGGGGCTTCTCATTTCAATGAGATTGAAAAAAAAAGTTATTTTTTCTTTTTTGTTTTTGCAAATATCAAAATGAAGATCAAAATTCTTTTCACGGAAGACAGAATCATTTTCTGGGATGGGGTGGTACTATATTTCGAGTGTGTGTATGTACTGCATGTGTCCATTTATGTTTGTGTGTGCTTATGTTTGTGTGTGCTTGTAGACATCTGTCGACAGTGTGGAGAGTCTCTGTAATAACTTAGCATGCTAGAATTTGTTGTTGTATCATTATTATGATCATTGTAATTAAATGTATTTCCTGAGTTGTGGTCACATTAATTATAGCCTGGGTATTTATACTGCATCAGTTTTTACGTTGTGCAGAATGATTTGGATTGTCTGTTTTTGATTATATGAACATTAATATAAGAAAAAAAAAAATACTTGAAGTTGGAGCGTTGTTGCGATTGACGCGTGCATTGAACAACTATATAACATTCTCCTTGAGAATCACAAGGAGTTTGAGAGCAGAGCTGCTGCCAACAATGACAAGATCCAGTCCCTGCATGAGCATGCTAATAGACCTACAAGCAGGGCATTTACTGTTAGAAGACAGGGCTGTCCAGGTTTAAATATTGACAAAGGAATGGATTGACCACAAGAGAAAAATTGTTTCACGAGTCATGTTCAATTCATCTTAGCATTATGTATGTACTCTGTAAACTTATTTTATGGATGAACAATGAATAGATACTTAGTTGATGTATATTCAAACAACTAGTATGTACCAGGGTTGTATTAAAGGAGGGGGGGGGGGGTGCAGGTTGCCTCCCAACAGTAGTTTTTAGCTATATTGGGCACTTAGCATTGATTCAGTATAGTAGCCATGAAAAAAAAGAAGCAACTGATTGAGTAAAGCAAGTAATCATTAAACAGCCAAAGCTTCCCTAATGTATTATTTTTACTTTTTATTGAAATAGCTACATAGTAGCTAAAAGTATTTAAAAAAAATCAGCCTCTATGAAAAATCATAAAATATTATTAATTATACCCTTTTTGGGTTTTATAAAATTAAAGTTAATTTTTGGCAGCTGCTATTAGTTGTGATATATAAATTAGTATTCCACCCTAGATATCTTTGCAATGATATCTTTAGGTAAATGGCCCTTGAAATATCATTTCAGCTGTTATTTCATACGTACTTGTGGGCCCTTCCCTCCGCAGATGTAAGGCGCACAACTATGGGGACAGCTTATTGATCGCTGCCACCAGAGTGAATGGCTTCCAAGCGCTGCCGCAGCAGCCGTCAAGGTAAAACGTATTTCTGAGATTATCCAAACACTGACTTTCCAACAACATGGGGGCGGCTTTTATATGAGTGATAAACTCCGCCCATAAAACTCAACAGAAAACAACTCGTGCAACACACGAGGTTCCACAACTCCACAAAACATGACCATAAAAGGAAACATACACAAACAGTCTCTTGACATGCGCACACAATGCATTACAGTTCATACACACACACATAACACTGTCTCTTTGACTTCATCTGTATTTCTTCATGTGGGCAGGCCCACATCTCCCCCTCCTCCGCAAAAGACGGGTAACGTCTCCACTGCAACATCAGATCCTTCATGACATCTGCTTAACTCATCCACGACTCTGCAGGAACTTAGACACCAGTAAGTCTGCCGTAGCACAACACAGCCTAGAAGAAGGACACAGGATAAACTGGAGTGGAAGCAAAGTGATAGACAAGGAAACTAACTGTCATAAGAGACGGATCAAAGAGGCTATTCATATCAGGAGAATTCCAAACTTTAACCAAGATGAAGGTCTTGCCATCAGCCCTATCTGGACAAGTGACATTACTAGATGATTGGCATTATCCTCACAGTTATTATTACTATTACTTTATTATTATTACCATTATGATATTGTTTATTAGCTGCTAATTTTACTTAATTATCAAGTTATCATTCCTTTCTTCCTCCTTGTTCTTCATCCTTTCATCATTTCCATTCACTTTCTTACATCCTTAGTTCTTTATCCTTTATTCTTTCTCCCTTTGTTCCTTATCCCGAATCCTTTAGACTGCCAATCAACACCTTTTAGCACCCCTAGCCAAACCAGTCACCTATTTTACTGAGTCACTCAACCACTCATTTCACTTTTTTGTTTTTTCTTGTACCTGAAGAAGACCAGCAAACTTGGTCGAAACGTCGTAAAAAAAATAAAAGTTTACTTGACGCGTGTAGTCCAAAATTAAACAGCTAATCAACAAAATTATGCATTTAGACCATTTCATACCTCAGTAAACAAGAAGTGGCAAACCTAGTCAATGAGTTCCAGTTGAATGGAGTAAGTAGATCATATTATTGTAATGGCTGTTTTTAGAACTGTACAGGATTTAAAAACTATAGGGGTGTTACCAGGGATCAAACTGAGGACTACTTACTTAATGCACAATCATTTTATCCACTCAACTAGCAATTACATTTTTTTGTGTAACAATAATTTGAAAATGTGAGTATTTGGCCACAAGGCCTCAAAAATTACTATTATATCAATGAAAATTTCCCACTTTACCATTAGTTGGTAGCATGTGTGTCAAATCAATCTTTAAGTAGAGCCACAGAACCTGAAGAGAGAGTGGTTTTATCACATGAATATCATTAAGTAGACAACTAAATATAATAAAAGTGCATAGTTGCAAGCCTTTTGTTCTACACATTCTCTACATAAATAGGTGTAAAGAGGGTGTAATTATAGGCCTTTTGTTGATATCAGTTTTTGGTAAACTGGTGTCACATTCTTAATTGAATTAAGTTTTGTCATGTGTATTTAAATAATATAGTTTACTCTACTTTGGGCCACTTCAATCACCTAACAACTCCTTTCAGCTTGTCATTTGTGCTAAAGCACACTACTAATGTATTCTCAAGTTACTGATTTTACAGAATACGAACCATTCAAGTCTTTTCAAGCAAAAGTGGGCATCATTTATTTCTCCCCTATCTTCCACTCTGGTACATGTTTATTTGACTTGATGTTGTGGCCTCACCTGAACTTTACATTACGTTACCTTTCTGTATTTCATTACTACTGTATTATACTGCTGAAAGGCAACACGTTGCCACACGTAGGCCACACATATATATATTGCATTGTACATGGAAGACTAAAATGGTAAATCCTATGGTGACAAGTCCTGAACCGTATTAGAACTCAGGCCTCATGGTTGCATTATAGAAGTTGTGGGGGCAGCAATGGAGGTGATGCTTACCTTGTGTCTTATTCTTCTTCAAAGATGAAAAGAGTGTGCTTGGGTCAATTTTTTACTTAAGCTACAATATGAGCAAGGAAATGCTAGATGTAAACTGTGCTGATAATTAGACTTGTCCAAAAAATTGACAAGAATGAAGAGTAAATTACCAATGTATTGATGACACCAAGAATTAATTAAAACAACTCGCTATCTGTACAAAATATATGCAAAATCTATTTCACAGATGCATGGGATTTGGGGAAGGATTGACAGTAAGATCTACATGGGAGGACATGCATGTGTCAGTAACAGGGACTGGGTAACCTTACATGGGACTGTGATGTACACATATTCAAAAAAAATTTTGTTGTTATTTGTATATTTGGTATTGCTGCTTGCTGATGATTATACCGCTAGAATAGAAATTACAGAATATTCAGTTGAGGTGTAATTTTCAATTTGGTATTTCTGTGAATATCATTATGCATTTAGACATTTCATGCCACAGTCAACAGGAATAGTGACAAACATAGTCAATGAGTGGAATAAGTGTGATCATATATTATTATAATGGCTGTTTTTATAACTACAGAATTTAAAAACTATAGGGGTGTCACCAGGGATCAAACTGAGGACTACTTGCTTAATGCACAATCACTTTATTCACTCAACTAGCAATTACATTTTTTTGTGTAACAATAATTTGTATTTGGCCACAAGGCCTCAAAATTAAGAAGAGCCAGAAAACCTGAAGAGACATTGGTTTTATCACATGAATATCGTTAAGTAGACAACTAAATGAAATAAAGTGCATAGTTGCAAGCCTTTTGTTCTTCACATTCTGCACATAAAAAGGTGCAAAGAGGGTGTAAAATTACAGGCCTTTTGTATGTATTAGTCTTTGGTAAGCTGGTGTCACATTTTTAATTGAATCATGTTTTGTCATGTGTGTTTATAGTTAACACTAGCTACTTTCGACCATTTCTATCACCGAACAACTCCACAGGCTTGCCATTTGTGCTAAAGCACACTACTGATTTATTTACAAGATACTTATTTTAAGGAATACGAACCATTCAATGGTCTTTTCAAGCAAAAGTGGCCATCTTTTATTTCTCCCCTATCGCCCACTTCCATGTTTATTAGATTTGATGTTGTAGGCCTCACCTGAACTTTACATTACGTTACCTTTCTGTATTTCATTACTACTGTATTATACTGCTAACAGGCCTCATGGTTGCATTATAGAAGTTATGGGGGAAGCAGTAGGGGTGATGCTTACCTTGTGTCTTATTCTTCTTCAAAGATGACAAGAGTGTGCTTGGGTCAATTAGTTACTTAAGCTACAATATGAGCAAGGAAATGCTAGATGTAAACTGTGCTGATAATTAGACTTGTCAAAAAATTGACAAGACTGAAGAGTAAATTAAAACAACTCGCTATCTGTACAAAATGTTATGAAAAATCTATTTCACAGATGCATGGGATTTGGGGAAGGATTGACAGTAAGATCTACATGGGAGGACATGCATGTGTCAGTAACAGGGACAGGGTAACCTTACATGGGACTGTGATGTACACATATTCAAATTTGTTGTTGTTGTTGTTTGTATATTTGGTATTGCTAACTACTTGCTGATGATTATACCGCTAGAATAGAAATTACAGAATATTCAGTTGAGGTGTAATTTTCAACTTTAGCCCCTTTAGGCATCTAAATGTTGGAAGAAATTTGGTATTGCTATGAACAACATTATGCATTTAGACCATTTCCAACAAGAAATGGCAAACCTAGTCAATGAGTTCCAGTTGAATGGAGCAAGTGTGATCATAATATATTAATGGCTGTTTTTAGAACTGTACAGAATTAAAAAAAAGTATATAGGGGTGTCACCAGGGATCTAACTGAGGACTACTTGCTTAATGCACAATCATTATTTTTATCCACTCAACTATACAAATACATTTTTTGTGTGACAATAATTTGAAAATGTGAGTATTTGGCCACAAGGCCTCAAAAATTATATCAATAACAATTCCCTAATTTACCGTTAGTTGGTAGCATGTGTGTCAAATCAATCTTTAAGTAGAGCCAAAGAACCTGAAGAGACAGTGGTTTTATCACATGAATATCATTAAGTAGACAACTAAATAAAATAAAGTGCATAGTTGCAAGCCTTTTGTTCTACACATTCTCTGCATAAATAGGTGTAAAGAGGGTGTAATTATAGGCCTTTTGTCGATATCAGTTTTTGGTAAAATGGTGTCACATTCTTAATTGAATTAAGTTTTGTCATTTGTATTTAAATAATACATAGTTTACTCTACTTTGGGCCACTTCAATCACCTAACAACTCCTTTCTGCTTGTTATTTGTGCTAAAGCACATCTACTAATGTGTTCACAAGTTATTGATTTCACAGAATACGAACCATTCAAGTCTTTTCAAGCAAAAGAGGGCATCTTTTATTTCTCCCCTATCTTCCACTTACTACATGTTTATTAGATTTGATGTTGTAGGCCTCACCTGAACTTTACATTATGTTACCTTTCTGTATTTCATTACTACTGTATTATACTGCTGAAAGGCAACACATTGCCACACGTAGGCCTCACATATATATTGCATTGTACACGGAAGACTAAAATGGTAAATCCTATGGTGACAAGTACTGAACCGTATTAGAAAGTTACAATATCTCAGGCCTCATGGTTGCATTATAGAAGTTGTGGGGGCAGCAGCGGAGGTGATGCTTACCTTGTGTCTTATTCTTCTTCAAAGATGAAAAGAATGTGCTTGGGTCAATTTGTTACTTAAGCTACAATATGAGCAAGGAAGTGCTAGATGTAAACTGTGCTGATAATTAGACTTGTCAAAAAAATTGACAAGAATGAAGAGTAGATTACCAATGTATTGATGATACCAAGGATTAATTAAAACAACTCGCTATCTGTACAAAATGTTATGCAAAATCTATTTCACAGATGCATGGGACTTGGGGAAGGATTGACAGTAAGATGTACATGGGAGGACATGCATATGTCAGTAATAGGGACTGGGTAACCTTACATGGGACTGTGATGTACACATATTAAAAAAAAATTGTGTTGTTATTTGTATATTTGGTATTGCTGCTTGCTGATGATTATACCGCTAGAATAGAAATTACAGAATATTCAGTTGAGGTGTAATTTTCAATTTGGTATTTCTATGAATATCATTATGCATTTTGACATTCATGCCACAGTCAACAGGAATAGTGGCAAACATAGTCAATGAGTGGAGTAAGTGTGATCATATATTATTATAATGGCTGTTTTTATAACTGTACAGAATTAAAAAAAAAAAAAAAAGGTTGTCACCAGGGATCTAACCAAGGACCACTTGCTTAAAGCATAAGCATTTTAACCACTCAACTATAATAGAAATTAATTTTTTTTGTTACAACATGAAAATATGAGTATTTGGCCACAAGGCATCAAAAATTACACTAATGATCTTTTCACCCTTAGCTTTAGTTGATAGTGTAAAAGTTATCCTTAAGAAGAGCCAGAGAACCTAAAGAGACATTGGTTTTATCACATGAATATCGTTAAGTAGACAACTAAATGAAATAAAGTGCATAGTAGTTGCATGCCTTTTGTTCTTCACATTCTGCACATAATTAGGTGCAAAGAGGGTGCAATTACAGGCCTTTTTTGTGTATGAGTCTTTGGTAAGCTGGTGTCACATTCTTAATTGAATCATGTTTTGTCATGTGTGTTTAAAAAAGACATAGTTAACTCTAGCTACTATTGGCCATTTCAATCACCTAACAACTCCTACAGGCTTGCCATTTGTGCTAGAGCACACCACTGATTTATTTACAAGATACTTATTATATAAGGAATACTAACCATTCAATGGTCTTATCAAGCAAAAGTGGGCATCTTTTATTTCTCCCCTATTTTTAACTAAAAACATAACATGGTCCAATCATTTTCCATCAAGTATTTAATCTGGACATGGAACTTCAGCATTACCAACAAGAAAGAAAATACATCTAACAGTGTTCTAGTATTTCACAAGATTTATAATCAATCACAAAGCTGTCTTCCGAAAGATGCGGATCAAGCATTCTTTCAAAACGTTAGGAAACTTCTTTGCATTTTGGCTGTATCACCCATTGCTACTACTACAATTGGTAGTACTGATACAAAACAATTTTTATTCGGTTTGAGTCAAGTCCATACCTTGCTTCATGCAACAACGACTGAAGAATGGCAAGGTAACTTACAAGTCATTGATCTGCATGGTTGGAGTAATAAATTGACATCATTATACTCTGTGATAAGTTCCAGCATTTACATCAAAGAAGAATGAGTACCAGATTAATTTCGGTTGAGTTAATCACTTTTCTTTTTTGCTTTTTTCATAACCTACGGTAAGATTTTAGTCTTAATTTATATCAAGTAACCTATGAGCTACTATTCGCTGGTGCTAATGTAAAGTGTAATCTCCCATACATTTGCAAACACTCACAGACCAGTTTTGGAAGCAATAAGCAACACATCCATACATTGATAATTGCTAATTATAATTATTATTTCAGCCGAGAATGACTGAATTAAACATTTAATTGCAGCAAATTTTAATGTGACAAACAACAAGGGGCTCACATGAGCCCCCATGATGATCCCCTACAGTACTCGTCTAGTCACCTGTGCACCTATATAGAAAAAGTAGCTTAAGACTTGCATCTGTGAATACATGCCCAACATCATTTTAAGTAGACAACACACCCAACATCATCTTTAAGTAGACATCACATAAGTTATTGTTGTCAGCTCCCCACTAAAAATCATTTTCAGAGTGATACTGGTAATACAAAGTTTGGTGTTTGTTACATTAATTGCCATATGGGTGTCCTGAATTGCCATACATTTTCCATCCCATCCTACATTCCCATGGGACAGTGGGGCATACTACGGGATGTCTACCTGTCCCTCTCACTGGTGTTTCCACTGATCATTCCATCACTTGATCCTATGACAATATTATCACGATGAACTTTTAGAGTCAAGCTAGAATGCTTTTGTGTAGCGCAGAGTGAAGGAGGTGTCGTACTAGTTTTATTAGGTTATTGCAGACTAGATTACAAATATGAGTGTGATACCAAGGATCAAGAAAAACCACTCGGTATCCGTACAAAGTGTTGCATGAAATCTATTTCATGGACCGATGGGATTGTGCACAGGATGGACCATAAGATGTACATGGACCCATGGGATTTTGCACAGGATGGACCGTAAGACGTACATGGACGCATGGGATTGTGCGCAGGATGGACCGTAAGACGTACATGGGAGGACACACATGTATTAGTAAGTGGGACAGGAGGACCTCACATGGGACTGCGATGTACAGATATTCTAATTGTTTGTTTTTATTGTTTGTTATTTGGTATCGCTACTTGCTGATGAAATTACTGCTAGAACAGAATTACAGAATATTCAGTTTAAGTGTAAGTTGTAATTATGGCCCTTATAAGGCATTAAAATTTCCAAGATAGGGACCACTCTTGTACATCAAACTCTCTTCTTATAAGTAACCATAGAAGTTGGAAGGAGGTTGGTATTTCTATGAATAGCATTATGCATTTAGACTACTATTTTGCACCACAGTTGAACAGGAATAGGGGCAAACATAGTCAATGAGTTCAAGTTAGATGGAGAAAGTGTGATCATATAATATTGTTACAAGGTCTCAAAAATTAGACTATCTATCTTCCAACTTTAGCTTAAGTTGGTAGTGTAAAAGTTATCCTTAAGAAGAGCCAGAGAACCTAAAGAGACATTGGTTTTATCACATGAATATCGTTAAGTAGACGACTAAATGAAATAAAGTGCATAGTTGCAAGCCTTTTTGTTCTTCACATTCTGCACATAAATAGGTGTACAGAGGGTGTAATTATAGGCCTTTTGTTGGTATTAGTCTTTGGTAAGCTGGTGTCACATTTTTAATTGAATCATGTTTTGTCATGTGTGTTTAAATAAGACATAGTTAACTCTAGCTACTTTTGGCCATTTCAATCACCAACAACTCCTACAGGCTTGCCATTTGTGCTAAAGCACACTACTGATTTATTTACAAGATACTTATTTTAAGGAATACGAACCATTCAATGGTCTTTTCAAGCAAAAGTGGCCATCTTTTATTTCTCCCCTATCTTCCACTTCCATGTTTATTAGATTTGATGTTGTAGGCCTCACCTGAACTTTACATTATGCTACCTTTCTGCATTTAATTACTACTGTATACTGCTGACAGGCCTCATGGTTGCATTATAGAAGTTGTGGCAGAGGCAATAGAGGTGATGCTTACCTTGTGTCTTATTCTTCTTCAAAGATGAAAAGTGTGTGCTTGGGTCAATCAGTTACTTAAGCTACAATATGAGCAAGGAAATGCTAGATGTAAACTGTGCTGATAATTAGACTTGTCAAAAAAATTGACAAGACTGAAATAGTAAATTACAAATATTGATGATACCAAGGATTAATTAAAACAACTCGCTATCTGTACTAAATGTTATGCAAAATTAATTTCACAGATGCATGGGATTTGGGGAAGGATTGACAGTAAGATCTACATGGGGGAGGACATGCATGTGTCAGTAACAGGGACTGGGTAACCTTACATGGGACTGTGATGTACACATATTCGAATTTTTTTGTTGTTGTTATGTGTATATTTGGTATTGACCGCTAGAATAGAAATTACAGAATATTCAGTTGAGGTGTAATTTTCTTAGGCCTCGAGAAGTTGGAAGGAGTTTAGTATTACTATGAATAACATTATGCATTTAGACCAATTCATACCTCAGTCAACAAGAAGTGGCAAACCTAGTCAATGAGTTCCAGTTGAATGGAGTAAGTATGATCATATTGTAATGGCTGTTTTTAGAACTGTACAGAATTTAAAAACTATAGGGGTGTGTAGGACGCCCAGGTAAGATGTCTATTAGAACAGCTCCCTGAGTCAATGATAGTCCCCGCTGCCACCAGATTCTCAGCTACAGTCCACCCCAGTTAGTTAGCCCTTCCCCTGAAGTTCAAAGAGTTAAGCTTTTAAACTTAATCTTAAAACATAGACAAACAGAACGTGATGTGATGACTGATGATACAGAACCAAGACTGAACAAAACAGAACTGCGCACAACTGTAAATACTATCTAACTACTCTAATTAGCTAGTCCCATTTGCACACGGTACTACACACGAACTCATACATTGCACATGGCACATTGCACACGCTACTCTATTGTTCTATTGTTTTTCCTTGCTGTTGCCTCCACTGTCGGCATTGCCGGTCTTGCCACGCCTCTTCTCCTGTGCGGAAGATGTTGTGGAGGAGCTACCAGGCTCCACATCCCCCCTCTTGAGATCGGAGAATCCGATCCCACTCCATGAGACGGCGGCTCCTCCTTGCTCTTTGTTAATCTGCCCCGCCTCCTTGATCAAACTCTGCTGAAGTCCTTTCTTGTCTCGAATCGTCGGACTGCCCACATTCACCTCATCATTGGGCTTCTTGTGGGGTTCTTCCCACATGTGGGAGAACCCATCTGCATTCTCTAGGGTAGCTCCAGGTATATACTCCATCTCGACTCTGCCCTGGAGCTTGAGGGAAAACCTGCGTAATCTCGGATTCAACTCTGATGCTGACTTTCTTGACATGAGGGCTATGTTGGGGCGGTGATCGGTCTTCACTCTCACTACCTTACCGAATAGGTAGACGTCGAAGTGCGCTACTGCTTCGACCACGGCCAGAGCTTATTTCTCCGATACGGAGTACCTGATTTCAGGACCCCGTAGTATCCGTTAATAAAAGGCAACTGGCAACTCTATGTCTTCTCTGATGACGTGAAGACACGCCCCGACAGCTCGGTCGCTGGCATCTGTGTAGAGCACGAAGCTGTCCTGTGGGCTGGGCACACACAAACACACAGAACCACAAAGAGACACACGTAAACAATCAAAGGCAGACTGACAGTCGTCAGTCCAGACCAGTCTGTCCGGCGACCCTTTTCCCGTCAGGGAAGTCAGCACCGCCGCCGAGCCGGCGAAGTCCGGGACGAACCTCCGGTAGAAGCCCACCGTACCCAGAAATCGCTTCAGCTGGCGCTTGGTCCCGGGGACCGGCCACTCAGCAAGTACAGAAACCCTGTCTTCAGGAACAGTAACACAACCACTGCCAATGATATGGCCTAGGTACCTCAGCTTGCGTCTCCCGAAGCTACACTTTCTCAATTTGATCTTAAGCCCTGCTTCGTCTAAACACCTTAATACTCTCTTTAAATCTCTCATATGTTCTTCCCAATTACTTGAATAAATCAGAACGTCGTAAATATAGCAACCACAACACTCTCTAACCTTGGCAAGCACCCCATCCACCATTCTCTGGAATACAGCTGGTGCATTTTTCAAACCAAAGGGCATTCTTCTGAATTTATATCTGCCCCAAGGGCTGGCAAATGTGGTAAGGTCCTTGCTCCTCATCCATAAGGACCTGATGGAAACCTGCGGTCAGGTCCAGGGTCGTCAACACAGAACTGTTGCCAGCTCTGTCAAGGAGCTCCTCCAACGTAGGCATGTCATCGGAGTCACCTCATTCAAGGCTCTGAAATCAATGCAGACCCTGACCGACCCGTCAGGTTTCTTTACCGGGACAATAGGGGAACACCATGATGAGCTATCATCTGCCTCCTCGATAACTCCATCGACTGCCATCTTATCTATGGCAGTCTTAACTCCATCCCTAAGTCCAAACGGGACACGCCTTACCGGAAGGTTTACCGGCTTGGCATCCCTATCTACGGTGATGGTACACTTACTCGTCTTACAACAACCCGGGGTCTCACTAAACACCCCCTCAAACACACTCAGTAAATTGTCTAGCTGACACTTATTAAAATTCTCACAAGGCTCATCAGACAGCTTGTTACTCCTTGCTGTTATACTCTCATCAGCTTACTCCTCTATAGCTACACAAGCCCTATAGGCTTTTCTGACATTGTACCTCTTGAGGTTATTAATATGGACTACACGTCCCTCAGCCGGCAACCCATCACCCTTCACTCTGTAATTGACACGGTTGAGTGCCTCAACTACCTGGAATGACCCCTCCCAAGAGCTAGAAAAGGCGCTATTCCTTCCCGGTACCTTCATGAGTACTAGGTCTCCTTCCTTAAACACTCTGTCGACCCTATTCCTATTGAGCACCTCCCTCTGCTTATCCTTCCCCACCTTTCTACGTGCAACACTCAAATCAGTCAACTCACTTAGCCTCTGTTGCAGGGTGTCAACCCACTTTGAGATGGGCACACCCTCAAACACCTCCCCGAGCCACCCGAGATATATTAGATCAAGGGGGCCCCTCACCCGAAAGCCATAGACTAAATCAAATGGGGAGAAACCTGAATCTCTGTGGGGCATTTGCCTTAGTGCAAACAATGCAAGGGGTAGGAACCGAACCCAGTCGATCCCTCTAAGACTGGCCTTAGCCAGCATTGGTTTCAAGGTACCGTGCAGACGTTCGACCACACCATTACCCTGGGGGTGGTAAGGTGTAGTCGTTATCTTCCCACAACCGAACAGTTCACAAGTTCGTTTGAACACTTTGCCTGTAAAAACAGACCCTCTGTCTGTAAGAACATTATCTGGTAGGCCAGTTTTGCACACAATCTGGCAGAAGGCCTCAGAGACCTCCTGCGCAGACACGTTTCTCAGAGGGATCGCCTCAGGCCACCTGGTAGCCATGCGGGCATATGTGAGGATATACTGGGCCCCGCCCCTCCCTTTAGGCAAAGGTCCCACAATGTCTATGGCCACAACCCTAAAGGGCTCATCCACAACTGGCCGTTCCTGGAGCTTAACCGGCTTATTACCCTGTTTATTGGCTTTTAAACACAAGTCACAGGAACCCACAAACTGGGAGACATCCAGCGCCATACCGGGCCAAGTAAACAGACGATTAAGCCTGTCCCTGGTTTTTCTGACACTGAGATGCCCACCACAGTCATGGGCCAGCTCCAGTATACGCCGTCTATCTACTTGCGGCACTACCACTCTTACCAACTCCTCACCACACTCTCCCTCAATAACGTTAACTAGGGTCCCATCCCGAAGCCCATAGCCTCTAAGATTCGACTCAGCTAGGAGTCTACACTCTTCTAAGGATCCACACTGCTTCTGCCTCACAGCAAAGTCTCTTCTGCTGTCTCTCTCTCTTCACTAATTCCATCAGGCAACTCAATATGCAACTCTTCCTCACTACCAACCGGACCCTCCCCCCTCTTAGTCTCTGGGATGTCAAGGCCTGGTGAGTTAATTCTCTCACAGGTTGCCGTACTATTCTCACTACCACTCAAAATGTCACAACCTACCTCGCTATTATTCATTGCTCTTGTTCCCTTGGTTACTGTGCCCTCCCCTTCTCTCTTATTTGGGGTGCTACAGCCTACCATACCGTCACTCTTGGTCACGGTGCCCTTCCCACTCTCCTTTGGGATGCTACCACCGCCCACCTTACTACTACTAGTTAAGGCGGCCCGCCCCTCTCCCTTCTTAGAGGCTAACTTCCTAGGCCACCCTGCACTTGCCCTTAGGCTTCACTGTCAGGTTGTCACAGGCACCGGCCCCTGCCGTGGGTGTGCCAGACACGACTCTGCTGCTATCCATCCCCGCTGGGGGAGTGGACTTACATGCCACCCCCGCGTCAGCTGAGGTGACGTTTCCTTCCGGTACGGGACTACTCACACATTCACCGCCCTTTACGTTCTGATTAGTAGCAAACTGCTGACCCAACCCTTCACTAGAGTCAACCTTGGGACTACTCTCTTCTGTCCCTATTATGCCACTCTCAACTAAAGCTCTCTCCTCACTTATAGCTTTCTCTCTAACAATCTGTCTCTGTTGACAGCGGGTAACTGCCATGCAATGTTGGTCCTTAAGCTGCGGGGGTTCTACCACTGTAGTTGCCCCACCCTGGGTGTCAGGGGCATCACCTGAGTGCCCAACCTCCCGAGCTTCTTCCCGTAAGGCTGCACCCAACAGCATTTGCTTAGCAGATTCCTTAGTCAAAGGAATGGGGAATAGCACCTCATCAGTGGGTAGGTCTTTAGTGGCCACTACTACTCTCCGAGAAAATTGCCTACCCTCTAGTTCTAAATTGACTATTGCACACTGTGCTCTCACTGGTTCCCCGATTGCTCCATAGCTATATAACTTCATATTCAGACAGTCAGGCACTAGGTTTCCGGGCACAACAATTATCTCGGCTCCGGTATCTGGGATTACACTGCACTCTATCCCATTCACTTTCCCACTCAGCCGTACACATTCACCTGGACTGAGCCAATTTGGTTCTCTTAGGCCGGCTATCTTTATTCTCTCTCTCATTACTGTGTTTGGAATTATCTCTCTTGTTGTTATTATGACTGGCCTGTTTACCTCTCTCAGGACAAGTATATGCCTTATGGCTGCTCTTGTTACACACGTAACACTTCAAGGTGCCACTGTAGCCACCACTGTAAGAGTAGTTATTACCACGGGAGAATCTCGGCTCTTCCCTTCCCCGGGCTGTACTGTTGTCCCTCATAGCTCTCACTGCTTCTGTCAGATCCTCTACTGTTCTGGTACTCTGCCCACGGAGCAAGCCACACTCATGTGATGACAGCTCAGAGAACAAAGCACCTCTGACTAGGAACAGGAGTAACTTCTGGTCATTGGGACATAGCATGAGGACTCTCTTTCCCCAAGCTATTAACTCTTTCACACGTTCCACTCTATCCTTTGAACTACGTCGCCCAGGTGGAAAAAATTCACTTTCTAGCTCTACCATGGACTTCCCAACCTTAGCTAGTAATCCCTGCACAGTCTCATGATAACTGGCTCCATCCTCAATGTACTCAATTATATTGTCCTTGATCTTGGCCAGCAACTTGACCAGCAAGATGCCACGCCACTGGGCCTTGTCTAATTTCAATTCTTTAAGCTCTGCCTCTATTCCCCGGATGAATTTTGCCAGGTCTCCTCCTTCCGTATAGGAAGGCAATTCCTTCACAGAATCTCTCACGGTAAGTGCACTAGGTTCACGGGTTGGAGCTTCCTCTCTCGCTCTCACCCTATCTCTACCTTCTGTCTCTCTCAACCTTCTATCTTCTCTCATCTCTTTCATTTCTTCTCTCATCTCTTTCAATGCATCCCGCATTACTGCTCTCTCAGTTCTCATAACACCAATTGTATCCACCACAGCTTTCCATGCTTCCGTACTACCCTCTACTCTGTGCTTTTCTCTTCTGCCACCCACCCAAGGTTCACCTATCCCTTCAGTCTCCAGACGGTAGATGTATTCGATGTTTCGTACGTGAGGCTCGTTGTGGCTGATCCCGGTGTATACTCGAGCTCCCACCGCTGCCACCACAGTAGGACGTCCAGGTAAGATGTCTATTAGAACAGCTCCCTGAGTCAATGATAGTCCCCACTGCCACCAGAGTCTCAGCAACAGTCCACCCCAGTTAGTTAGCCTTTCCCCAGAAGTTCAAAGAGTTAAGCTTTTAAACTTAATCTTAAAACATAGACAAACAGAACGTGATGTGATGACTGATGATACAGAACCAAGACTGAACAAAACAGAACTGCGCACAACTGTAAATACTATCTAGCTACTCTAATTAGCTAGTCCCATTTGCACACGGTACTACACACGAACTCATACATTGCACACGGCACATTGCACACGCTGCTCTATTGTTCTATTGTTCTTCCTTGCTGTTGCCTCCACTGTCGGCATTGCCGGTCTTGCCACGCCTCTTCTCCTGTGCGGAAGATGTTGGGGAGGAGCTGCCAGTCTCCACAGGGTGTCACCAGGGATCAAACTGAGGACTACTTGCTTAATCAAACTGAGGACTACTTGCTTAATGGACAATCATTACACTCAACTGCAATTACATTTTTTTTGTGTAACAGTAATTAAAAAATGTGAGTATTTGGCCACAAGGCCTCAAAAATTACTATTATATCATTGAAAATTTCCCACTTTACCATTACTTGGTAGCATGTGTGTCAAATCAATCTTTAAGTAGAGCCAAAGAACCTGAAGAGACAGTGGTTTTATCACATGAATATCATTAAGTAGACAACTAAATAAAATAAAGTGCATAGTTGCAAGCCTTTTGTTCTACACATTCTCTGCATAAATAGGTGTAAAGAGGGTGTAATTATAGGCCTTTTGTCGATATCAGTTTTTGGTAAAATGGTGTCACATTCTTAATTGAATTAAGTTTTGTCATTTGTATTTAAATAATACATAGTTTACTCTACTTTGGGCCACTTCAATCACCTAACAACTCCTTTCTGCTTGTTATTTGTGCTAAAGCACATCTACTAATGTGTTCACAAGTTATTGATTTCACAGAATACGAACCATTCAAGTCTTTTCAAGCAAAAGAGGGCATCTTTTATTTCTCCCCTATCTTCCACTTACTACATGTTTATTAGATTTGATGTTGTAGGCCTCACCTGAACTTTACATTATGTTACCTTTCTGTATTTCATTACTACTGTATTATACTGCTGAAAGGCAACACATTGCCACACGTAGGCCTCACATATATATTGCATTGTACACGGAAGACTAAAATGGTAAATCCTATGGTGACAAGTACTGAACCGTATTAGAAAGTTACAATATCTCAGGCCTCATGGTTGCATTATAGAAGTTGTGGGGGCAGCAGCGGAGGTGATGCTTACCTTGTGTCTTATTCTTCTTCAAAGATGAAAAGAATGTGCTTGGGTCAATTTGTTACTTAAGCTACAATATGAGCAAGGAAGTGCTAGATGTAAACTGTGCTGATAATTAGACTTGTCAAAAAAATTGACAAGAATGAAGAGTAGATTACCAATGTATTGATGATACCAAGGATTAATTAAAACAACTCGCTATCTGTACAAAATGTTATGCAAAATCTATTTCACAGATGCATGGGACTTGGGGAAGGATTGACAGTAAGATGTACATGGGAGGACATGCATATGTCAGTAATAGGGACTGGGTAACCTTACATGGGACTGTGATGTACACATATTAAAAAAAAATTGTGTTGTTATTTGTATATTTGGTATTGCTGCTTGCTGATGATTATACCGCTAGAATAGAAATTACAGAATATTCAGTTGAGGTGTAATTTTCAATTTGGTATTTCTATGAATATCATTATGCATTTTGACATTCATGCCACAGTCAACAGGAATAGTGGCAAACATAGTCAATGAGTGGAGTAAGTGTGATCATATATTATTATAATGGCTGTTTTTATAACTGTACAGAATAAAAAAAAATAGGGTTGTCACCAGGGATCTAACCAAGGGCCACTTGCTTAAAGCATAAGCATTTTAACCACTCAATTATAGCAATTAAATCTTTTGTTACTACATGAAAATATGACTATTTGGCCACAAGGCCTCAAAATTAAGAAGAGCCAGAGAACCTGAAGAGACATTGGTTTTATCACATGAATATCGTTAAGTAGACAACTAAATGAAATGAAGCACCAGGAGGTGCGAACCCTCAGCGTATGTCCACCAGAGATCAGCAGTAGAAGCGAATGTCTGTTAAAAATTATTTCAAACCTCTAGCATTTAGACACAGACAGTTACTACTTACGGCGATACAAAGAAAGAAGCAAACAACAGAGCGAAGGGAACGCCTCTAGGTTAAAATAGATCAGCTCCGCGGTATATAACTCGACTCTAGAGCCCCCTTACACGCGTAAAGCGCGACAATTGCAACTGCAGGAGTACTACAAGCCAACCGGCCATTCTCTAGCTGCAATTTTCAGCTCACGTGATTATAACGTGCGGTAAAGGGGCGTTACTGGAAGCACAACGATCGTACGACGAACGCCTACAATCGACTAGCTTTTTCTTGAAAACTAAGTCGAAAAAAAAAATTCTAGCATATTAAAGGGACTTGCTTTGCAAATTTCTCTATCTCTACATCGTTTCAGAGCCTGGAAGGCCGTCGTCTTCGAGATCCTTTGTTGAATGAATGAATGAATGAATGAATGACACAGACAGGATGACTACTGTAACCCTCCGGGCGCATGCGCGCTGAGGGTTAATAAAGTGCATAGTTGCAAGCATTTTGTCCTTCACATTCTGCACATATGTACAGAGGGTGTAATTATAGGCCTTTTGTTGGTATTAGTCTTTGGTAAGCTGGTGTCACATTTTTAATTGAATTATGTTTTGTCATGTGTGTTTAAATAAGACATAGTTAACTCTAGCTACTTTTGACCATTTCTATCACCGAACAACTCCACAGGCTTGCCATTTGTGCTAAAGCACACTACTGATTTATTTACAAGATACTTATTTTAAGGAATACGAACCATTCAATGGTCTTTTCAAGCTAAAGTGGCCATCTTTTATTTCTCCCCTATCGTCCACTTCCATGTTTATTAGATTTGATGTTGTAGGCCTCACCTGAACTTTACATTACGTTACCTTTCTGTATTTCATTACTACTGTATTAAACTGCTAACAGGCCTCATGGTTGCGTTATAGAAGTTATGGGGGAAGCAGTAGGGGTGATGCTTACCTTGTGTCTTATTCTTATTCAAAGATGAAAAGAGTGTGCTTGCGTCAATTAGTTACTTAAGCTACAATATGAGCAAGGAAATGCTAGATGTAAACTGTGCTGACAATTAGACTTGTCATAAAAATTGACAAGACTGAAAGAGTAGATTACAAATATTGATGATACCCAAAATTAATTAAAACAACTCGCTATCTGTACAAAATGTTATGCAAAATCAATTTCACAGATGCATGGGATTTGGGGAAGGATTGACAGTAAGATCTACATGGGAGGACATGCATGTGTCAGTAACAGGGACAGGGTAATCTCACATGGTACTGTGATGTACACATATTCAAATTTTTTGTTGTTGTTGTTTGTATATTTGGTATTGCTACTATCTGATGATTATACCCAGTTGAGGTGTAATTTTCATAGGCCTCGAGAAGTTGGAAGGAGTTTGGTATTGCTATGAATAACATTATGCATTTAGAACATTTCATACCTCAGTCAACAAGAAGTGGCAAACCTAGTCAATGATTTCCAGTTGAATGGAGTAAGTGTGATTATATATTATCATGGCTGTTTTTATAACTGTACAGAATTTTAAAAAAATATAGGGGTGTCACCAGGGATCAAACTGAGGACTACTTGCTTAATGCACAATCATTTTATCCACTCAACTAGCAATTACATTTTTTTGTGTAACAATAATTTGAAAATGTGAGTATTTGGCCACAAGGCCTCAAAAATTACTGTAAATCAAAAACAATTCCCTAATTTACCATTAGTTGGTAGCATGTTTGTCAAATCAATCTTTAAGTAGAGCCACAGAACCTGAAGAGACAGTGGTTTTATCACATGAATATCATTAAGTAGACAACTAAATAAAATAAAGTGCATAGTTGCAAGCCTTTTGTTCTACACATTCTCTGCATAAATAGGTGCAAAGAGGGTGTGATTATAGGCCTTTTGTTGATATCAGTTTTTGGTAAACTGGTGTCACATTCTTAATTGAATTAAGTTTTGTCATGTGTATTTAAATAATACATAGTTTACTCTACTTTGGGCCACTTCAATCACCTAACAATTTCTTTTGGCTTGTCATTTGTGCTAAATCACACTACTAATGTATTCACAAGTTATTGAATTTACAGAATACGAGCCATTCAAGTCTTTTCAAGCAATAGTGGGCATCTTTTATTTCTCGCCTATCTTCCACTTACTACATGTTTATTAGATTTGATGTTGTAGGCCTCACTTGAACTTTTCAATAGGTTACCTTTCTGTATTTCATTACTACTGTATTATACTGCTGAAAGGCAACACGTTGACAAGATATTTCAATCGTGGGTTACTGAGGGGCTTATCTGTGTACCAATTGCTGAATAAGTTTTAAGCCTGGACATATACTATGTAAAACAGTTTTCGTTTTGCCACGGAGCTATATTCATGTTTATAGAAAGATCGCGCCTCTAGCGCAAACTTCAGCAGAGACATTGTGAGAGTAAGTAAGCAGCACGAAGATGGTCTTCACTCTGAGCTGGAACAGTTAGAAAAAAAACATATAATGTAGTGTTTGCTGAAACAAGTATTTTCAAGAGGAAGCAATTCAGAAAACTTTGTATACAAAGTACTAAGTGAAACTAATGAAGTCTCACCAGTAAGCTCTAAAGTGCATGTTCTTAGGGTACGTCACTAGATGCATCCCAAGTTCTTCTACTTTGTTTACCTGTGTAACTCACCTTGGTTGGTACATTCCTTTCTTTAAAAAACTGCAAATGTATTCTTTTTGTTGCATTATAAGTTAGATTTAATTAATCAACTATTGTAGCATAATAATGTAATACTATAATATTTAATAATTTCAAATTGTATCTGATCACATGATTCTATTGTACCATTTGTTACTGAGTGTGTGTATGTGTGTGAGCCACTCTATGCAAATTTCAATTGAAAGATCTTCCTGAACTCTTTAGATTCAACTATCTCATGACATTCAATGCACAGATTCGTGTATTTCTTTCTTTGTTCCTCCAGGTTTGACCAGTTCCAGTTTCTAGGAAAGCGCGTGGCTTCGTCACCATCACAGAGCGACGAGGCTATGGTGGCAGAATGGCAGCGACAGCTCACATCTGGGAGAGCCAATCTGAGGGAGTGTTGGGAGAGAAGCAGCAGACAGCTAAGGCAGTGATGTGAGCTGCAAGTGTCCCTAAGGGAGGTAGAGCATGTGGATGCAGCTCAGGAGACATTCCTGGCTTGTGATGACTTGGGAGTGAGCATTGTCAGTACATGCTGGGGAATTTACAAAACCAAACCTGAGAGGGTTTTAATCGACATATTTAAAATTTCAGGGGCTTCTCATTTCAATGAGATTGAAAAAAAAAGTTATTTTTTCTTTTTTGTTTTTGCAAATATCAAAATGAAGATCAAAATTCTTTTCACGGAAGACAGAATCATTTTCTGGGATGGGGTGGTACTATATTTCGAGTGTGTGTATGTACTGCATGTGTCCATTTATGTTTGTGTGTGCTTATGTTTGTGTGTGCTTGTAGACATCTGTCGACAGTGTGGAGAGTCTCTGTAATAACTTAGCATGCTAGAATTTGTTGTTGTATCATTATTATGATCATTGTAATTAAATGTATTTCCTGAGTTGTGGTCACATTAATTATAGCCTGGGTATTTATACTGCATCAGTTTTTACATTGTGCAGAATGATTTGGATTGTCTGTTTTTGATTATGTGAACATTAATATAAGAAAAAATATATACTTGAAGTTGGAGCGTTGTTGCGATTGACGCGTGCATTGAACAACTATATAACATTCTCCTTGAGAATCACAAGGAGTTTGAGAGCAGAGCTGCTGCCAACAATGACAAGATCCAGTCCCTGCATGAGCATGCCAATAGACTCCTGCGAGCAGGGCATTACTGTTAGAAGACAGGGCTATCCAGGTTTAAATATTGACAAAGGAATGGGTTGACCACAAGAGAAAAATTGTTTCACGAGTCATGTTCAATTCATCTTAGCATTATGTATGTACTCTGTATACTTATGTTATGAATAAACAATGAATAGATACTCAGTTCAGTTGATATATATTCAAACAACTAGTATGTACCAGGGTTGTATTAAAGGAGGGGGGGTGCAGGTTGCCTCCCAACAGTAGTTTTTAGCTATATTGGGCACTTAGCATTGATTCAGTGTAGTAGCCATGAAAAAAAAGAAGCAACTGATTGAGTAAAGCAAGTAATCATTAAACAGCCAAAGCTTCCCTAATGTATTATTTTTACTTTTTATTGAAATAGCTACATAGTAGCTTTAAGTTTGTTTTTTTTAAATCAGCCTCTATGAAAAATCATAAATATTATTAATTATACCCTTTGTGGGTTGTATAAAATTAAAGTTGATTTTTGGCAGCTGCTATTAGTTGTGATATATAAATTATTATTCCACCCTAGATATCTTTGCAATGATATCTTTAGGTAAATGGCCCTTGAAATATCATTTCAGCTGTTATTTCATACGTACTTGTGGGCCCTTCCCTCCGCAGATGTAAGGCGCACAACTATGGGGAAAGCTTATTGATCGCTGCCACCAGAGTGAATGGCTTCCAAGCGCTGCTGCAGCAACCGTCAAGGTAAAACGTATTTCTGAGATTATCCAAACACTGACTTTCCAACAACCTGGGGGCGGCTTTTATATGAGTGATAAACTCCGCCCATGAAACTCAACAGAAAACAACTCGTGCAACACACGAGGTTCCACAACTCCACAAAACATGACCATAAAAGGAAACATACACAAACAGTCTCTTGACATGCGCACACAATGCATTACAGTTCATACACACACACATAACACTGTCTCTTTGACTTCATCTGTATTTCTTCATGTGGGCAGGCCCACATCTCCCCCTCCTCCGCAAAAGACGGGTGACGTCTCCACTGCAACATCAGATCCTTCATGACATCTGCTTAACTCATCCGCGACTCTGCAGGAACTCAGACACCAGTAAGTCTGCCGTAGCACAACACAGCCTGGAAGAAGGACACAGGATAGACTGGAGTGGAAGCAAAGTGATAGACAAGGAAACTAACCGTCATAAGAGACGGATCAAAGAGGCTATTCATATCAGGAGAATTCCAAACTTTAACCAAGATGAAATTCTTGCCATCAGTCCTATCTCGACAAGTGACATTACGAGATGATTGGCATTATCCTCACAGTTGTTATTATTATTATTTTATTATTGTTACCATTATGTTATTGTTTATTAGCTGCTAATTTTACTTAATTATCAAGTTATCATTCCTTTCTTCCTCCTTGTTCTTCATTCTTTCATCATTTCCATTCACTTTCTTTCATCCTTAGTTCTTTATCCTTTATTCTTTCTCCCTTTGTTCCTTATCCCCAATCGTTTAGCCTGCCAATCAACACCTTTTAGGCCAAACCAGTCACCTATTTTACTGAGTCACTCAACCACTCATTTCACTTTTTTGTTTTTTCTTGTACCTGAAGAAGACCAGCAAACTTGGTCGAAACGTCGTAAAAAATTAAAAGTTTACTTGATGCGTGCAGTCCAAAATTATACAGCTAATCAACAGAATTATACATTTAAACCATTTCATACCTCAGTCAACAAGAAGTGGCAAACCTAGTCTATGAGTTCCAGTTGAATGGAGTAAGTAGATCATATTATAGTAATGGCTGTTTTTAGAACTGTACAGGATTTAAAAACTATAGGGGTGTTACCAGGGATCAAACTGAGGATTACTTACTTAATGCACAATCACTTTATCCACTCAACTAGCAATTACATTTTTTTGTGTAACAATAATTTGAAAATGTGAGTATTTGGCCACAAGGCCTCAAAAATTACTTTAATAGAATTACCCACTTTACCATTAGTTGGTAGCATGTGTGTCAAATCAATCTTTAAGTAGAGCCACAGAACCTGAAGAGAGAGTGGTTTTATCACATGAATATCATTAAGTAGACCACTAAATAAAATAAAAGTGCATAGTTGCAAGCCTTTTGTTCTACACATTCTCTACATAAATAGGTGTAAAGAGGGTGTAATTATAGGCCTTTTGTTGATATCAGTTTTTGGTAAACTGGTGTCACATTCTTAATTGAATTCAGTCTTGTCATGTGTACTTAAAAAATACATAGTTTACTCTACTTTGGGCCACTTCAATCACCTAACAACTCCTTTCGGCTTGTCATTTGTGCTAAAGCACACTACTAATGTATTCACAAGTTATTGATTTTACAGAATACGAACCATTCAAGTCTTTTCAAGCAAAAGTGGGCATCATTTATTTCTCCTCTATCTTCCACTCTGGTACATGTTTATTTGACTTGATGTTGTGGCCTCACCTGAACTTTACATTACGTTACCTTTCTGTATTTCATTACTACTGTATTATACTGCTGAAAGGCAACACGTTGCCACACGTAGACCACATATATATATATTGCATTGTACATGGAAGACTAAAATGGTAAATCCTATGGTGACAAGTCCTGAACCGTATTAGAACTCAGGCCTCATGGTTGCATTATAGAAGTTGTGGGGGCAGCAATGGAGGTGATGCTTACCTTGTGTCTTATTCTTCTTCAAAGATGAAAAGGGTGTGCTTGGGTCAATTTGTTACTTAAGCTACAATATGAGCAAGGAAATGCTAGATGTAAACTGTGCTGATAATTAGACTTGTCAAAAAAATTGACAAGAATGAAGAGTAGATGACCAATGTATTGATGATACCAAGGATTAATTAAAACAACTCGCTATCTGTACAAAATGTTATGCAAAATTAATTTCACAGATGCATGGGATTTGGGGAAGGATTGACAGTAAGATCTACATGGGAGGACATGCATGTGTCAGTAACAGGGACTGGGTAACCTTACATGGGACTGTGATGTACACATATTCGAATTTTTTTGTTGTTGTTATGTGTATATTTGGTATTGACCGCTAGAATAGAAATTACAGAATATTCAGTTGAGGTGTAATTTTCTTAGGCCTCGAGAAGTTGGAAGGAGTTTAGTATTACTATGAATAACATTATGCATTTAGACCAATTCATACCTCAGTCAACAAGAAGTGGCAAACCTAGTCAATGAGTTCCAGTTGAATGGAGTAAGTATGATCATATTGTAATGGCTGTTTTTAGAACTGTACAGAATTTAAAAACTATAGGGGTGTGTAGGACGCCCAGGTAAGATGTCTATTAGAACAGCTCCCTGAGTCAATGATAGTCCCCGCTGCCACCAGATTCTCAGCTACAGTCCACCCCAGTTAGTTAGCCCTTCCCCTGAAGTTCAAAGAGTTAAGCTTTTAAACTTAATCTTAAAACATAGACAAACAGAACGTGATGTGATGACTGATGATACAGAACCAAGACTGAACAAAACAGAACTGCGCACAACTGTAAATACTATCTAACTACTCTAATTAGCTAGTCCCATTTGCACACGGTACTACACACGAACTCATACATTGCACATGGCACATTGCACACGCTACTCTATTGTTCTATTGTTTTTCCTTGCTGTTGCCTCCACTGTCGGCATTGCCGGTCTTGCCACGCCTCTTCTCCTGTGCGGAAGATGTTGTGGAGGAGCTACCAGGCTCCACATCCCCCCTCTTGAGATCGGAGAATCCGATCCCACTCCATGAGACGGCGGCTCCTCCTTGCTCTTTGTTAATCTGCCCCGCCTCCTTGATCAAACTCTGCTGAAGTCCTTTCTTGTCTCGAATCGTCGGACTGCCCACATTCACCTCATCATTGGGCTTCTTGTGGGGTTCTTCCCACATGTGGGAGAACCCATCTGCATTCTCTAGGGTAGCTCCAGGTATATACTCCATCTCGACTCTGCCCTGGAGCTTGAGGGAAAACCTGCGTAATCTCGGATTCAACTCTGATGCTGACTTTCTTGACATGAGGGCTATGTTGGGGCGGTGATCGGTCTTCACTCTCACTACCTTACCGAATAGGTAGACGTCGAAGTGCGCTACTGCTTCGACCACGGCCAGAGCTTATTTCTCCGATACGGAGTACCTGATTTCAGGACCCCGTAGTATCCGTTAATAAAAGGCAACTGGCAACTCTATGTCTTCTCTGATGACGTGAAGACACGCCCCGACAGCTCGGTCGCTGGCATCTGTGTAGAGCACGAAGCTGTCCTGTGGGCTGGGCACACACAAACACACAGAACCACAAAGAGACACACGTAAACAATCAAAGGCAGACTGACAGTCGTCAGTCCAGACCAGTCTGTCCGGCGACCCTTTTCCCGTCAGGGAAGTCAGCACCGCCGCCGAGCCGGCGAAGTCCGGGACGAACCTCCGGTAGAAGCCCACCGTACCCAGAAATCGCTTCAGCTGGCGCTTGGTCCCGGGGACCGGCCACTCAGCAAGTACAGAAACCCTGTCTTCAGGAACAGTAACACAACCACTGCCAATGATATGGCCTAGGTACCTCAGCTTGCGTCTCCCGAAGCTACACTTTCTCAATTTGATCTTAAGCCCTGCTTCGTCTAAACACCTTAATACTCTCTTTAAATCTCTCATATGTTCTTCCCAATTACTTGAATAAATCAGAACGTCGTAAATATAGCAACCACAACACTCTCTAACCTTGGCAAGCACCCCATCCACCATTCTCTGGAATACAGCTGGTGCATTTTTCAAACCAAAGGGCATTCTTCTGAATTTATATCTGCCCCAAGGGCTGGCAAATGTGGTAAGGTCCTTGCTCCTCATCCATAAGGACCTGATGGAAACCTGCGGTCAGGTCCAGGGTCGTCAACACAGAACTGTTGCCAGCTCTGTCAAGGAGCTCCTCCAACGTAGGCATGTCATCGGAGTCACCTCATTCAAGGCTCTGAAATCAATGCAGACCCTGACCGACCCGTCAGGTTTCTTTACCGGGACAATAGGGGAACACCATGATGAGCTATCATCTGCCTCCTCGATAACTCCATCGACTGCCATCTTATCTATGGCAGTCTTAACTCCATCCCTAAGTCCAAACGGGACACGCCTTACCGGAAGGTTTACCGGCTTGGCATCCCTATCTACGGTGATGGTACACTTACTCGTCTTACAACAACCCGGGGTCTCACTAAACACCCCCTCAAACACACTCAGTAAATTGTCTAGCTGACACTTATTAAAATTCTCACAAGGCTCATCAGACAGCTTGTTACTCCTTGCTGTTATACTCTCATCAGCTTACTCCTCTATAGCTACACAAGCCCTATAGGCTTTTCTGACATTGTACCTCTTGAGGTTATTAATATGGACTACACGTCCCTCAGCCGGCAACCCATCACCCTTCACTCTGTAATTGACACGGTTGAGTGCCTCAACTACCTGGAATGACCCCTCCCAAGAGCTAGAAAAGGCGCTATTCCTTCCCGGTACCTTCATGAGTACTAGGTCTCCTTCCTTAAACACTCTGTCGACCCTATTCCTATTGAGCACCTCCCTCTGCTTATCCTTCCCCACCTTTCTACGTGCAACACTCAAATCAGTCAACTCACTTAGCCTCTGTTGCAGGGTGTCAACCCACTTTGAGATGGGCACACCCTCAAACACCTCCCCGAGCCACCCGAGATATATTAGATCAAGGGGGCCCCTCACCCGAAAGCCATAGACTAAATCAAATGGGGAGAAACCTGAATCTCTGTGGGGCATTTGCCTTAGTGCAAACAATGCAAGGGGTAGGAACCGAACCCAGTCGATCCCTCTAAGACTGGCCTTAGCCAGCATTGGTTTCAAGGTACCGTGCAGACGTTCGACCACACCATTACCCTGGGGGTGGTAAGGTGTAGTCGTTATCTTCCCACAACCGAACAGTTCACAAGTTCGTTTGAACACTTTGCCTGTAAAAACAGACCCTCTGTCTGTAAGAACATTATCTGGTAGGCCAGTTTTGCACACAATCTGGCAGAAGGCCTCAGAGACCTCCTGCGCAGACACGTTTCTCAGAGGGATCGCCTCAGGCCACCTGGTAGCCATGCGGGCATATGTGAGGATATACTGGGCCCCGCCCCTCCCTTTAGGCAAAGGTCCCACAATGTCTATGGCCACAACCCTAAAGGGCTCATCCACAACTGGCCGTTCCTGGAGCTTAACCGGCTTATTACCCTGTTTATTGGCTTTTAAACACAAGTCACAGGAACCCACAAACTGGGAGACATCCAGCGCCATACCGGGCCAAGTAAACAGACGATTAAGCCTGTCCCTGGTTTTTCTGACACTGAGATGCCCACCACAGTCATGGGCCAGCTCCAGTATACGCCGTCTATCTACTTGCGGCACTACCACTCTTACCAACTCCTCACCACACTCTCCCTCAATAACGTTAACTAGGGTCCCATCCCGAAGCCCATAGCCTCTAAGATTCGACTCAGCTAGGAGTCTACACTCTTCTAAGGATCCACACTGCTTCTGCCTCACAGCAAAGTCTCTTCTGCTGTCTCTCTCTCTTCACTAATTCCATCAGGCAACTCAATATGCAACTCTTCCTCACTACCAACCGGACCCTCCCCCCTCTTAGT
>WLWD01002819.1_pt1:2500-28977 | contig 28977 bp, 25 predicted proteins | sample 6712731 | NCBI WGS metagenome assembly WLWD01 (sample SAMN12718690, study PRJNA576275) | sponge metagenome | isolation source: marine sponge | host: Mycale hentscheli | place: New Zealand: South Island, Marlborough, Capsize Point | collected 2014-11-01
TTGACCACTTCCTGCAAATATTAATTAAACTTTGACATTCTTCTGAGTTGAATAATGCTGCATGTATATTTTTAACCAAGAAGTACCAATGCAGCAAAAGGGAGTAGCTACAGCAGGCACTGTGAGCCGTGCAAGCAAAGCTCCTGGAGCCGGGCTAGGAACTCGCAGGAAAACAGGCCTTTCCTCACAGCAAGTGGTGTGGGCACCCGAAGTCCCACCTGGACCATTGCTGTTCATGAGAAAAGGCCTTGAATTTGCACCCCAGACACACATACACACACACACACACACACACACACACACACACACACACACACACACACACAAGCTGCAGTAGTTGTCTATTTATGAGATCTTCATGACTTTAAAAATTTCTAATTGCAGAAATAACTGTTGAAACAGAAATTGATATGAAAAAGAGGATGACAATGATGAGACCTGTAGTTTGGGTACAAAAAAGTTGCCAGATGCAAATGGAAGTTGTATTGGACATCAAATCAATACAGATGAAAAAAATGAGTGGTATTCTCAGGCTGGAGTCCACAGCAACCAATTCTCACTATGTGGTATGTATGGGCAGAGAACAATTATTGGTATTATATATTGAACAATTCAAGCAACACTTGTTAGGCGATATGAAGTTTATTAATATTTTGGGTTGATAATATTTTATATCTATTAATATGACAATTAAACTAATACAAAAAAAAACATTCCGATAGTTTCTTGCTCACCATGCCCACACCCAACCACTTACCCCTGACCACGACATTCATGTATGCTTTCTGCACAAACAAAACAATATTATTAGGAAAATGTGCTGCAGTCAATAGACCACACTACTAAAGTCCTAGACCTAACTGCGAACATCTCTCCCATTCTGTCTCCATAGCTCTTTGCCGTTTTTTTTCTTTTCCTAGCATTATATTCAAAGTCTTGTCTCCCGAATTTCTTGCACCCGCGCTAATGTTTACATTTTTGAGTAGCCTTCGGGGGTGGACATGTATTGACCGCTTGAAACTCGTTAGTGAGAGTCTTGCTTCGCTTACCCAATTACCTGCCAGGAATGAATATGCTTATGGAAGGGCACTGCTTAATGCATTGTTTACAACAAAAAAAAAAAAAAAAAGAGCAAGCAAATTGTTATTCTCATGACTAAAAAAAGTAGTTGGCCTCCATTAAGTGATGGCAATGTACTAATTGGGTAATTAAATAAATTAAATTCCAGTTCATTTTAAAATGCTACTAGATTAAATTATACTACTATGTGTAACTATGTCAGCCAGTAGGTATTACCTCTCACCGTCTTCAATATTATAGTACATATATCACAATAAAAGCAGATATGTAGTTGACGAGTGAAAAATAAACCACAAGCACCTGTTGAGCACTACTTATGTATGTATATATGTAATGCAGGCGTGATTAAGTTAAATTATTGTTTAGATTGTGTTATATAAAGAATGAAAGTTTGATGTCATCATTTGGACGGAAGAGTAAATATTACTAATTTAATATATCTTTAGGGATCTTGTGATTTCGTGTGTGATTTTAATATGCTAGATTATGTAAGAATTTGTAATTTTTTTTTTTACTGTTTTTGTAATAAAAAATGATGGTAAGATCTTACATGGGTAATCTTGCAAGATCACACTGGGATATGTTCCAAGTTCTCAAATAATCTTACAAGATACATCTTGTAAGATCTTTTATAGAAAAATCCTACAAGAAATATATGGCGAGATCTTGCATGGGTACACATGCAAGATCATACCGGAATATGTTCCAGCTTCATTAGTAATTCTTACAAGATTATTAGATTCCATTCAATGGTAAGATCTTGCGAATATTTTTTCTTGATTAATTCCCCCCCCCCCCTCCCTACTTAATGAAAAATTTGTATCAAATCCTGATATGTATTTTTAAACTCTAAACTCCCATATAATATTTTACAACATCATTTTATAAATAATTGCTATATGGCAATAGAGCACGCCTTATCAAAGATGTAATCAATCTCAAGCTAATGAGAATATAATTACTAGCTGATACCCCGTTATAAAGTAGCACTATGTACTATATTGCAAATTATTGAAATGCAGTAGCATAAGGTATTTTATTTCACTATACCACTTGGCTTTGTAGATTTACTTTTCTTGACCCATGTATCATGAATGCACACACTAACTGTCGTTGTTGTAACTGATGATGCTTTACCAACCTGGCTGAGCTAATGAATTATTCATGAATATGCACTGTGTATATATATATATACAAATTGTATATATTCTCATAGTTATGTTTTGAATTGCAGAGCTCTTCATGGATTGCACAGTCTGAGCATAATGACTCATACTGTTATGTATATTAGTATGTATGTAGGTGGGTGTGGTATTTCTAGGTATTGTGTGGGCAACCACGATAATTACTGCACTGGCAGCCTATGCTGCTTTTGTTATCTTTTTTCACTTCCTTAGCTGTGATAACAATGGACAGTAGACCAACTGTGACATTATTCACATGAGAGGTGTTAGCTGAACACAAACATATTCTTCACTCACTGTATCTTTAGTAAACGGTACGAGTATAAACAGACTGCAGAAGAATTTAAAGTATTTCTCAGTCTAACCAAAATAAACATGTTGAATTATTATAACATAATGTGTCTGTTCATTAAAGCTAATTATTAAACCCAATGCTTGAAGTCCCGAAACTATATCCCTTACTGAATTGTCGAACCACACCAACACGTTAGGCTGGCATGTTTTGTTCCTTTCATCTAGTGAAGATTTGTACATCTCCCATATGCTGGGAGTTTTGTGATCACTGCATATGTCATCGGAACTGAAACTAAAAGATGATGTTTGACTTAGGAATGAAGAAACCTCAATGTTTATTTGTGGATGGATATGTGGTGACGTGGCTATATTTGCAATAGACTGACTCATCGTATTTTGTATGATGCAAACTACCTGGAACTAAGTGTGCATGTGACTTGTTCTGCAGAAATGTGAAATTGCATTAGATACCAGCTGGCTATTTTCTTAGCCACGACCAGACATTAGTTTATGTTTCAGTAATAGTTCATTATAGTTTGTATATTCCGTTTACTCTAGCCATGACTTCTGAAATCTGCATATGCTTACCACGATCCACTCACCAAGTATTTCTGACCTGGGAGCAAACTATCACTTAGGAAGATCTACGCTAATGAAATTTTAGTAAAAACTTTCCTTGTTTGTTCTTTTGATTAAATATGAAGTTTTCCCCAAAATTAAGACACCAAACTCTCTGAGCTTACTAAGGCAGTATGATTTGACAACAACCTACAGTGCAATAGTGTGTTTTGACAAGAGACAGAATTTTCCAAAGAGATTGAAGGTGTAGCGCAGTCAATGAAAAAACAAGATGTACGGTATTGATGGTTGTAGGTACGCCACTATGTTCCCATATATGTTCCTTATAGTTAGTCTCGTACCATATGTCAATAGCATAACATCTTGTTAGATGTTACACAACTTCATGCTCAATACAAACCCCACACATACATACCACATAAAAGCTGTGTGGTATATTATGTGCTTATCCAAACTGTGAAGGAGTACTGATAGTGTACTCTGCTGGCATGAGGCAAAACCATATTTGGTTAAGCTGCAAGCAGTCTATGTTCTCTTTTTTTTCTTCCACTAACGAATATACTCGTGTGTGATAGTTAAGATTCCCTTATAGGAAGTAAGCCATTTAATGATGTATGTACGTGTGTGAGTATGATCACGTAGGTGAGTGTATTAGGTGAGGGTTAGGAATATCATTATCTTGCGTGGTGGATAAAATCCCAGACTAAGATTTCCTATTTCCTCATTACTTCCCACATAACAGAATCTCTAAAAGGTGCCTCAAAACCATAACACTGCTATACAATTTCAACATAATTATGACTTTCTATACACACCGCCTATCAGCCACTAATAAATGATTTATAAATTCAAACAGCTTGACACATCTATCCCAAAAACAAAAAACACAGAAAAAAAAACAAAAAAAAACACAGAAAAAAGGAAGGGCTACTAAAACCATTAGCAGAGGTAGGACCAAACCATTAATTAAAAGCTGTTATAGTTAACGTTTTTGGGATATTGATTCATAAGCAACCCACACTCAAGTGACCACTAAATACTCTTACCATTGATCTAGTAATGAATGTGCAACATAAGCCAGTATTTCAACAAAAAAATATTATATTACAAACAGTTTCACTTGCTGCCATTTGGCAGGGGGGGGGGGGGGGGGGGGGGGGGGGGGGGGGGAGGAGGTGGAGGAGGGAGGTCATACTATTGTGAATGCAAATTAATGGCACAAGTTGTATATTTTAAGCAGTTATAGACCAGAGTACCCATTGAATAGTTTCAAATTATGTGAGTGTGCAAAGCACCTTTATGTGTTCATATATTTGTGTGTGTGTGTGTGTGTGATCACAAGGTTATTAGTGTGGTGTGTGGTGGGTGTGCATGTGAATGCGTGTGCAATTCACAGATGACAAGTGAGTGACATCAGTTCTTCCCAGGATGTTCCTCCATGCCTACACGTGTCAAGCAAATCAAGCATCCTACAGCTTTGCTTGCTTGCCTAGATGAATAATAATAATTATGTTTTAAAACATACTGTTTCTCCTGAATACAAGTTCATGTTCACATGGGGGATAGATAGGTCCTGGTTATGTCAGCACTACATTCATGTTTTCATAGTGTGTGTGCATGCTTGTGTAAGACATTTGAGCTGCAACAAATTTTTTTTTTCTTTCATTAACTGGTTAAGATTATCATTTTAATCACAAGTATATGTTTATAATTATGCTGGGAGAATTTAGGCAAAAATTGTGGGCTGTAGCTAAAGTCGGTGTCATGGCAACAATATCAGCATGCACTTTCACATATAGTCATAACACTTGACGTACATAACACGTCACTCTGGGATTGTAGCCCATACACTTGGTTAACGCCTCACCATCTAAGTAACTTGCTAAAGTGATGCAGTGTACTGTTTACTGTTTTGCTCACTCGGCAGATGGTGCTAATTGACTGCACCTTAAGGATGACCATATATACATTATCGGAGCATTAGTGAATCAATATCTCATCAATGTAAATGATGGAATTTTAAAAACAGTAGATCTTAAAACTTCAAACCAGTTATTTACTGCAGTATATGGGCAAAAACTTATATTTTGCCACATTCCCTTTCCCTGTTCCCCAACTCACCGCCACCACAAAAATAATTAAATCCTTTGCAAAACCCCACTTTCCTGTAAGATGAAGGCAACATAATTAAAAGTGAAAGCAATTCAGTATAAGCAAGAGTGTTGTTGATAGTTAGTTTGTTCTGTGGTCAGTTTGTTTGCATAAACTCACTCCACAGTTTGGTTCACCCTGCGTAATAAACTTTTTAGAGCCGGCCCAGCAAAGAGCACATAAGCTTGAAGTGAAGCAGAAAGTAAAGTATTCTAATCGTGGAAGCTATGTGTACACATCAAAGAATTGTATACTAATTCATAGTAGTATCCATTCAATGTTTATGATGTTGCTTCCAGTTGATATCTAATTTTATTAACAAATAAATTACAAAATCAGGTATTATTGAAAGCATTGACTGTATGTGGAATTCTACATCTTAATTAGTCATGACAATATTCCCGCATCACGTAAAAAAATGGCAGCAACAAACAATAGTGTGAGAGACCTTCAAGGAACAAAAGCTAATGAACTGTAATTTTACGCATGTAAACAAGTATATCGTATTTTGAACACATCATTGATCAATCTTATGGATATACTATCTACCACAGGTATGTGTCTACTGTCAATTGATTCTTACTAGCTCACTGAGACTTCCCCTTGCGAGTTTAACTTCAGTGAGTAGCATAATTAGACTTCGGACAATTCAAGTCTATTCATTGCATTGAAATGTACTACGAGATACCTTAAAATATCCTTCGCAAATACATCCATTGTATAAATAATAATTTTTGTTTGCATTGCATTAATGCAATGGAAAAGTCTTCGCTCTAACAGATCACTGAATGTCAGCCATCATTTTTAGCAATGAAATGAAATACGTGTAATAATGCTCTCTGTTTTGGATATGCTATAGCCCAAACTCGTTAATACTGAGAATAGATTATCCATTAAGAAGCTAATCTATACACATATGCAACACAGCTCATTTTCTTTAACTTTTAGCCTTCCAATCTATAACTATTTTAACCTTTCTACTATCATAGCCAGTGATTGCAAAATTATATAGAGAAAATTATTGCTATGCCTTGTGGTCTGTTTCATAATTGATCAAGCCCACAATAATTGTTTGTGTGCAACCACCTATTTCACTGTGTCAGGTAGTCGACTCCTACTCGATGGCAAACATGTAGGATAATAAAGCAATGTAAGTATTCATTAAAAGTACATGATACTTCTTAATACCTAGCAAAGCTGCAATGGTTTACAAAGAGAACTACACAAGATTACAAACATTTAATTCCCGCCCACCTAATCATTGTGTTGATGCGCTGCTGCATTACAACAACAACAATAAACTGTAAATTGTACTTGGACATTATTGTGTGGACTGTCTGGAGCCATAAACTTGTTCAAGTTACAAGGTTGATTGTTGGAGTAAATATCCTATTGAGGCTTGTTATAAGGCTTCGGCATGAAAGCAATACACCATACAGTACGAAATGATTCTCCTTATATGGCCGAACTCTGCATGTTTATGCTAGAAGAGATTGACACGTAGGCATAATGATCACATAAACAGTAGCAGATGAGACATGTGACAGCATGCTACGTGAGCTAGATAAGAGATAGTTGAAGAGGCTGCTAGTTTGAAGAAAAAAAAGTGAAATCCCCTATAAGATTTTGCGTATCTAATCCCCATAAAATAATAATTTAGTCACGATACACCACACACATACATGTTAACATGATTACAGGATGAAGAGAGGTGCAATGAAGGATTATGATGCATGAATTATAAACACTGGGATTAATTGTGCCATATAAAAATATTTGACCAACATTTAAGTGATAATATTTGTCTGATCTAATGAATGAAATACGATCACCAGAGACTGCTACAATAGGTACTGATTGTGATAATTAATGGTATAAAAATCTAGTTATGGCACGATTTGAACATACTTGAATTGTTGCGCTCTCTTTGTCATGTCTTCGCTGCTGATCTAATACCCACCTCAGCATACATGATGTCAGCTTGAGAGGAATTGGTAAATGTTGGATTCTTAACTGAAGGAATATTATCTCCGTCCTCGTCCTTGTTAATATTGGAAGTGGAAGAGATCTCTTCACCATCTGGTTTATATTGAGGGATGGGTGGGGCATCATCATCTGGTAGAATACACTCAGTTGTAGTCTGCTGTGTAGGTGTGGCCAAAGGTTTGTCTTGTTCTAAGACATGATAAACAGGTCCCTAGAAAATGAAAATCAATTGTAATAACAGCAGTATGATATAACAATAAATGATGATGCCAATTAAGAATGGTATAAACCCTCATTGCATAGTAACTGAGCTTATAATAGAAAACAAATCAACAATACAGTTTCAAACGCTAAATTACTGGCAATACTTACTCCACCAAGCTCCGAATAATTTTCATCTGCCAGTTTGGTTTGTGGTTTCTTGTGATTTGTGTCATTCAAACAAGCATACATTCCATCAATTCCAGTTTCCACTGTCACGTCTGTCTTCTCAAAAGTACAAACTTGGTTTCCAGAATTGAGGGGCGCTTGAGGATTACTACTGCCCTAAGGATTACACTACAATTAGCCAGCATAGCAAATACTACAATACAAAATCAATTGTATTGCAAATGTAATTTTTAAACCTGATCATGTTTCATGAATTTAGAATTAAATAGACTAATGACAAATAACATTATTTTCTTTATTTTCTACTATCTGCTTTTAAAACCAGGTGTATTAAAGTTTCTCTATCATTTCTTTCTCACTTGTAAATCTACTGCTATTGTTGACTTACATTAATTTCTACCGTTAGTCCTCTGTTTACTCGAGATCTTTGAAATCAAACACAATAATCATATTTTTGACATTAAATTGACTCAACTAACCTCTGAAACTTTTGTAATGTACAACGTCCACCACAACAGTCTATAATATGCAACATATATAAATATTTACTGTATAGTGAATTTACTTACTATGGTGACAAAGGCAGCAGAATAGTAAGACAGTGAATATTGAAACTCCAATGGCCACAACGAGTGCTACAACACTTGCAACTATTGCTATTACTACACTGCCAGAATCTGTTGTAGTAATTATTATACTGCCACCAGGGTCTGCTGTACACAAATTGAAAATTTGCTATTACTATCATATTACGGGGACTTTATCTCTAACCTGTTGTACTAGAGCATAAGGAAATTGGATTGACTTCAAATTGCACGACAGAAGTTCTATTTTCTCCATTGACATCAGCAATTGTGGTTAGATTATACAGTGTTTTCAGTTCAATATTCACAGAATCGAAGCTATTTTCTATTATGGTATAATTACCGTCAGTGGCTCGTGATAATGTATGCATACAGTTGTTATAGGAGCATCCAATCACATATTTACATGTTGAATTATATTCTTCTGCATTCATTGAAGGGCAAACATTCACATCTAATGCACCTATATAATAGTCATAAAATATTGACTTTTGCTGAACTTTTATTTTTTATAACTTACAAAAAAGATATGGTTCAGAGAATCCCAAGTCTATGCTATTGTTGTACATAATTGTTAAATTATAAACTAATCGTTCTTGTAATCCGGTAATTCTGACAGTGGACAATGAGTTATCTATAGTTGGTGATATCAATGCTGTTTCCATATGATTTTGAAGCATTGCAGTATATACTATTTGTTCATTGTGACACACCTCTGGTATCTGTAAAATGTAAAACAAAATCTCACCCTAATTGTAGCAGTCAAAAAAACAACAACACTAACCTGTAGGGTCAGATTTAATGAGTAGGAGTCCCCCACTCTAAATAATGAATACTCAATATCATTTGTAGAAGGTACGTAAGGTAGAGTCTTGTTTACACATGAAGGTGGACTTTGTCCTACTATATTAGTAGCTGTGATACACATGGTAAAGGGATCACATGACCTCACTCCTTCCAGTGTGAAGTTATAGGAGTCAGTATCAGTCACATACACAGTGATGTCTTTCAATTGACTTGGACTCAAGAATGTGAGAGTAATAGTGAAATCAACAGATACTGTAGGAATGATTCTATAATCCCATGATGTCATCAATAAAGAGCTTTTCAAAAATATACTCAAATTACTTGGAAGGTCTGGAATTTCTACAGTTAGTATATAATATAAAGAAACTATGTCATTGCATACATACTATGTCATTGATCTTTGTGTGTCTCACTGTTAACCCTTTCAGTGCCGTAACCGTCATACTGCAGTTTGAAGTAATGCCTCAGGAAATTTTTTGTTTATTATATTCTGCCTTGCCTCACTCAAATGCTATAGCCTCAAGAAGTAAACTCAATAGCTATTCAGTGATGGTTGAATGCCTTGCGTCTGTATCTTTAGCGCAAACTTTGAGGTAGTAGTTTGTTGAGTCTGAGTTTTGGCTTACTTCAAATGGCGACCGGGCAATCAATTGTTGAGGCAGTAGACCTGGGTTAACAACAGCCTCGGCATTTTAAATGACGAATCTAGTAAACCAAAAGATACATAAGATAATTATGCCTACAGAAGTCTTTCAACAACAAAGAGAAAGTTGTTCTGTGAAGGAATCCAGGCTTTAGACTACAGCTTTAAAACACTAAGCACTTGTGAAGATTTGCATTATGATGAAGTAGTTATAATGGACTCAGAATCAGTCTAGCTTCAGTTATGGAAGGTTGTTTATTTATTTGCAGTTCTTTCTCTTTTATAGCCATTTTTAAGACTAAACTTTAAAAAGATACATTTCCCTGACAATTCAGTGGTGAAAGGGTTAAGGTGAAACTGCTCGATAATTTGTTGATAATATATTAAATTGTATTTACATATTTTGGAATTTCTAAAATAATCATTTAAGTCAATATTTTCAACAGTGTTTATTATTTTTGTCAGGGATGGGAAGCTGAGGAGAGTTGGGGGGGGGGGGTAGGGTGAACTGGTTTATTGCTTGAGAGGAACAAGGGGGTACATAGCATGCAAGATTTATTACACCTTCTAAATATACCACCATTTTTAAAAATTTCATTATATCTCGTGTAAATACAATTCAGCTTTGCAAAATCTATAAAGATAAGCCGCTTATCACAAGACAATGTAATGCTCAGTTGGTATTTACAGATGTTATTATGGCAATTCAGTTGTCTTTGGCTTCAGCTTCAATGGTCCTGATGAAAATTCAGCATTTTTTTGATGGCATGTTCTTGAATGTTTACATACATAAATCTGACAACTTTGAACTGACAGAATTTGAACCAGTTTTCACCATGATTTATTAAGCTTAATTTGAGGCTTTATTTAACCATAAAAAATAAAAATGGTATCGTGAAAAATAAATTTGGATTACTTGGGAATGTGGGTTACTTGAGGGTTAGTGAGTTGGGATTACTGAACTTCTACTATATATACACATTGAACATCTATGCTTATTGACTTAATTTTTTCCATTAACGGACACAGATTGACTATTACATGTTCACTGAAGTTTCACCATTTATAGTTATCACAAATTATGTCACAAAATGTACAATAAAGTTTCATCATTACAATAGATGCACAATAACTTTTGTGTTAAGTACCTTCTATCCTATTAAAGTGCATGTGAATATTTTGAGAAATAAATTACTAATGACTAATAAAATTAATATCATGTATGCCATAACTAAATTAATTCATGACCGAATATTACAAACATTATTTTTATTACCTACTATAAACATAATGTTTTCAATGTACATACTTACCATAAATAACCACATTTATAGTACTTGGAACTAGGCTACGATTCACTATACTGAAGCAAACCAATCCTGTCACTGATGTCTCTGTTGTGTTTACTGTTATTATAAATGTATTAGAAGTAACTCCATTCGCATATCCTCCAATAAAACCTGGAATTGTAGATTCTTGAGATGGTTGAATGTCCAGTTCAGTTCCATCATTCAGAATAATGCCCCAAGAAGGTATAGTCTGGCCTCCTTCCACACGACATGTTATATTCCTTGGTGAGTTGATGGGAATATATAATGGTCCAGTTGGAGTAAAGTCAACTAAAATACAACAGCAACAACAACTAAAAATAGTATATACAAATGTGAATTACAATTGTTGCTTGTTACAAATTGTCCTGAGCCTCTATAGAAAAGTCATTGTTCACTCAGGGTCCTGCATCAAACACTTCCACCACACTGATAATATGGCCATCCCGCAGTTTATTGCTGAGTGTGCATTAAAAAATTTCTCAAGCGGCAGAGGTTGAGTGACAATGAAATTTGTTTTGTATGTTGTAAAACCATACCAAAAGTGAAGCTGCAGCAGATAGCCTTGTATGACTGTAACAAAGTGGTTCAGCTTTCCCGCAATTCCTAGCTACTTGCAGATTGTTCACTCTAAACAAAACACCCTACCTTGACTTAAGGAGTGGGCCAAGTAGAGAAGTAGTAATATTAGCGAGGACATGGGACTGCTTCTTTCAGTAGTCCAGGGAAGGATTACATAAACTTTCGGACAACAACCGCGAGACACTGCGAGATTAAACTACATTCCCGACTGGCGACAACTTTATCATTACTTAATCAAAATGGAACGAAAAGTTCCGGGGTAGTGCTACCCGTTCCCGACTGAGAAAATTTCTGCTGCGCAAAACAAATTTGTTCAAATCCGCTAATCTATAATGGCAAGAGTTTTTTTTGTTTATTGTCTTTTGAAACTTACAACTTTATGGAGCCTAGCTAGCGCAGCAGAAATTTCCTCTTTGTAGTCTCAAGTTTTCCAGTAGCTTGTGCTGTGAGAATCCTTGCTGGTGGTGTACAGTACAGTGATCATAACTCCTCTTTTATACATTAGATGAATTCTTTCTTTTATAGGCCTTATTTGTTTTAATAATAAGAATTAGAAAGCCAATAATTTTTTTTTTGTTTAAACACAAAATCTGTTAAAAAAAAGAGAATATTTAAGTTAAAAAAAAGTTGTATCTGTAATCATTGGTATAACATGCTGGTAAAAATAATGTATTTGTTGATAGCTAACTGTCTAGCTACTGTGTACACTTAGCAATATGATTTTGTGCAATACCTGTCATTATTTGTCCATATTTAGATAAAACATCTGGATTTGAGCTGGAGTTTGAACTGGATAAAGATTATGATTTCACACACTTTTTTTTACGGATATACTAGCTACTACGCATAATGCTAGCACTAATCAATGGCTGCATGATAAATAAAACTGAAAAGGGTAGATTTGTAAGTAGGACCTAACAATTTGTCTGTTGTTCACAATAACTAAGTTATCTTTAATTGGTATATATGGTTTCTATAAAGTAGAATATTATCGTAATATTTTATAACCAGCAAGTTCAATATATTATATTCCTTCACAAAATCTCCATGGGCTTTGTAGCTAATCCCTCAAAAAGATACAATTAACTTTTCCACTAATATAAACTCACTTTGTATTTCTTCACAAAATCTCCATGGGCTTTGTAGCTAATCCCTCAAAAAGATACAATTAACTTTTCCACTAATATAAACTCACTTTGTATTTCTATTTAGCTATTTTCGTGTATGTATAGCTTTATTAATATATTATTTATTCATTGCAACAAAGAGCACAGGAATAATTTCTTAACAATATCGTCACGACAAACTCTATCATTAGAAAATGGCTCTGACTATGCTATAGCAGCAATTCCAATGAAGAATATGTACATAAGATAGACACCTCATATTTTTTCCCATAACATTTATTCCTATTATTCATATTTTAATGAAGTTTTTGGCATTTTGCGTTCGACTCAAAATCCTGCTGACTGGCATAAAGATGGCACAAGATTCATCATTAAACATTGTGGTGGACAATAGTACTGGTGGAGAGAAGTAATACTGCTGTGGATGTTCCTCAAACCAATGTACAAGTACAAAAATATGTTGCTTATACATGCATTGCCCATTTTCTGTTGAAATCTTAGCTTCATTCACCACAAAACTCTTAATTTTGCCTATTCGTGGTGCTGCTTCTCCAAATTTATCAATGCCACCTCAACTCCTCACCAACATGCAGCTACAGCCGATGATCGGCCAGATCGACAACTCAAAGAAATATATTCTTCAGAATTAACAAAGCATGTTCGATACTCTAAGTAAGAGTGAGATGCTAGGACTGTTTATTTTGGATACAAGTATGAGTACACTTCTTGAATATATTCGTAATGAATTTCGCTGAAAAACATTTCTTAAGGTGGAACCAGAACGTGAAATTCTTTCTTTTCGGCATCAATTATGTCTACACAACATGATATATTCGGCATAAGTAATTTCAAAATCTCAGCTCCACGTCGACTTTGACCATACGAACTACAATCCCCCTTGAATTCATTTTTAATACTCGACAAAAAGTCTAGTTCTTTAAAAAAATTGGAATTGCAAAGTGTTTGAACTTTTTGAACTCCATAAAATTTCAAAAGGGTTGCTTTTCAGGCTGCATCCATGATTTTTTTAATCCTTCTAATGTACAGTTGTATCTTTCATATGGAAAGCACCAAAATGATATGAGTGGCCCAAAGTCCAGTATACACTCTTCAAGATGACAAGCCATATGCATATTAGGAGTACAATATTGAGAGCCATATTAACTTTCAAATGACCTGCAAAATTCTATTATAATTGATTGTCCTACTTTTGCTTCATATTACTGATTACTGGTTGACACAAAATATGGCATGATTTTACAAACAAACTCCAGCACTCTAAATGAGTATTCTCAACCATGTCTTGCAGGCAAAATATAGAATACATCATAATCCAATTTTTCCATTCATCAGCTAGCTGTTAAGCTAGAAAACCCACACTCTATTTTTCGAGGAATTCTGAACCTGCACTTTAGAGCTTTTTGGAGACAAAAAAGAATTACTAACCAAAAAAGAAAAACATTTTTTGGAGGAACTATGCAATCTATTTTTTCTTGAATCTATTTAAACTTTTTTAGATCTAAAATTTGTTTTTCTTTCCATACTTGAATAGTGTGTTTTGCAATTCCAAGAAAAATACAATACATTGGATCAATAATTTGGTAGCGCACAATATCGAAACTAGGAGCTTCTATCAATACTGAACTTAACTCCTGAACTTTGTGTTATAGACAAGCGCTCAGCATTGGTTAAGCATTTTTATATTTCTTGCCATCCACAATATGACTACTTAAATTACGATTTGTCCAACTTGTACAGTTATATCCTCCATAATTAGGCTTGCAACCAAACGAACTAGTAGGAAACTCCTTCATGCACTTAGAGCAGCCAAACTTTGCATTATATAACTGGAAAAACCACAGATTTTTCGGGTTGCTGGCAGATCACAACTAACGCAAGCTAGTACACAGCCCTCAACATGCCCACTTCGGATTAGAATAGTTAAATATCACTCCTTCATACAGTTTTAAGTCATCAACTAGAGGAGATAAAAAGTGGTTAACGTGCTGTTTAGGTTCTGTAGGCCCAGGAATAAGACCAACTAAAAGAATATTTTTCTCCTTGTAACGTTCGCTTCTTGGAATATTCATGATACTTAAAATATATAGCTCCAATGGAGTATGGAGTTTGTTCATAAGGATTGAACCAATCAATGTTTAAGGCAAGGCACAAATTATTAGGGGCAGAAAGAAAAGGTCTTCCATTTATCACTTGTAACTCGCTCCATAATCTTCCATCATACACATCTCCTAGGTCATCAGCTAAAAAATTAATCTGCTGTCTCCATAACTCACACTTTCTTAAAAAGCCATTTCTTTTAAAGGTTCTACTACACTTTGATAAATAAACACTTTTTTTGGAACAAGCTTCACTTTTTTTCCCCTATTTTAATATCCTTTAATAATACCTCATCACAGAGCTTCCGCTGACTTTGGTGTGGATGTCTTGGGAATTCAGTATATGAACAATGCACAGAAACTTCTTTACCACCAATTGTCTTAACACATTCTGAATACAGGTAAATAGAGTTGCATTTAGGACAAACAACATATTCCACACATTCACAGCTTCCTAAAGATGTTTTGTGAGCAAAATATAATGTTTTAGGTATTTCTCTAGAAATTTGTGACAAAATCGGACTCCTAATAAGCTTTGCAAGGAATAACAGCAAGGATTAAAAAAAACAAAAAAACACTGAATGCTCGAAAAACAAAGTGAAAAAAGACAACAAAATAACTGATTCCAAACACTACTTTTTTGACATCTTCAATTGCTTCCTCTTGAACTGGTGTATCACTATATTTGGTCAAAAAGTCACATACCTCCATTGCTTCAGTATGATCTTCATTCCACACCTGTACTTCCTCAGAGTCACTCCCATTGAATTGAAAGGCATCCGTATCAGTTAATAAATTAAAAGGGTACTTCATTAATAATCCCTTGTTCTTCTTCAGACACATCAAAGCTTGAATCCAACTGGTTCACATCTTCCACTTGATTTTCAACAGCATCAATAAAATCATCATCACTATCGTGGTCTGAAATGTCAAGTTTTCTGCGTGTACCGGTGTCACAGGAAAATTGGTCCTGGCAAATTGCGGTCCGATCAGACCAAATCCGCTAGCGTTATTGGTCCGGGCGGATAAAATCTGCTAGCGGATACAGTCCCCCCGGACCAATAACGCTAGCGGATTTGGCCCGTCATCTGCTGAGTTGGTCCGCCTAGTTTATCGTCTTCCAGGACAACTATTGCACCGTTTTGGGGGTTCAGGAGTCTTCAAGTAGAGGTATGTTCACTTTACTATTGAGCTAGCAATTTTAATGTAGTTCAAGTTCCACTGTTCACTGCTATAAATGTAAGAAGATTTCCACAGGTTATCATCTAACTTTTTTTGTAACTAAATTCAATTAGACTGACCTTATTTGAGCCTCTTGCAGGGATTGTAATCACTAGTATGTAATGCTTGATGCCATATGAATTTCTTAGTGGCTTAGGTATTTGCAACTTTTATTTCACAAAGCTTGGCTCAAACCATTTGGTCAGTTTGGACATTCAAGTGAATAATTTTTTTTTGCTTTTTATTTTTCAGATTACTTATTCCACAGAGTATTTAAGAATTAATATAATAGTTGTTACCTAAGCATTAAGCTACATAAAAGATTCAGATTCAACTTGAACCAAAGAAACTACTACTAGCTAAATAAGCTTCATTTTCATTTCATACTGGAGAATATCATGAGTCTGTTGGCTTAGTATTTACATGAGTGCCACAGGCACAAGTGTAAATAGAACCAATCAGACGAATTAAATAAATTTATTATGTACTGCTCATGTGTTGATGCCATAGCTATGGCATTGTAAACACCATAAACAAATTTGTAACCTGGAGGGACAGTAATAACCCAACGTGATAACTGTGAACACAGGTGATATGGGAAAATATTACCCTAGGCCTCATCCTGTTTACTTTAGTGCATTTTCTATGTAGAAGCAGTTATCAGGACCTGTTCAGTATTATAATCAAAAATATCATGATATTTTTTCCTATATGTTCAAAATTTGCTTCTTATTGTGTGTGTGTGTGTGTATGTGTGTGTGTGTGTGTGTGTGTGTGTGTGTGTGTGTGTGTTGTTCTCGTGCTTCTAAAATCTTTTTCTACCTGTTAGCTATAAAATATCTCCTAAAATGTGAGGTTTTGCTCTTTTTTTTCTTTTCAATTATGCCTCTTATGTTTATGGCTTCATTTATGGTATGGCATGGATACATGCAATATTTGTCTGCTTTTATCCTACTAGTACGAAACTTTGAAGTTATAAAAAAATGATGATTTTTGAATTTGAAAAAACTGTGATATGACCTTTGATAACTTTTAAATTGTGATACATAGCTATGCAGTAATTAGATTATACTGTAGTGATTGCATACTTTTATCAAGCATGTCCATATTTGCTTACTCCGTGAAGACTTCAGTTTGAAAGTTGAAATACCTTTTACACGTTTTTGGTTGGGCTGAATAATGATGACAATGTGGTGACTAAACTAATTTAGATTCTCCACTGCAATTACATAATGTAGTGTAGCTATAATATTGCCTTTCTGTTCATTAAACCTTTTTGCAAACCTAATTGCTACTATTCCCTTACTACAATGACTGCTTTTTTAATTAGTTACTGTTATTAGCTAAATATACCCAAAAATGTTTCAGCCTCTTGCACAAGTTTTTTTTTAGGGGTAAACATCTCAGAAGATGATAAAATTTGGCTGATATTTCCTAGAAATTAGCAATATAATAAAAAAAATTTCAGCCAACAATAATGACCGAATTATTTAAGTAATCTTCAGTTTGAAAGGGATAATGTATGTACACAAGTCAAGTGCTTAAATTATATATACAACACAGAAGCATTATTTGACATAATAATGAAGTTGAATACAACAAAATGTAAGTGATCTTGTAGAAACTATTCCTGAGTTAGCCTCGCTGAACAAATCTGCTCAGTTGCCACTATTTTTATCTAAAGGCGGCTAAAAGGGGACCTAGTTAGGCTTAAAAGGTTTTATAAATGCTATCGCCGAACCTCACTGGATGTATCAGCTCTATAACTACTATTCTTGTCTAAAGGCTGTGGAAATAGAATGTTGTTCACCAAGGTAAATACACTTTTAGTCGATAGTTGCAAGCCTCGCTTAAATAGCTTCTGTCATTGACTAGTATTTTTATCTGTCAGAAATGGTAGCTATGGTATAAAATAGTTAAACCATGGCAACTCTCAGAATTATCGCTGGATAACTCCTCAAACCAATGGTTTAGCTATTACATATTCTCCCGTATTTTATGCTATTTATTGCCTCCAAGCAGTGCGTACATAGCGAGTAAAATGAATTGAAAAATGTACTCTGACTGTTTGAGAAAAAGTCTAAATCACTTTCACATGATATTTTCATTTGCCTTCGGCTCCCATTTTATACTCTGACTCATGCTATGTACAATACTTGAGTCAGAGTACATTAATAAGAGAACTACTTTACGAGCACTTTAAATATTTTCAAAATATTTTTATTAATCATTTCTAATACGATTTCAATAGATTTTACTCGCTACACACGTGCTACATGGAGCATTCAATAATCAAATGATCTGCTTGCCACATTGTGTGAAGACATGGTTAATTAACATGTTAGAATTCCTTTAGAACTATTCATTATAAAAGGCAATTAGAGAATGCACGTAATATCATTGTCAATTCTCAGTTGCTTCATTTGCTCTTGTTTATTTTAAATTAAAAAAGATCAGGTTTTGTATTTAGAATATACTGCATTTAAAACTTGTCTCACAATTATATTCTTTCGGTGCAGCAATTATGTACATAAAGGGTGCATGGTTAACCACATGGCTCAGCTACCTCACTATAGTTGGATTGTGCAGAAGCCAACAACAAAAGAACAAGCATCACAGGCATAACTAGCATGAGGACTGTATAGCCACAGGAACCAATGCACTCACTAGCTACCTGCTGAGGGTCTGTGTGAAGTATAACTGTAATATTAATCCATTTGGCTTTGCTCCTTATAAGTCTGTGTGTGCCGGAGGTTTGCAGTCGCGCGCGCGGGTGGAGCCACGCCCCCTCTTAGGGCTCAGCCCCGCCCCCGCCTGGGCCTTGTTGGGGTCTGGCGAGCCCCAGGCTTCTGCGCCTGAGGCTAGCCCTTGTGCAGCTGAGGCTTACCCTGCGGCAGCTGTACATCCCCCCAAACCCTTCCTGCGCGCGACCTCAAACCAGTCACGGGATACCCTACGCCAACCTAGGGGTCCCGGAGGAACCCTCCACTACACCCTCTTGTAATTGGGATGCGGTGGGTGGGCTCTTCACTGCCGCGGGCCTCTGCCGCGGCCTTTCCCAGCTGTCTGGGTGTCTTATCTTTCTTGTCCTTCTCCATTTTTGTTCACTCTTATTATTTCTAAGTAATGCTCTCCTCGCGATGCCCTTGCTCACTCTAGGCATGCGCCAGCCCGACCCCCCTCTAGCTCGGGCTTCTGGCTCTACCCAACCCCTTTAACCGCCGGTAACCTCGGTCCGCTGTGCTTCACCTGCCGTTACCTGCTGAGGGTCTGTGTGAAGTATAACTGTAATATTAATCCATTTGGCTTTGCTCCTTATAAGTCTGTGTGTGCCGGAGGTTTGCAGTCGCGCGCGCGGGTGGAGCCACGCCCCCTCTTAGGGCTCAGCCCCGCCCCCGCCTGGGCCTTGTTGGGGTCTGGCGAGCCCCAGGCTTCTGCGCCTGAGGCTAGCCCTTGTGCAGCTGAGGCTTACCCTGCGGCAGCTGTACATCCCCCACCGAAACCCCCAACAACACCCCTCGGAGAGCCCCGACTGCTCCGACGCACACACACTACCCTGGGTAGGACTACCACTACCCTATTACTTACGCCTCCACCCTCAAGGCAGCCTTTCCCCCGCTATTCACCCCACCACACATCAGATGGCATACAATCATTGCAAATACATACTCAGACAATGACCAGTGAACACTAGTAAAGGGAGATGACATGTGACCATGACTCAGTGCACTCTGTCCGGCCTCAGCTGGACCTCTCCTGCTTGAACGCCTCTGTCCACTTTTTGGCTGCGGCCGCTTGGTCACCTTCTTCCCTCCTGATGTACCCCTTGTACTCTCTGCTCTTCCATCTCCCCAGGGCCTTCACCTCCTCCTCGGTGGCCCCGCATGCAGCAGCCGCTGTGGCTGCCCCAATCCGGAAACTGTGGCCTGATATGCCGGCCTCCGGTACTCCCTTCTCCACCAAGGCCCTCCTGACTTCTACCACGAAGTCCCGCCTGGTGAGGCCCACTCCATCCTGACCCGTGAAGAACGGGCCCTGACCTGGTGCTCTGATGGCCATGAATTCGAGCACCGCTCTCACTGGGCAGATGTCTCTATCTGTCCTCTGCAATGTCACGAAAGCCCCCACTCTCAATCTGTTCGTTTTGGACTCTTTGATCCGCACTCGGATCCATCTGGGGCTAGCCACGTCTTCCAGCTGCACGTCTTCCCACGTCAGATGGGCCTTTCCGTCAAACTTGACGCCTTCTGGGGCTAACGCCTCTCCTGCCCTTAAGCAGCCAAAGAAACACATGCAGGCTGCCGCCCACAACATCCTTCCCTTCTCTCCCTTCGTCCTCCATGCGGCTCGCATGGCTCTCATGTGCAGCCACTTCACCGGCTCTCTGCACAACCTGTCACTCCCGTCCACGACCTCCAATCGTGCCAAGCCCTTTCTCAGCTGAGCCAACCTGGCCATGGCTCCCCACTCCGGAGCTGCCATGCCTGCCTTGATCTGGGCCATTCTTAAGCTGGCCAGGTGATATTTCACCGTCCCCACTTTCAGACCGTCCCTGGTCAGCGCCACCACGTACGCCATGGCCTTGTCCTCCGTAACAGGCAACGGAGTCTCTCCCAACTGACCGCACCAGTCTGAGTACTTCTTCCACGCAGAGGCATACCGCCTCCGCGTGGTCTCTGCTACAGACTGATCGAGGACAAAGTCGACAGTCGCCTCCACTCCTGCTCTGACCAAGATTGACTCGGCGTGGTCAGCATCTGCAGTATCTCTCTCGGCACTGCCTCCGGCTCCTTCTCTGCACCCTGCATAATGGAACGAGCAATGTCTAAGCCATCCCTGGACAGTGCATCCGCTATCACATTCTCAGTCCCTCTGATGTGCTCTACTCTCATCGTCAACGGCACTCTTGCCTCGACGAAGGCCAGACATCTCAACAGGTGCATTGACCACTTCTCTTTGCACGTCCCCGACTGGACGGCCGCCACTACCGACATGTTGTCGCACCTGGCCTTGATAGTCAGTCCTTTCCACTGACTCCCCCACACTATTGCCGCCACCACTATCGGCAATAGCTCCTTGGGCATAATGCTCCACTCACTCGTCCCAGCCAGTGCCTTCCACTGAATCTGGAACCACCTGCCCTTCCAGGCTGCTCCACAGCCCCAACTCCCGGACGCGTCCGAGACCATCTCTTCGTGGAACACCTCGTCCACGACCACTGCCTTCATGAGGGAGGTGCCATTCCACCTCAGGCCGAACTGATGCCACCACTCAATGTCGGCTCTCGCTTCCACGTTCAGCCTTACCCTTCGGCCGTCTCTCTCTACCGTGGTCATGAGGTCTTGCAACCTCCTCTTGAAGGCCCTGCCCGGCCTCACTGCCTTGCAAGCATGGTTGAGGGACCCCACCAACGACTCCAGGTCCCTCCTCCTGCAACTTTTCATGCCTCTCCATCTCGCCAGGAGGGCCCTCATCTCGGTCAACTTCTCTTGAGGCAACCTGACCTCCATCTTGACCGAGTCAATCTCCATACCCAGAAAGGTCAGCACTTCGCTGGGTCCTTCCTCCTTGCTCTCGTCCAACGGCATACCCAGCCGCTGGCATGTCTCTTTGAACACGACCATGGCCCTCTCGCACTGGTCAGTATCCCTCTTCCCCACTGCCACAAAGTCGTCAATGTAATGTCTGAGCCATTCTGCTCCTCTCTGCGTGGCAATCCACTCTATGGCGTCCCCCACCGCTGTGAACAGCAGAGGGGCCGACCTGAGACCGAACGGCAAGGTGCCGTCTACAAAAGTCTCTCCTTCCCACTTCATTCCCAGCAACCACCTGTCTTTGGGGTGCACGGGAATGTTTCTGTAGGCTGCCTTCACATCAGCCTTGGCTATCAGGGCGCCTTCGCCCAACGCCAGCACTCTCCTTACAACGTCATCCACAGACGTGTATGCCACGCTCGACAGCTCTCTGTCTATGCCATCGTTCACACTGTGGCCTTCCGGGGCGGACAGGTTCACTATCAACCTCCACCTGCCCGGCTTCCCTTTCTTTGGTATCACACCAAAGGGGGAACACTGGATTCCCTCAGTGTCTCCTTCCACCCTCCACACTCTCCTGCTCCGTACCTTATTCTCTAGGTACTCACTGATTATATCTTTGTGCTGCGAGGTCTCATACATGGATCCACCTTTCTCATACAGCACGACTCTGCTCACGTCGTGCCCCACTCTGAATCCATCTTTTATACCTCTCACTAGGAGCTCTACCCATTCTCTGTCTGGGTGTCCTTCCAGCTCCTCCTCCCACTGCTGCCACACCAGAGGGGTCACCACCTCCTCTGCTCCTCGCAGCACTCTACTGCTCTTGCTCTCTGATCTCCACTCGAGATCTCTCAACTGACTCGTGAACCGGTACCCTGCAAAAGCATAAACACTCTGTTAGCTTTTGCCTTCCCGCACCGATCCACTTCTCCACTACCCCTGTGCGTGTGCATGGACTACCCTACCCACCATCTCCCTTAACCCTTTAGTTACCCCAGACCTCCCTCATGCGAGAGGTGCTACCACCCTACCCGACTAGGTACCCAGCCCCACCCCCTCTGCTAACTCCGCACCCTCAGTCACTAGTCCCCCCATCCCTCCGACCTAACTTGCCTATCTACAACCCTTTGACCTCCGCTTTGCGGTTAAAATACAATCATGACGTGTCATCACACATACAAAACAGAAGATCACTACATGTAAAAGTTTTCATGAGAGTACTGTTTAAATCTTTTATTTCTTCTCTCCCGGCTTGTTACAGTGGAACGCCGGGTGTTCCCCGCCACAGTTGGAGCAAACGTGCGCAAAATGGCACTGGGCTCCAAAATTGCATCTGCCTTCGCCCCTGTTGTAGCGAAAACAGGCACCTCTCCGCCTCTGCTCCATCTTTCTCGGTGGCGGGCCACCCGCTCCTACTCCTTGTTTCGGTTCAGTCTTTCCTTGCGGGGTGGTGTGGACGATGTCCAGCAGCAGCGACAAGTTCTCTTCGTCCCATCTCACATCGTCTTTTCCCGCCGCCTCTTGTCTGAACCGCCTATCGTAGCGGGCTACTTGGGACCATTGGTGCCTCTTCGCCAGCTTGAAGATAACTTCTCTATAGGCGGCCAATGGGACCCACATCTCTGGCTTGCTAGATGCCCAAGCCACCTGGAGCAGCGTAAAGCAAGTGCTCCAACCCGCCAGATCAGGTACCTCCTTGGTACTTTTCCTCCTGCCAGCCGTACCCGCGGCCGGGCTCTCCCCCGGCTCGCCCTGACTAGCTTTCCAGTCCCCCGGCTCTCCCGGCCCGTCATCGAAGACCGGGAAGAAGGCAAAATCAACGAACGAGCCCTCTCGTATCCTTTCGACCACCTTGCTCGGCAGTGGCGGCTGATTCTTGAGGAGGTGCACCACCTTGTGTGCCTTCCTCTCCTCCTTCTCCTCTGCCCTGGAGTCTTTTAGGCTGTCCCACAACTTTTGAAACAGCGGCTCCTCTCCCTTTGACCCCGCTGGTGCCACAGCGGCTCCCTTGCTCCTGGCGCTCTCTGCCAGCTGAGCCACTTTGTCTATGAACACCAATGCCACAGACATGAACACACCATGTCTCCCTTCATTGGTTCACATCCCATCTCTAGTGCACCTTTCTCCGGGCTCCTGGCCGGCACCACCCTCTCTCTTGGTGCCCTGCCTTCGCTTTTGTGCACGCCCTTCCCCTCTCCTCTTTACGGCACTCTCTCGGGCGAGACACCCCTGGCCCACTAGCCCCTCTTGTCTCGCCCCCTTTGCCACTCTACTTTCTTACTCCATTATTCACAGTGCCCTTTTCTCCCGCACTGGACCTTGCTTTTATCCATTCACTCTGGCGACTTCACAGGACTACCTCCTCGTCCTGGACCTCCATCACCCTCTAATTCTTTACTGACTTTCACAGTGTCGCTCTTCGACCCTGGACCCTCGTCCCCCCCTTTTTTCTTCCTGGGGACCTCTCTCCTCCCCTTCCCCTCCCTCATGCACAACCCTGTTACCCTGTTCCTATTAGTTTCACAGAACTGCCTCTCAGGTCTGGACCACTGTCTCCACCCCCCTTTCTTGCTTTTTTCCACAGTATTGCCCACCAATACTGGACCTCTGCTGGCCTTTTCTTCCAGCCCTCTGGCGACTTCACAACATTGCCCTCCAATGTTGGATCCCTGCCGCCCGCCCTCTCTTAGGGACCACACGTTGCTCGGCTCCAACCTGGAGACCGTTCGGCCAGTAGAGCTCATTCCCTCGTTAACACTGACCTCCCGGCCTCCTTCACTCGGCCCCTCCAACGTGGCCCTCGTCCCTCTCTCCTTAAGCCCACCCATATTGACTACCCTTATCTACCCGCACAACTACCCCTACTACCTGCAGGTTTCTTCCCTTTCTTCCAACCTGCTACTCATACCCCTCTCTTTTACCGCCTATCTTGCTCACCTAGGCTCTGCTTCCTTACTCATCACTTTACACATTCACACTCGCCCACTGGACGCCTCCACAAAGCCCACTGAGCTCGGTTTGTCACGCACTACTGCTAGCACGGAGGTGAGCATCAGGAACGTTTGCCTTAGCCTTCCAGGCCTCCTCATCCCGTCCCTGACTAGTTTAGCTCACTCTCTCCTGCTTAACCCATTACACTAATGCCCCCAACCAGTCATCACGTACCCTTCCTCTCTGGAAGTCTCTCCATTACTGTTTTCTGAAGGCTACCCAACTGCTGCATCAGTCCCCTAATCATCTTTGAGTTCTCCCTGGAGTCCGAGTAGTACTCCTCTCCTGACCCGTCGTCCTCACTATCGACCGCGGACTTCCTCGCTTCCTTCCATCTCTTTGTACTCGGCAACTCTTCACTGCCGCGGGCCTCTGCCGCGGCCTTTCCCAGCTGTCTGGGTGTCTTATCTTTCTTGTCCTTCTCCATTTTTGTTCACTCTTATTATTTCTAAGTAATGCTCTCCTCGCGATGCCCTTGCTCACTCTAGGCATGCGCCAGCCCGACCCCCCTCTAGCTCGGGCTTCTGGCTCTACCCAACCCCTTTAACCGCCGGTAACCTCGGTCCGCTGTGCTTCACCTGCCGTAAACACTTACGGAAATATTGGGGCTGTTACAAGAGTAATTTAGTGGAAATAAAATTTGTAGATGTTTTACTATTTATTTTTTAACTATCTAGTATAATGTTGACGTGTCAGAGATTTAATCTAAGCAATTTAGATCTTAAACGACTGCTTTTATTGTTGATGTTGCCATCTTCATTTTCTGCTATTACTATTCCTTTAGAAGTTACCACTTATGTACATACAGAGAACTAATACTCGTCTTATCTTTTTGTTTGAATACTAGAAAGATAAACCTGGAATAAAGGTATGCATTCATATAAATATGATTTTTAGGGTGTATTTATATTAGTCAAAAATCAGGTTTTTAATTTAAAATTCATCAGACTTAAAGCAATGCTTAAATGATATGAAACATAAATCACTATAAGTAATGATATGCTTGCTCAGTATTTGCTACTTGTTGTCCTAAATAGTTATCTTTTAGTTTGATTTACCATCTAGAATTGTCAGCTTGTTAATTTAGCTAATGATGCAGGATGATATGTTATCTTGTTCAAGTTATTAGATTTCAAATATGCGCTATGAAAACTGAAAAAAGGTATCTATGAATAGAAATGCCACCTATTGAATTAAGAAATTCTGTACTTGCACCAGTTACCATTACTGGACTACATGTGTGTATGGGTGTGTGTTTGCGCATGCGTGCATGCATGCTGCGTGCGTGCGTGTGTGCATGCATGCGTGCGTGTAAATATAGCCAAAGAATCAATTATTCTTTCAAAGTATTACCTATTCCCCTCTTTCCCCTCTCTCTTTTCCTTCCTTCTATTCTCCTTCCTTCTATTCTCGATACTTTATTCCCACTCACCTCCAACCCCCCACCTCCTCCCCCATATTATTATTATTGTTATTATTATTATTATTATTATTATTATTATTATTATTATTATTATTATTATTATTATTATTATTATTATTATTATTATTATTATTATTATTATTATTATTATGTGTATATCAACTTTGTGTGAGTCCAGGTGATTGTGCATGGCTATTGTCAAGCCATTGGACAATATGATCCTGGAACACTCTCACCTCTCATCAGTGGCGTAGCTGGAGAGAAACTGCTGGAGGGTTCTAGTTTTGTGACCTATAAATGTATGAACCAAGTTTAAATTGAATTTATGACTAATTGATAAAATATTTTTGATGGGAAGGCCAAGGCCCTCCAGGCCCCCCTCAGCTACGCCACTGACCCTCATAGGTTAATAATGAAGAGTTAACAAAAAAAGTGTGTGTGTGTGTGTGTGTG
>WLWD01003831.1_pt1 | contig 28974 bp, 18 predicted proteins | sample 6712731 | NCBI WGS metagenome assembly WLWD01 (sample SAMN12718690, study PRJNA576275) | sponge metagenome | isolation source: marine sponge | host: Mycale hentscheli | place: New Zealand: South Island, Marlborough, Capsize Point | collected 2014-11-01
CATTTCCAAAACGGGAGTTTGGGAAAAAAAATGTAGTAAGAAGGAGTTTTCAGTCCTCTTGGTTTGGTAGGTGGCCCTGGATACACTACATGGAGGCAACAGATAGTGTAGTATGCATTATTTGTGCAAGAGCTAGCCGAGAGGGGAAGCTTCAGTGGTCAACTAATGCTGATTCTGCTTTCATTACTAAGGGTTTTTGCAACTGGAAAGACGGTACAGTAAAATTTAACATCCATGATTCGAGCAAGTGCCACAAAGAAGCCGTGTTGAAGATGAATATTTTACCTTCTACTACACCCAATGTAGCAGAGTGCTTATCTCAACAGCTGAAGAAAGATAAATTGGATAGAAGGCAGTGTTTTTTAAAAATCCTATCCAACTTAAAGTTTCTTGCTCGGCAAGGTATGATTAATGGTTCTATAACGTAAATTATACATGACTAATATTTTTGTGAGTATTTATAATTTTATTAAAAACAACAAAACATTGAGTACATTCTGCATAACATAATTATAAAACCTGTACAATTATAATTTTCATAATAATTACCTATAGCTAGGAGTATTATTCTATAGAGTTCCATTGTAAGCTTCAATCCTTGCATAGTCGCTTGAGTAAATAAATAATAAATAAGCAAAATAAAATTGTGTAAAGTGCATAAAGATTTTAAAAATTTATTATTAATATTTGAAGGTCTTCCAATCAGAGGACGTGGTGACGAATCTGACTCGAATTTTATTCAGTTACTGAAATTACGAAGTGAAGATGATAAACGCATTGTCAGCTGGTTAAAAAAGAAAACTGACAAATACACAGCTCCAGATATGCAAAATGAAGTTTTAAAAGTTATGTCTCAAATTGTCTCTAGAGAAATTACTGCAGAGCTCCAGTCCGTCCCCTTTTTGACGATTATGGTTGACGAAACCACCGATGTTTCGAACAAAGAGCAAGTTGTCATATGCTTTCGATGGGTGGGTAAGAAACTAGAGGCACATGAGGAGTTGATTGGCCTCTTTCAAGTTGAAAATACTACAGCTTGTATGTTACATTCTGTAATATGTGATGTGCTGCTGAGATTTAACATTTCCAAGAATAAACTCAGAGGTCAGTGCTATGATGGAGCAGCATCTATGTCAGGAGCACAAACAGGAGTGGCCAAAAGAATTTCTGATGAAGAACCCAGAGCAGTTTATACACACTGCTACGGACATGCCCTCAATTTAGCAGTAGCAGACAGTGTAAAAGCTTGCAAGTGTATGCGGAATGCACTGGATGGAGCATATGAAATAGTTAAACTTGTGAAAAAGTCACCTACAAGAGATGCTATCCTACAAAATCTGAAACAAAAGATGCCTGAAGACTCCCCTGGAATTCGAGCTCTGTGTCCCACTCGGTGGACCGTTCGTGCAAAGTCTCTTGAGAGCATCTTACAGAACTACCAAATTCTTCGTGAACTTTGGGAGGTATCACTGGACATTGTGAAGGAGACAGAAATGAGGAGTAGAATTCAGGGGATTTCTGTATACATGAATTCGTTTGACTTTTTTTATGGCTTGGTTTTGGCAGAACTTCTGCTCAGTCATAGTGACAATCTCAGCAAGACTCTCCAAAGTTCTAGCATATCGGCTGCAGAGGGACAAAGAATCGCAGAAATGACTGTTCATACTTTACAGAAAATACGAGACAATGAGAGCTTTGATTTATTTTGGCAAAGGGTTTTGCTGCTTGTAAAGGAGAATGGGGTCAATGATCCAGAGTTGCCAAGACTAAGAAAAAGACCAAGAAAGTATTCAAATATGACTTCAGAGGAGGAGATTCCAGTAGCCGTCGAAGACATTTATCGGCCCATTTATAATGAAGCCTTGGATCTGGTAATAAATGGAATTAAATCAAGATTTGACCAACCGGGCTATAGAATTTACTCCAAACTTGAAGACTTGGTAGTAGTCAAAGCCGCCAACAAAGAAATTGGGAAGAAGAAATTACATTTATTTGCGATTTTTATGGAGAAGACTTCAGTAAAGGGCAGCTAAGAATGCAGTTGGGTTTGTTGTCCAGTAGTATACCTGATAACAGCCAAAGTCACAATCTCTGTTCCGTTCTTCAGTATCTCAGAGAGCTGAATGACTCTCAAAGAGCATTGATGTCAGAGGTCTGTTCCCTCGCATCATTGATTGTTGTCATGCCAGCCACCAATGCTTGCAGTGAACGGTCATTCAGCAGTTTGCGACGAGTGAAGTCATATTTAAGATCTACAATGACCCAGACTCGGCTTAATAGTACCATGATGCTGAATGTTCACCAAGATCGCACTGATGAATTGAACTTAATTGACATTGGAAATTAGTTTATCAGAGAAAACACCAACAGAGAGATTATTTTTGGCAAATTTCAATTAACTGACTTGGACACTGATTAGCTAGCTAAACAAAATTATGTGTTTACACTATTCATTTTCATTGATTATATTTTAATTATATAGACCACACCCAATTGGTAGGCGTGGCTGGTGTAGCTTAATGGCCTCTACACTTTAAAAATGCTTCCTACGCCCCTGAATACATAGCTACAATAACAGAAAATTTGACAATACATAGCATCAGTTAATAAAATTAACAAAAATACGAATTAGCTACTTGTCTATTTTGAATTATGCAAAATGCAATCAACATAGCTTATAGACTCCAACTTTCTCTAGTAAACTTCAGAAACCATCCTCCCACCCCCACCTCCAATACTCAACCAATACAGTTTCATCAGCAAAAGATTATGGCTGATATAATTGTGAATGGTTGACAAGGTTACTAATATTTAGTTGTAACGATGTCTACGAGACTGTCTGATCATGTCACAGCCATGACTACATTTTTGTAGCTATGCAACGTTATCATCATCATAGTCATCTACTTTTTGTTGTGGTCCATTGTTTCACATTGAATGTTATGTCCTTGCATGTGTTAAAATATCAGTCTTACCTCTGGGCTACATACAGTGAACGAGTATGACTGAAGAGCGCTATGCTACTGTAGTAAACTGATAACAGTATATATTACAATGGTAATATTGCTCAGAATTGAAATATATTGGGGGCCAATGTTAGGAGCATATTATTGCTAGGCTGCATTTATACCAACCTGAAACTGGTTTTTACTCCCTTGAAAATTAATAATAGTTATGATCTTCATGATTACATTTGCCAGAAAATTATTACCAATTTTATGGAAATGAGAAATCCGACTGAAATTTCAAAAAAGTGTACTAGAATCCTCTCATTTTGGTTAAAAAAACGAATGATGATTGTGTTACTGTAGATGACCAATGTGATGTGCTGTGTGAGAATGTAGATGTAGATGAATTGAGTATGGATTTAGTATCTGTGAATGGCAGTTTTGAGGAATCTGTTGCTTCTTTGAGTATAGCTAAGTTTCCTGACAATGTATTAGTTTCAATACCAAATCTAAAATTTGATGATCACACGAGAAGATTATATTCAGCTGCAACAAAGTGATGGGTCTCAATTGTGTGTAAATGTATCATTGTGAATGGTGTGCTGATGTGTCTGAGATTGACTAATGGTAGAGTGTCCCTTGCAGTTTTTGTTCCGACGTGCTTTCAGTTGCAAACATTGTAAGTTCCAGTGAAAAAATGATGCCCTTTGGACTATACACAATGCCCCTACTACTTTTCTCAACTTTTAATGTAACAAGTAATATCTAATTTTTTGTTGATCAGATCACTTGAAACATGTAGTCTGTGTGTTGTCACTACTGTCCAGCCATGGATTGACAGTCAAGTCATCTAAATGCTGTTAGTGTTTTGAAAGGTTTGAGTTTTTGTGATTTATGGTAGGCAATGATCTTCTAAGTCGACAAGAATCAAGCAACTCAAGAACTATGCTTGTCCAATCAGTTTATCTGAGCTTCATTTATTTTTGGGTTTGGCAAGCTACTACTCTCGTTTTATACCAAACTTTGCAGAATATTTAGCATTGCTGACCTAGCATATAACTAAGACTTCACCAAAAACTTTTGAGTGGACAGATAACTTGACAGATGCATTCAAATATTATCATTAATTATTTCCTGATTTGTCTGACGATATTTGTTTACTGATGCATCTGTGTGTGGAGTTGGTGTTGTTTTGTGTGTTTGAAGGAATGATATCTGGGTACCTTGTGCATTCTACTCTCGTCAATTGAATGATTGTGAAAGAAGTTATAGTGACACAGAGCTGGAAGCTCTGGCATTGTTAGTCATTATCGAGCATTTCTCCTATTGTTGGTTTATGTACACAATTTGTAGTGTATACTGATCACAAAGCCTTTGTTAATCTGTTTTCTTCAGCAGTTCCAAGCAACAGACTTTGAAGGTGGTGCCTTCATTTTTCTGACAATCTGTTTGAAATCATGCATGCTGCTGGAAAGATGAATGTCATTGCTGATGCTATGTCTCGACAGGATGGATCGTGGAGGAATCTTCTCAATTATAGATATCAAGTTTGAAGAAGGGAAAGATGTGGTGATGAAGGTCGCCACATTTCCATTTCTATAATGTTCATTAGACATAGGCAGTCTTGTATTAATTTGACAATTTCGTTATCTATAGACTCATACATTCATTCATTTCATTCTTACTACACAGTTACCATACACTAAGTATTTCCTGCAATTGGCACATAGTAGATGTAAAAGTTCCTCCATGAAGATAAGTGAAGTTATAAGGAGGCTAGTCTTCAGAGCAAGTAAAAAAATTTAAATTCTGGACATCATTTGGATACAACTCAAGGCTATTTGCTTGACCAAGACGCCTATAAAAAGTTGGCTGGCAGTCTTATATAGATATGTAACATTCATGGTAGCTATAGGTTCTTGGCCATTTTTAAGGAGTCACAGTATAAGGACAGTTTACCCCTCACAACATAAGGTAATGGTATTATCACTAGAAGTTCACCGGGACAGCACTTCAGTACTCTTTTTTACATATGATAAAGTTATAGCAACCACCTTACAATTATCAGAGACTCAGTACAGTAGAAATAAAAATAATGGCATGAAAACAAATATATTGCTTGATGATTAAACCTTTGTTTTTTGTGCTGTTTTTCAGTCAGTACCATTGGAAAATTCATAGAAACTGCTAAATAGTCATAGCTACTGCGAACCTGATAAGTGTTAGAATTAGGTCCCACGGTTTGGATTCTGATTATCTCCCACATAGCCTTGAACTGCTGGTGTTGATCTGATTCAGGTGACAGTAACCTGAAGTGACCCTACTATACACCACATTATGTTCTTTACTCATGCTTCATTCAGATAACAGTATTACTATTGTAACTGTTAGCAGACTTTGTAAGTCAACTCTGGTTATTGAAATATACACTAAGTGCTGTGGGTGGTCCAATCAACCCATCTAAAGCCTAATAATCTGAGGCTTTGACCTTGACTAGTCTGCCAGAACTCTAGTGGCAGCCTCCTCCTACCATCTCTGATTATCCCCTCAGTCAAACTACCACAATCTCCGCCAACTTTGGGAGTCACAAAAACAATTGGTTGTTGTTACTCCACTTAATGCCATAATGGATTTAGGAAGAACCAGGGATTTATTTTTGTATTAACAATACAATGCATATTAATTCTGTCCATCCTAATCTAGCTAGCTTCATGGGCATCCAGAAGTTAGTCTATTCCTGCAGTAAACTGTAACACTGAAACTACTGTAAAATACGGCCTGTCAGGCCCTCTGCTTCTTGTCTAGGTCTACCCAACAATGCTAAAATTAATGCCTTTTCCATTTAGTTCAAGTTTAAATTGTTATTAAAAATTCATGAAAGATAATGGAGAGAGAGTGTGTGAGAGTATGACTGTCCTTAGTCTTATAGACTGCCAATGGGATCTCAAAGAATGTAAAACTGACCAATCACAAAGAAGGAAGGAAACTGTAAACTAACTAATAAAAAATGAAAGCACAAACATTCACACAGTCTAAATATTTGTAACAAGTAACCTTAGGCAACATAAAACACCATTACAACTATTGAAACCAACACACAAACAACATACAAACATACATACGGAATAAATGTCTGACAATAATTAATACTGTTGAGGTGACTGTATGGTCTCCACTCTCCTTATATTTAGCTGCACTTTATGCCTAAGGTGTGAGTGTCAATACCCTTGAGCCTGAAATTTCTGCATTCCTCCAGAACAGTTTTATTTAAGTCCACGTCTCACACACAGCCGTTTCACTGTGGACGAGTAGCGGTAATCCCATGCGTGTAGTGATTTCCGGTGTAGTAGTGAATTTTGTCCCCCCATGTAAGCTGTCCCCCAGGACATTTTTCACCGGTGAATAGTGTCCCTCAGGACATTATTCACTGGTAAATAGTGTCCCCCTGCAGTGAATAATGTCCCTCTTTCCTAAGGTAAACAATAAACACTGTGAGACTTCGAGGATAGATCCTAAGGGTCCTTTTTTTTGTCATCAATTATTATAATGCTACATACTTCAATCAATGCAATAATAAACACTGTGAGACTTCGAGGGTACTCAGTTTCACCCTGAATGCCAACCTAGGGAAAAGTGAAGGTAAGGATATGACTAATAATGACCACTTGTGTAAAGAAAATCACGAGCTGCTAGCTATTCCTGTTCTAAACTGCTTAACTCTGACAACCTGCAATACCTTTCTAATAATGTAAAGTTTAGGTTATAGCTAGTTAAGAGGTTATTGAAATTGATTAGTTTAATTACTCTGGCTATAATTTTGGTAATTGCTCAAGGTGGTGGCTATAAGTTTGTAGCGAGCTAATTAAAACTAAGATATTCATGCATAACTTTTTTTTGCAAGTCATCAATCACTTCAATAATTATCACCTCCTAAACTCCAGAAATTCATAAGCTGGTGATTGTTCTTCTGTCAGCAGTTAGCATTTCATGTGAAAGAACTTAACCACTAACTATTGGACAGAATTCACTATGAAGTCATCATTAAGAGCAGATTATCAGGTATTGAACTGCCTACTTTGTGTCATAACTATTCATCTTACTGTGGTACAAAATACTGTTGTTTTAGTTTCAAGTTTTTTAGTGACTAAAAAAACTAAAAAAAGAAAAAAGATCAGTGCTGAAGTATAGCTAAGCTCTACTGGCTAGGTAGCTAACTTACATGAATGAACAAAAAGTTAAGTTTCAGCTCCAGTGTAGTTGAATGTGAAAATGCCAGTTTTAAAACATGATTGGACACAGTGATAGCAGGGGTTGTCTGGATCATAATGAATTTGAAGTAAGATCATAATACTTGAATAATTTTGGACCTGATTTTCTTGATCAATTGTGAAAATTTAAGGAGGCAATTTATTTCATAAACTTGAGATTTGTTTCTGACAAGTACTACTTCAAATAAAAATTTTATCAGAAGAGAAGATCTAGTATTAGTGTTTTAAGGACATCATAAGGAAACAAAATCTGTCTAGTTCACTTTTGTTGCAATTTGTGTGAGGTCATTTCACTAAATGCCTGTACTATATGAACCAGCATTAAACAAAACACACACATACATACATGTATATTCATTACAAGGTGACCTTTATTCAACTCACTACATTCAGTTTTTAATATGAGTTACTTTGAATCTTATGCGTTCCCTGTCATGTGAGGAGTCATTAATGCGGGGGCATATATCCCAATCTGCCTCCTAGTACTACTGCTCACACAGAGGATAAGTTGTGGAACTCAGAAATGAAGCCCAACTGCAAGCTCTCAAAGAGCTTTTTTTTTTATATAAATCCACCAAGTCATGAATACTGTCTAGTCTATATAACTATAGTGTAAGCTAAACATACTATCTATAAACTCTACAAGTAAGTAATAATTAATTTGAAACTTGAACCTCCGATTTAAAAGATACAAGGTGAGTTTATATTATGCATATTATAACAATGATAAAATATCAGTGGGTGTGGTGTGAAAATATACGAATTTAAAATGTAAATGTTATTTCTCTCTCACTCTTTCTTGGCCAGGCTACGAGGCCCGGACAACACTGGTTGTTTGGTTTACTTTATTATTTTTGAGTATTATACCTTACAAATTTATCGGAATGCTTACAGAAATAGTAAACACAACTGCGGTGTATTGATTAAAACAAAATAAACTGCCACACATTGTATATTTATTTGCTGTTGTTGTTTAGGTCTGATTGGGTCTTACTTTGGTTGTTACTGGAACTCTGGTTATGCTTTAACTCTCTAAGTTAGTTTGATGGGTGCTGCTCACTGAGACTCTAGTGGAGCTTAGAGAGATGTTTAGGTACTCCCTGTATTTTTACACTCCAGTGCATGCTGCCCACAGTTTAATATTGCCTTCACTCTGTGCCTAGCAACAGAGCTTACACATTAACAAACAAGCACTATTGTTTATTGTTTACCAAATCTATACTGGGACTCAATGCTCTCTCCTTCTCTCTTGGTAGTATTTGCAGACCCACACATAATAAAGCCTTACCAATTCTCAATTCTTACCCATTATCTATTTACAAAGATTTTGTTACTGCTATTGCTATTGCTGGTGTTTTGGAATCTCTGTTTAGAGATGGATGTGTTTTGTTTTAGGTCAGACATAAAAAATGCTCAAGACTTGCTCACTACCTGTGCTACATATGAAAAGCTAGAAAATTCTGATAATACATTCTTATCCAATCATGACTATAGTTACAGCCGTAAATATTCTGCTTTTGATCAACCACACAACCATTCCCATGGAAATGATAAGAGTTCCAATTGGCCTAAACCAACTGAAAGACACAGACATCCTGATTTATCAACTATCAACTAATCAACTGTTACCTGCCACTAGTGTAGAAATCTATGGGACATTATGCTGACAAGTGTTCTGAACATCATTCTCAGTCTGATAAGCAATCTCCTGATTCTAAGTCATCTAGTTCTTAAATTATGTCTAATCTCAATCAACCCCATTGCCTAATAAGGTAACTATCCGTAAATTAGATCCCGATGCTATATTGTTACTAGGTGTACTAACTTGGTAAGTGTGCACTATTTTTTGCCTTTAGGTATATGAACTGTGCATACTAACCACCCTTGGGGTATTGCTATTTTTGAGTTTTAGTTTAATAGAAAAGGCCGGATAAAGCGGGGGAACCAGTTATGTGAGGCTCGGATATGATATGTGAGGGTCTACTACCTCTCATATCGACCTATGGGACCAGCCCTAGTTTGGATAACTCTCCTGCTGACCCTCATACCACAGGAATTTACCATAGCTAGCCGCTTAACTGCTTACCAGAGCAGCTCACGGTAGCTGGTACTTACTCAGTAGTGAAAGCTTCTCATTTTTTTTTAACAGTTAGCCCAAAATTGAAAAAAAGTAGCACAACCAAAGGTGAGTAAGTTCATACCTAAATTAATGGTTATTGATCAGTAATATCCAAAATGTGAGCATGACAGATAGACAGACAGAGTGACAGACAGACAATAGACAGACAGACAGACAGGACAACTACTATTACGCTCTCACGCTTGTTAACTAGATCGTGGTGCTAAAGTGTCATTGATATCTTCTGACTTTGTTAAAGAGTCTGCTTGAATTTTATCTTATTGATCAGTGAAAGGAATAGATGATATTTCTTGTCATGTACCATCATATTGTCTTTGTCTCACTGCAGCAGGTGTGACAGGAAATTGTTAATTTTCAGTTCATCCCAAGTTTCCTCCCTCTACTGTGTTACTAGGCAGTGATCTTGGTGAGGTATTCTCCTAGTTGTTAAATGTGGTATAATATTCACCTCTTACAATAGCTATTTGCTAATACTCATGCTAATACTAAGCGAGATGACAGTGACTCTTATGATGATTCTGTTACTGTAGATGACCAATGTGATGTGCTGTATTAGAATGTAGATGTAGATGAATTGAGTATGGATTTAGCATCTGTGAATGGTAGTTATGAGGAATCTGTTGCTACTTTGAGTATTTTAAGTTGCCTGACAATTATTAGTTGCAATACCAAATCAACAATTTGAAGATATCACACGAGAAGGTTATATTCAGCTGCAACAGAGTAATGAGTCTCTCTAGAGCCTCTGTGGGATTGGGCAAAGTCAATTGTGCGTAAATGTATCATTGTGAATGGTGTGCTTATGTGTCTGACATCGACTAATGGTAAAGTGTCTCATGCTGTTTTGGTTCTGAAGTGTTTATGTGAACAAATTTTACGTTTAGCTCGCGATAGTCCAGGTCTCATTATAGTATATTCACAACTTGTTCATCAATAAACTTTCACTTTACCTGGCCATCGTTGTATGCAGTCATATATAAAGAATTGTGCTAAGTAAAAAAGGATGGTGCGGGGAAAGTGGAGGGCGGGGAAGGGGGGAGGGGGTCTCTGATCAAATTTATTGCTTGGGGAGCACAAAGCATATGTAAATGTAATGTAAATGTAATTAAATATAATTTGCAGAACAATACAAGTAAATGCTATCACAATCACCATACCAACTACAGAAGTCAGTTGGTAATTACAGCTGGCAAATCAGTTGTCTTCAGCTTCTTGGGTTAAGAAGAAAGAATTGATTGTCCTGATGAATTTTCTGCATCCATTTTGATACACATTCACAGGGACAAAGCAGACAACAATGAACAGATTCATTTCTAAGGATCCACGGAATAGAACAGATATTATGTGGAACAATTTAATTGAATTAAATCAATTTTACGCTTTTAGGGCATATTATAAACTTTTATTCAGCTCAGTCAGTGCCAAACTGTATTTTTCTCCATGAAAATGTTTTTGTGAGAGCAAATTGGCATGTGACCCCCACATTACTTCCATTGCCCCTGATTGGTAAGCCAACAGGTTTTTGGGTATTTATTTGCTGATTCTTTTGCTCAAGCTGCTGCTAAATGTAGGAGCTGCATTTGCTCTAGTTGATGTTGTGTTTGGTTAATATTATGAAATTTCTATCAAATGTGTTATTAGAACAAGGAGCTCGTAGACCCAACGTTTCCTCTAGGAATTTTTTTTAGTGGTGCAGCACCATTTGGTTGTCATGATGCACCACTTGGATACTTGTATACTTAGCATTATGTACCACTTGATTTATTGTTGTTGTTGTAGCTATATCTCTTCCTTTTCACTAACTCGTGTGCCGCCACATATTTATGTCCATGCATAACCCCATAAGGTGCATGCAACAACAACAACATATGCGGGTTTTTGCATCACTTGGATTGAAAGTCCTAGAGAGAACACTGCTTAGACTCATTAGAAGGGTAATTGAGAATGTACATGTGCCATTATCATCTAACTGGAGCAATTTCAATGCATTTTTTTTAAATAAAGAAGATCTAGCTCATTTTATTTTTGGCAGTTAAATATTAAAACATAAAACTTCAAAGTCATTGTAGTAACTGGATGGTTTACCTCAGTATCTTTTTTACTAATAATTTACAAGCTTGGCAGACAGCATATTTGGATTCAGCAGATCAAATAGGTCTAGAAAATTTTGTTTGCCTACTTTTCCCCAGAAATGCCTCTAGTGTTATTAATTTTGAAAATCCCGACCTGTCTATAAGCGTACATTGAACAGAAAACGACAAATAAATGCATAGCATAACTCCTCGATGTGCAGTTTAGCGCTGCAGTTTCAAGTCGTACTTGTACCCTTTAAGCTACACAACTACAACACAATTATGCACGAGTTCTTCATGTTCATAGTTAAAATGCTCTGTATTCTCAGTTCTGTTCTTCAAGGCTACGTGGGAGTGGCCCCACATTATCTTCTTCATCTCCTCCAGTACATTTAATGCTATCTTTCTGTTCGTTTAGGTTGTCATGAAATCTTTTTATGCTGGAAAGTTTGTCATCCCACAATAGAAATATAATATTATCTATATAACATAGCCACAGTTTCTATTGAATATGATAGGATTTTAATGTTTTCTCTACAGATTGCTCCTTAAAATTAATAGTTTCAATAATACCAGCAGAAGTGGGTGAGCCCGTAGCAAGATGTTTGAACAATATACTATAGAAATACCGAAGCTTAATAAATATTATATTAGTAACCAATACAGTGTTGTAGCTGAATCAAATCCTCAACAAGAAATAAAGCAAGAGATGATGGCAACATCAGGAACATTCAGGTCTCCCAGCAGTAACGAATTAAAACTTCTGATAACTGAAGTTGTTCTATTCTATGATCCTACAAGTAATCCGAAAACTTGCAATTTTTTACAATCAACAATAATAACAGAGAAAATAAACAAAGAAAAAGCAACAAGGTCTATTCAATAGCAGTTGCTAGACTTAGAACTTCATAGAAGTATTAGACAGTTAACTTGTTAATTTTTACAGGTTTGTTACCTATGTCTCATAGAATATGGTGAGTCACGGCTCCCAAGCTATCTGTTAAAAAATTACTGGTGCTCTGAAACAATAACAACCACAGAAGATATGGTAGAATGAGGACATAAAAATTTAACAGTATGAAGACTCAAACTAGTTTTGAACAGGAATCTTTATGCTGGTCAGTGGACAGCATTGAAGTCCTCAGTTACTCTGTCTCCATATCAAACCATAAAATGCAAACTTGTCACCACTGTCACCTTATAAAAATGGCAACACCCAGCAGTTTCTGTTTGTTCAGAGCAACAGTTATTATGTAAGTAAAACTTCTTTTAACTACCTCTCGTAGAAGGGACTGACCTCTCTGTCTGGAGTGACCAAATCATGCCACTCCTGATTGCATTTAAGTATAGTGCATTTAGAACTTCCGAGAAGCAACCACCTCTATGTCCCACCAAAGAGCAATCTCTCTCAGCCCCTAATCAAACGCGTTCACCTATGCAGCACCAAAGACCACACACCAACTGTAAAAAATTGAGAGGTCATGGTCACTCTAAGTCAATAGATCGGTAGATAGTGTACTACACACCACTTAAAGTAAACTGCACAGGCTGTTATCCTGAACCTCTGATGCTTTTAGCAAAAAATACTTCCTCAAACATAGTTCCCTTTTTCCGGGAAGGCTTTTTCTATAACGCTAAAGTATTTTAAAGTAGCTATTGGTAAACGCCAGAACTAATCCATCCAAATATTTCCTGGTATTACATAGATTCTGCTTTTAAGCCGCCCATCCAGTGGCAACAAATGAAGAAGCTCAGCCGCCGACCTTTCCATCTGCTGGTCGTTAATGTCTGACGCGGACTACAGGTCGGTGTATTTTCATCGCAACCCTTCGCCACACTTAGCGGGAAAAGGGTGGAACAAAGGTGGGTTTGGCTACGCAACCTGACTATATTATGTGGTCACGGACCTAGCCCTTTTTTTTTTGCCTTCGTTTAAGGTGTATCTGGCAATTTTCTTGGAGGCTACACCATGGCTAAAAGACCAGGTTAGTCTCGAACCTTTAAAAAAGATTCCAAGCTGCAACAGTATTTCTTAGACCAGGTGGTACCTACCGGAAAGACACTTGGAACAGGTTCATATGGCTCAGTATTAGAAGTAAGTGGGGAGTTCTAATCTTAGAAACACTATTCCAAGATGTAATCTTTTTTTTCCTATATATATAATTTTTAGCCTATAAAATTAACTATCTGTGTGTTGAAGAAACCATGTTACAATAAATGAGTTCTTGCACTCCATTGAACAATCATACTGAACTTGTAAAATCTTGTTCAAATTGTTTCACATTGCTATTTCAGGTAAAATACAGTAAGGTTTTGTGTGCTGCCAAGCGTATGCACCAACTATTACTGGATCCTGGGGGAATGAAGGAGTTGGAGAGACTGTAGACAGATATCAACGAGAATGTCAACTCATGGCAGGTCTCCGACATCCTAACATAACACAGTTCCTCGGTCTGTGTTTCCTTGGGGGATCAGAGCTACCTCTACTTGTGATGGAGAGACTAGAAATGAGTGTGGATGACCTCCTGGAGTGTGCCCCTAATATTCCACTTCCAGTAAAGATTTCCATTCTTACAGACACAGGCAGCGGTTTAGTTTACTTGCATAGTAGAGGACCTCCAATCGTCCACAGAGATCTGACTGCAAGGAACATCCTCCTCACATCATCTCTGACAGCTAAGATCATTGACATGGGAAACTCTCGCATGGTAACTTTAAAACCAGCTCAACTAGCCCAAACACTCTCAAAGAATCCGGGAACCACTGTGTACATGCCACCAGAGGCTCTCAGCAAGAGCCATAGATATGGCCCATTTCTAGATGTGTTCTCATTCGGACATCTTGCCCTCTACATACTCACACAGGTAAAACAAACTTGAGTAGGCAACATACACTATTAGTGCAAAGCTATTCAATGTTCAATTAAAGATTTCTGTGGTATTATGTTATATCAAGTAAGGACTTCACTGTTCAATTAAGTTAATGTAATACTAGCATGTGCATATTGGTTAGATAGGTATTTTATCAGATGTTGTAGTCTGTGCCTAGCCAGACACAGCATACCAAATGCAGTGTTGACACTATATATATTTGTAACCACACAAGTTTTTTTTTTTTTACTATTTTTCTCTTGGATTTGTTAAACTCTTTCTAAATGTTATTTGTTTCATGAATTCTGTTTATGTAACTGTCTTCATCATTGCCTAGTTTTTTTCCTAATTCAATATTGTATACAGTAAATTAATTGAATGTATGCACATTGAAAACTAAGTGCCCATGCAACCCTAATATACTGCTCACTTCTCTGAGCAACTCCTTTGTGTTGTTTTCCTCTCTACCCTAAGCTTTGTGCTCAGAGTTACGCTGGAACAGTTGTACCATTATCATAAGCATAATAACAATATTGGTATTGAACAGATTGTGATAATTTTAATTGACAATTACGCACAAATCAATTGATTAATTTTAATAATAATTGGTTAGATGTTTCCAGGAGAGCTGCTATTGGCTACACGTTCAGATCCACACAATCCTGGTCGAGTTATTGGTCGCACTGAAGTAAAGCGTCGTGAGGTGTACATGAAGAAGTTAGAAGATCAAAGTCTCATCCTATTCTGGTAGAGATGGTGACTAATTGCCTGCACAATACTCCTCAAACAAGACCTACTGCTGAGCAACTACTGGAGACACTAACACCAGTACAGGATGCAATGGAGAACATACATGGAGGGAGTCTGGGGAGGTCCATCAACATAGTCAATGTGTTACACATGAAGGAAACTAAAGAAAAGAATAATAGATTACAAGAACTCGAGGTAACTATGAGATGAGTACATATTTGAGCACGCATATCAAGCAACCAAGCTTGCTGTATATGAAAGCTTTACTTCAATATGTGGTGAGACAATTTTCTGATTGTACGTAAATAATCAATTAATGATTGAAGTCGAGGTCTTAGTTTCTGCCAGCAACATCTTAACATTATCTCTGTCGTTGTGATCATGGAGATAAATACCATTCTCCCTTAAATTTTTTCACGAATTTTTATGAGTAGGTATACTATAAACTTATTTCAATTTTAAACAGTAGTTTATCAACTCTACAAAGCTATTGCTCAAAAAAAATTTTTTTTACATTCTCTTTGTTTTTTTCATTTTCTTTGTGAGTGACCAGTTCAATATTATTTGCTATGTCAATTTTTTTGCCATCTATATAATAATACGCTTGTGTGTCAATAATGACGACGATGGTGTGTGTATTCATGAATAATTTATGAGCTTTGTATGGTTCGGTAAAGCATCGTTTATTTGTGGTAGGTAAAGTATTGCCACAATCAGTAGAACGTGCTGGATAGTTCTCTAAAAAGCGGATGCAATTTACGATGGAAGGCGGCGTAGGTTTCAAAAAGGAAGATGAAAGTACGGAAGAGAAGGTAAAAGGTGATTAATCTTAACTGAAAAGCGGATGGAATCGGCGAGGTAAGGGGTGTAGGTTTAAAATAAAAGCAAGCGATTAATTATAACTAAAAAGCAGGTGGAATCGACGAGTAAAGGTGGGGGTTTGTTTTCAAAAGAAAGGCTAAGGTACGAAATAAAAGACAAACGTTTCTCAGGAAAGAAATTCAGAAGCAGGAGAGATAGACAAAGTAAAAGGGGGCTCCATGACTCAAGAAAAAGAGCTGAAGTTTAGAGAGGTGAGTGGAAGAATAGCTCAGATATTTCAGAAAAAAGAGTAGGAGAGGGAAACTTGTGTAACCTTAACCAATGGTAGAGAATGATAACTGAGTAAGATAACTTGTGCTACTGCATTCTTACTTTGCAATAAGTCAAGCGCCACTATGTGGTGGGGTACTTGTACTATATAATATTGTTTGTTTTAAATGTTGTGTTTCATTTGATGTATTATATTATTAGATTTCTGAGAATAGATTAGAAACAGAAAATAAAGAATTGACTGAAGAAAATACAAAGCTAGAAAATGACAAAAAGATGCTTGAATCTGCAAATACACAACTTATTGAAGAGAAACATCAATTGGAGACAAGTGTCATGCAAGTACAGGCAGAAAGCAATCAACAGAAGACTGAGAACAATCAACTGAAGACTGAGATCAATCAACTGAAGATTGAGAACAATAAACTGAAGAACCAGATAGCAGCTGAAAGAATTCAGTTAGAATCTCATCACAACGAAGAAAAGCTTTATCTAGAATTTCGCCGTCAAAGAAAGAAACAACTCCAATCTGAAGTGGAGCAACTAACAAAGGAACTGGAGCATATCACCACAGTGTCTATTGGCAAGAAATCATTGGTAAGTATTTTGCATTCATATAATCGGTGTCTCCTTATATTTTATCAAGAGTACTGACAACTCTACGTCTAATATGTTTTAATGATAAAGTGTAAGATGGATTGGTTATGTCATGATAGTCTGGGAATTGAGTTTAAAGACTAAAAGGAGACACACTAGGATTGTCAAGATTTTTGGCTACTCTTCCAGCTATATATATATATGTAGTGGGTCTGAGACAATGGACCTTACGGTGCAAAAATTGAAAATGAGATATAGTTAGAAGTAAGTCATCGAAAAAATTCTTCTTTCTCCATTTTCTGTTTTTTGCAGAATTAGTCTTCTTAGTCATCCTTACTCCACGTCTATGCCAAGTTTCAAATGTCAGGACAACTTTATAAAGACCCCAAGCATGCCATGCAAAGACAAGCTACTTTTTTATTCTCTCTTGTTCTCGTAAAACAATAAACAGGGAATGGACGGAGCAAAAATGGCATAGCTTTGAGACTATTGCATGCACTCTACAGCTTACCTCTGGCTGAAAGTTTACCACAACATCGAGCAGCATACCAAAGGATTCCGACAAGACTGGCTGTGAGACACTATGAAAGCTAATAAGAACTCCATGCAAAGCTTCATTAGTCCCCATTAAAAAGCTTCTGCACGATTTAAAGCCCAGTTCAACTGCCAGTTTCTCTGCACATTGAAGGTTTTATCCTACAGTAATTTAGCACTAAGATGAGATATATTGTAGCTTTTTATGAGCATAAAAAACTCATTTTTTTGGTTTATACCATAAGGTCCCTTTTCCTGGGCAAACTCAAAATTAAATGGCCCTTTTAAGTTCAGTTTACCATTTTTCTAGTTTATTTTGTCTAGCTAAATAAATTAATCTGCTCATGAAACATTTTGCCATTTCACTCTCTGACTCAAAACTAGGGTCTGCCGGATTATGCTCGAAATAAACTTATAATTATTCTTTTTTTTGTTATAAAAAATTGTGTTATTATTCTGAATGACTGGTATATTATTGTAGAAATTTTCATATTATTTTCTTTCTTTTTTTAAAATAATAATAAAAATACATGTAGCACAGCTATTTTAAGAAACAGAATAAAAAAGGCAAAGCAATAAAAGGTACTGCTGTGATGAGAATAGTTGAGTTGCTCAAGTTGAATATCCATTTTGCATAATTTTCAATACTACTTGCTGACTCTGAGCCTGACTGACAGCTCTCCCAGTATTTCAAAATTTCTTGTTATTCTAAATAGAAATAAGTGAAATTGTGAGTACTGCAGTATAGCTAGCTTTATAGAGTTGCTACATTATGAAATTAGTGAGTAAAACTTTCAGTCTTTAATATGATTGATTATATATAGCTAGCTAATCTTTCAGTGAAAACCTTGAAAATGTTCAAAAATGTTAAAAATGTTCAATGAAATGGAAAAAAAAACATGCAGCTGAAAAAGTTCAATTGTGAGAAACCTTACCGAACATTTGGGGGAAATGTGGATTACAGTATTTAAGAATTTTAGTATGCTCGGCAGTGGATCCACATTCTCTTCCCTTCACATTCGTAGGTCGGCTGGTAATAATAATACAATTTTTGTCAATTCTAATGCAGTATGATTGTTGAGTTTATCAAGAAGAGAATCCATTTAGCATAATTCTCAATATGACTTGCTGACTCTGAGCCTGACTGACAGCTCTCCCAGTATTTCAAAATTTCATTTTTTCTTTTTGGAAATACAATAAGAGTGGCCAACATTAATCCAGCTGCTTTAATCAAGCAATGAAGATCTACCTTATAACCAATTTCTACACATTTTTATGTCCTTTGTTTGCAAAAGAAAAAAAAGAAAAAGAAAAGCATTATTGACATTATTAATTTTCTTTATAATTAAGGATTATATGAACTGATTATTTTCATTTTCCCTTTATTATTCTCCTCAATACCCTTATTATTCTAGAATTATTCCACTATGCTATTTCATGTCTATTATTCCAGGAAAAAATGCTAGCATAATCTGGCAGGGCCTACTCACTGCTATATTATATATATATATATATATATTATTTGTTTGTTTATCCCAGGTAAATAGCTATGAAATAAACATAACATATCATTTGTGTATGCATTATTATTATGCAAATCATATCAAAATTGTCAATAACAGGTAAACAGTAACCATGGCAACACAATTATTTTTATTATTTGATGAACACAGTGTGAAATCAACTTAATATCTTTTATATATCATATTAACACGAGTAATGATATTATAAATTTACTACAGTATATGTATTTGTTCATTATTTAGACATTCCCACTAGAACTAGACTGGAGGCGTGGCCCTGACATGCCAGTGGCTATGAATGGATACATCCAATCAGTAGAGATAAATGATACGGTGTATGTTGGAGGAGGAGGGACTGACAGACGTCAGGATGCCTACATAATGATGGCCTACAACATGCAGTCCTGCCAGTGGCACACTCTACCTCCATACAGTACCAGGTTGTTTGCTATGACTACCATCAACAACAAACTAGTTGTGGTGGGAGGAAGATATAGTGGTGACTCTGACAGCTGTGAGCTAGGAGAGTGGCAACCCAATAGCAACCAGTGGACACACCCCTTTCTTCCTATGTCTACACCTCGCTGGTGGCCTTCAGTTACTTCATATAAACTCTGGCTGGTGGTGGCTGGTGGATACCATGAAGGTTATTTACAAATTGTTGAGGTACTTGATGTATCCAACATGCAGTGGTCCACTGGTCCATCTACACCAACACCATGGAGCAGCATGCAGTCTACTACAATTGGAGATACCTGGTACCTCATGGGGGGAGTGTGTGAGACACTATGGCGTGAGAGTGCTAATGTGTATAGTGTATCTCTGGAGGCTCTTGTTTCACACTCCTCATCAGACAGTTCCAACATATGGAACAAACTACCTTCACTCAACTGTATCTGGTCCTGTCCACTCAACATTGGAGGATCTCTACTGGCAATTGGTGGTGAGGACATGAAGAATTTGAAGCCAGTGTCCACCATCCAGCGCTATGTCCCTGAGACTAATAAATGGGTCCAGGCTGGACAACTACCACATGCAGTGTGTTACTTTACCTGTATCATGGCATCAGGCAAGGTCCTTGTTATGGGAGGACATGGTGGGAATAGCAACCTTAAGAAACTGTTTACTTCTACTATTCACTAATTATTTTCCTTGTTTTTATGGATTTTTTGGTACAAGTGATCTATTTTAATTTTCATGTTCATTTCCATGGTTGTCGTTTGTATTCAAAATAAAAATAAAGTAAATAATTATATTATAAAATTATTGCAAAAATTTGTTGCAATGTACACCTTATGGGTGTAACTGAGTAGCTAATAATACAATACCCATTATATATAATATTTTTAAATTTCTCACAGTTTAAATTATAGTAACATTTGTTTGGCATTCATTCACCCCACAGCAACAATTTTACTATGAGTTTAAATTTAAATATACTCATTATTTATATTTGTAATTTCTCAGTAAAAATTTAAAATATAAACTTAATTTATTCCTGCTTCTGAAGTCTTATTTCCTAAAGTGGGTGTTTTGTATGATGTCGGGAATAGCTCACTTAAAAAACTGTTCAATACTACAATGAAATTAATCTCTTTGTATTTATGGATTTGTTTTGTACAAGTTAGCTATTGTTATTTAAAATGTGGTTTCCATGGTTACTATTTATTTTTCAGAACAATAAACAGCAAATAATTATTATTATGAAATTTTTGAAATTTATATGCAGTAAATTTGTGAACACAAGAGGCTTATACTACTTGGCAACAAATCCTCAAGGACCTTTTCATTTCATCACTTGAACTTTCAAGGACACATTCAGTTGATAACAGTTGAAGACATTTTCATTTCATTAGTGCATTTTTATTTAATTTAAGTTGAGTAGTTAAGTTGTTAGTGTAGTGAAGTAATCATGTTTTGCTAATTCTATTCATATTTATGTTGTTTTCTCAATGTTTGTTCTTCACGTTTTAATTTTCCCCTGTGCAATCCTGTTTCTTTTATTATTGTATTTAGCTCAGTCAATGTTGTAAACTTTTTTTAGTTCCTTGTGATGTATACTTGCGTGTGTATACTTATGTTTAACTCTTAGCAATATTTTTTAAAGAAAATTCTTTGGATTATTTGAACTTGAGTTGTGCCAGCTTCAAGTAACTTGGGAACTGGTGGCAGTATACCATTGCTTGTATTGTGGTAATCAGTTAGGATAGAATTTAGACTCAGGCTGCACATTCCCTACTACATACCTACTTCCAAGGAATTATTTTTACAAGCCCTAACTGATCGATCAAGAGATCAAAGTAATTAGTTTTCAGGCACAAGTTGTGCCAACAAAAGGTAAGTATATAACTTTGCTGTATGTGTTATATGTATTTGCTTTCTGAGTATGATAAAGCATATGCTCTGTTATAACGGGTGTTTAAATAACACCTCACAAGGTGTTTACCAGGAGGCGCTGTCTGAACACCCCACTTTTGAACCACCCTTATAACTATCCTTACGTTTTTTTCATTTAAAATATCTTCTTATAATGAATAACTATCGAGGTAATATGAGGCAGGGGTGTTCAGGCAGCGTCTCCTATTTCACACCTAAACTAAGTTCTCCAAATGCTCCTTTTTTATGTAATATTATCCAGTGTCAAAGTTATAATGCTTTATTCCAGTAATTTCATTAACAATTTCCTATACTTAACTGATTCCAAACAAGGAACTCATAAAAAGTCACGTGGCAGTGGAGTAACTAAATTTACCATGCTCCTTTATATAGAAATACATGTACGTGATATTAATTTCTACATAAAAGCATATTCACACCCTGTATTCTTCAATAGATCTGACATACCTTATTGTGGACACTAGCTATACTTCAATTGTTATAGTTGCTTGGGACATTAAAATTAATGCCATTCGCCTTAACACCACATGCACTATAAGTTTACCGGCAACACAAACAACACTAGTCATAATATAGCTAAAAAAGCTTGAATATAGCTTATTAAAACAACCAGAGCTCAAATTTTAATTTATATATAATATATATATACATATTATTATGTATATGTTAAGTTGAATCAATGTGAGTGGACCAAAACGAATCATTTGAAATGTTATATATCCCATCATTTGACTCAGATAGTAATAGCTACTGTATTTCTGACAATAGCAGGAGAGGGTGATTAATGGAATGACGTAGAAATTTCTTACTTTAAATGAATATGAAAAATATTAGGCGTAGCAATTCAATTCACTTATACTTTACAATACTTCAATTATTGATTTGTTTGAAAAGGAAAATTATCCATTGTTGAAAAGCTTGATTGTGAGTACAAGTTTGAGCTAATATATAGTGTGGTGTGGCAACTGGGGGAGACACAGTAGACTGCCACCAGAGTTGTACAGGATCAAGCTTGTAAGGGCTTCCCACAACCCAAGTCACAGAAGTTAAAGTCTGTCAAAGGATTATGAGATAAAGCACCAAATGTACAACTGAGAAGCTCATGGTCAGTGGCTACAGTATATTAATGCTGTAGTATCAGAAGAAACTGGGGTCAAACCTAAAAACTTTATTTTTGGGAGAAGAAAGAGCCGGTACATAATATATTTAAGGGGCATATGTACAATCCTTTGCAATAGATACATCGAATATAATATTCTCGATTTACAATTGTACCCACCCCTAATGCTGTCTCGCTCGCTTGCCAACTGTGGTGTGCTTTAGAACAAATATCAAGCAAGACTGTAGTAGGAACTAAAAAGACACTAGATTATTCTTAAATCTGATAGAGGTTGAATTTTACTCTCCCACACTTGGTAATTTCAGTATTCAATCTTAAGGATACAATTATAATGCCATAAACAATTCACAATTCATACTAGCTAACAACTACATTACACTCTTACCTCAATATTCTGGATTAGCAAGGTATAGTTTGCAAATTTAGCTGTTCTTGCTAAGTGAAGTACAGGTAGCTCTTGATAACTGGCTCTGTTTTCTTGTGAAATACGAGTTTACAACCGCTGACTGTTAATTATTAACTAACAAATATAAAATTATTTTCTTACCTCAATGAACAGTAGCTTCCCTAGTATCAATATAAACGATCCTGACTGTCCAACTGACCAGACAAAAAGCATTCCAATTAGTAGTCCAGCAGATAAGAAAAATTATTGTGACAGAGTGGACCAAAGCATGAAACTTGGTATGCAGGTTCGGTTTGGCATATATAACAGTATCAGATAGGATGCCAAAACAAATTGTTTAATTAAAACAAATTTTTTAAAGTGTGAAATTTTGTTTAACAGTTAATTATGTAAAAGAGCTCAATATAAATTGTTTATTATAATGCATTGTGGTTTAATACTTTGATGTTAATGATTAGGAGTCACCTGATATTACAGGCAGCTAGACTATTTAATAGAACTGGCTACCCTGATAGCTAGCCAGGTGTAGCAAGTTTCAGAGAACACATTTCAGTAGAATAAAACTATAATATTTCGGCTTGTGTAGCCTTCTAGTGGTTACTGAACTGAATGAGGGTGACTGAACAAGGAACTTTGTATAAACAGATGATACAGAATGTGGTAGGTTAACAGGGGGGATAATCAGAGACGGGTAGAAGGAAGCTGCCACCAGAGTTCTAGCAGGCTGATTCAGTCCTAGCCTCAGGTTATTAGGCCTTAGAGGGGTTGTTGGATACAGCACTTAGTGTATGTTTCAATACTATATAGCCAGAACTGAGTTACAGAAGTGCAGACAGCCAGATATATAGAAAACTGTCTGAATGTGGTGTGAATGATTCAGAACATAAGGTGGTGTATAGAGGGACAAGGGAGTGAAAGGAAACAACATAAATGCATTAGTCACAGTGTTCAAGTTACAATTAGTGAATCTGATGGAAATGTGTGCAACTGAATGAATGTGTATGTTTGTGTGTGAGTTCTATATGCAAGTTTGTTCTGAAGGTGTGGTTAATTCACCACACAGAAGGTGAGATCATTGTGTGGTGTTGGACAATTTCTGCGACATGTGAGTTGTACTTGGGAGGTGTGAAGGTGTAGTTATAATTTAATTAGTGGCCCCTCCAGAATGGCTGCCACTAATTCAATTATGACTTCACCTTCACACCTCCCAAGTACAACTCACATGTCACAGAAATTGTCCAACACCAACTAACATTCCCAGGGTCTGTGACCCACCACACAATGATCTCATGTTCTGTATCATCTGTTTATACAAAGTTCCTTATTCAGTCACCCTCATTCAGTTCAGTAACCACTAGAAGGCTCCACAAGCCTAAATATTATGGTTTTATTCTACTGAAATAAATTCTCTGAATGCTACACCTTGCTAGCTATCAGGGTAGCTAGTTCTATTAAATAGTCTAGCTCTATTAAATAGTGGCCCCTCCAGAATGGCTGCCACTAATTGTTTGCCAGCTGGTTGTTGTAGCTCAGTGACAGAGCCTTATCCGTTAAGCAAGCAGACCTGAGTTCAATTCCTGGTGGCAACAAAATATTTTCAATTCTGTATTGTTTAAAAAATTCTGTAAAAGAGAGAGACAATACATCTATTGAGTAAAAGAAGGCTAGTTTCTTCAACCATAAACATCTGCAATTTTCACTTATATTTTAATCCTGTAATAACTCATTCTTATAAAAAACCAAGTCATACTCACTACTTGCATGTAGAGTAGAGTCCAGTTATTTTAATATAGCTAATGCACATTTGTTAAGTGTATTCAGTTCATTCAAGGTGTGAACCAATATTACTAAATCAAGCGCCACAGATTGCAAGTTGCAACCACTTCATAAGTCCGAGCAACGACCACTCTCTCAGCCCCATAAGGTTCAAAATGAATACGTTCACCCTTGCAGCACCACAGACAACACCTATTTACAATAAAATTGAGAGGTCCGGTCACGCGTAAGTCTAGTAGATCGGTAAATAGCGACACACAACTTAAAGTAACCAAATTTGGAAGGGGTGAAAGGTAATAGCTAAATGCTGGCTGTCATCCTGAATGCTTGAACCACCTGAAACATGGTCCCCCAGTTCTGGGAAGAATATTCTAATGCTAAAACACGTTGAAGTAGCTAGTGGTAAAATGTCAGAACTATCCAAATATTTCCTTACTGAGAATTTAGAAGTAAAAAATTCTTAAATAGGATACCATCGCTTCTTTAAATTCAAATTTAACTAACAAATTAAAAACAAGCAAAAATGATGAAGTTTATGACCAGTTAACATTTAAAGAACCACTGAGAAAGGACCGACCGGCCTCTGAGATAAGACTAAAATTTCAACTGCAATGAGATCACTGTTCAGAGGTTTTAATTTCAACAGTCAAAAATTATTACTACTGTCAAATTCCGTCCAGAAGCTGTGACATAATAGATGCTGCTTTTAGCCTGCCCTTCCGTGCCGCATCAATTGAAGAAGCTCAGCCGCCGAACTTCCCCGTTAATGTCTGAAGCGGAGACTAATACTGCTGGTGGGTGTATTTTCATCGTAACCCATCGCCACACAACATAGCGGGAGAAGGGTGGAACAGAGGTGGGTTTGGCTACAAGACTATATTTGGGCAGGACCTTGCCCTTTTTTGTTGCCTTCATTTAGGGTGTGGTACCAGGTCCTTTATGCTGGCTCCGTAAAGATTTAGGAGCTGTGTATAGATATCTGGAAATTCCATCGGAGGACGCAGACCATGGCTAGAAGATCAGGCTGGTCTCGAACCTTTAGAAAAGATTCTAGGTTACAACAGTATGTCTTAGACAAGGTCCTACCTACAGGAAAGACACTTGGAACAGGTTCATATGGCTCAGTATTAGAAGTAAGTGGAGAGTTCTAATCTTATAAATACAATTCCAAGATGAAATCTTGGGATGTTTTTAATTCTTTACTATAATTTTTAGCGTATAAATAACTATTTTGTGAGTTGATGAAATCATTGTTGTGATCATCAAAATTAATTTTTTGACATTCTCTTTTTTTTTTCCATTTTCTTTGTGTTTGAGAGTTGAATAATATTTGCTATGCCAAATTTTTGCCATACTATACATTTATATATTGTTTGTTTTAAATGTTGTGTTTTATTTGATGTGTTATATATTATTAGATTTCTGAAAATAGATTAGAAACAGAAAATAAAGAATTGACTGAAGAAAATACAAAGCTAGAAAGTGAAGAGAAACATCAATTGGAGACAAGTGTCATGCAAGTACATGCAGAAAACAATCAACTGAGAACCGAGGTCAATCAACAGAAGACTGAGAGCAATCAACTGAAGACTGAGATCAATCAACTGAAGAGCCAGATAGCAGTTGAAAGAATCCAGTTTGAATCTCATCACAATGAAGAAAAGCTTCATCTAGAATCTCACCATCAAAGGGAGAAACAAATTATCCAATCTGAAGTGGAGCGACTAACAAAGGAACTGGAGCGTATCACCAGAGTGTCTATTAGCAAGAAATTATTAGTAAGTATTTTGCATTCATATAAAGTGTCTTCTTATATTTTATCAAGAGCACTGACTACTCTAGGTCTAATAAGTTTTAATGATAAAGTGTAAGATGGATTGGTAATGTCATCTTAATCTGAGAATTGAGTTTAAAGATTAAAAGGAGACTCACTAGAATAGTCAAGATTTTTTGACTACTCTTCTAGCTATATATATTTATATATATATATATATTATATATATATATACTCCATGTTAGATAACTTCACTTTAATGGCCAGCTTACCAGTTCTAGGTTTTTATGGTTGAGCTAAATAAATTAATCTGCTCATGAAACACTTTGCCATATCACGTTCTGACTCACTACTACTTATTCTAAATAGAAATAAGTTAAATTGTGATAACTGCAGTATAGCTAGGTGTATAAAGTTGGTACAATATTATGAAATGAATGAGTAAAACTTTCAGTCTTTAATATGATTGATTGTATATAGCTAACTAATCTTTCAGTGAAAACCTTGAACATCCCATAAAAATGTTCAATGAAGTGAAAAAAAAACCATGCAGCTGAAAACAGTTCAATTGTGAGAAACCTTACCAAACATTTAGGGGAAATGTTGATTACAGTTTTAAAGAATTTTAATATGCTCGGCAGTGGATCCACATTCTCTTTCCTTCACATTCGTAGGTCGGCTGGTAATAATAATACAATTTTTGTCAATTCTAATGCAGTATGATTGTTGAGTTGCTCAAGAAGAGAATCCATTTAGCATTATTTTCAATATAACTTGCTGCCTCTGAGCCTGACTGGCAGCTCTCCCAGTATTTCAAAATTTCTTTTTTTCATTTTGGAAATACAATAAGAGTGGCCAATTAATCCAGCTGCTTTAATCAAGTAATGAAGATCTACCTCATAACCATTGTTGTATAAGAAAACGAGAAAAAGAAAAGCACTATTGATTTTCTTTATAATTAAGGATTATATTATGAACTGATTATTCCCTTTTTTATTCTCCTCAATAAAATAAGAGACATCCCCTTTTTGCAAAACTACAATCTAAAATCTTAAAATATGGACATAATAAATAAAATATGAACTAAGTAGAGACGGTTAGTTTTACAAACTCCCGAGGTGAACTTGAGACAGTCTAGGAACAACCTACATACCTTCCAGACTCTTGTAAAGTAGTTCTATCTTGAGCATGGGACAGTATTCACACGTGGCTGGAGGCATCCTCAGGGAAAATGTTTGCACCAAATGCTGCCTTAAAGGAATCCAGAACTTTGACAGCCTGATGAAGAAGGGTAAGTGATAATGAGATAAACAGTCTGACTCCTGTAATTCTTACCAATCGAGTGTTCCTGGCTACAAACAAGTAACAAACATGGCAGTTTCCCCTTTCTCTGCTCGTGAACGCCAAATATTCACCTTCTTTCTTACCCTACGCACACACACACATGCACATGCACACACACACACACACACTGTAACTACTTAGTATTGAATAGCTGAGGTTGAATGGATTGAGACTACGACTGGCTATTTACTTCACCTACAGTCAGATAATAGTGTCAGTGACACACTCTCTTTCTCTACTACCTGTGCACAGCAAGCAATAGTCTTAATGCACTTCTTGAAGAGGATGTTGTTGCTTTCTTCTGCCACTATTAGCACGTGCACTCCACAGAAGCTGAGCTGAACTTTAGCATTGACTCTCTCATTCTCCACCTGCTGTCGATCCAGGTCATTGATACTGGTAGGACTCGACAACGCCTGGAACTCACTCGATTCCTGCAAACTTCCTAACTCTGGTATCGTGTCAAAATCTAGAGTCCTGGGAGCTGCAGCACTGAGGCCACCTTCCTCCTTGCTCCTCCTCCGACCTAATGCAAGTCCTGCTCGCATCTACAAAGTAAGAACTAGGAACACTTTTAGAGAGCAAGTCTTGAGGTGCTGCTCTCCCTCTCACTAGCTCCTTTCCTACAGTGCTCTTCTGTTTGTCCACATCCTTCATGCCACCATTGACCACACCCTCACCATCAACAGGGCCAGCTCGAGACGACTTACAGCTATTGGGCGGGGATGGCTTGCTGCTCTTCCCGAGGAGGCGTGACCCAATACTCCTCCTCACTCCAAGCCTGCTCTGTGAGGTGACAGTTCTAGCAGTAAGAGAATCTTTCACCTTGGTGACCAGCATATTCATTATCTCTACTTGATCATTGCCCGTGTTCACTGATGTTGGAATCCTGTACTTGCCTAGGAACATGAGCTTATATGTGTCTCCCTGAACTGGAGGCTTCCCGCCACTATCCCGGGTAGATCCAGAGTCCACAGCTCCTGCTCCGCCCAGAGACATGACATTGGCAGAGGAGCAAGTCTTGAGGGAGTCCTCTCCCTTGGCTGGATCAGGCGGTGGTTGGGCAGAGTCAGTGATGGCAGCCTGCAGCAGAATCTCCTCCTTAGCATGCTACTTGAAGTGCACCATGATTTTAGATGCCTAACACATGCACACATACACACACACAAACAAACACAATTAGAAGCAAACATTGGTATTGTAACTTGAGTAAGAGAAGGAAGAGGTGCAGAGAGAGGAGAGAAAGAGGAGTGAAATGTTTTTGCTGTTTGATGAGTTGCCTTGCCAGTCTGTGACTGCATTCATGTGCTTATTCTCACTCACTTCATCATAGCTGAAGGCCTGGAACACGTGGCAAACATAC
>WLWD01000596.1_pt1 | contig 28965 bp, 23 predicted proteins | sample 6712731 | NCBI WGS metagenome assembly WLWD01 (sample SAMN12718690, study PRJNA576275) | sponge metagenome | isolation source: marine sponge | host: Mycale hentscheli | place: New Zealand: South Island, Marlborough, Capsize Point | collected 2014-11-01
TTTGATGCCTAGGTCAACAATTCAAGCACAAGCAGTTCTACAGCAGCAATAAACACACAGCTTAATCGTCATTCCAAAAATATTTCACAGATAAATTGGAACTTCACAACTGGTAAAAAATAAATAATAAAATAAATAAATAAACAATCCTGCTGTTGTTCACTCAATTCTTCCCTGACAATTTAGACTGATAAGCAATATATATTTGTAAGGTGATATGGTGTTGCATAAGAGAAGCTAAACTAGTTCTTATTGTTTAATTGAGGCTAACACAAATCAGTAAGACTCTTAAAAGTGTGAAACACCACTACAGTGCAGCATTAAGGTTCCGGTATAGGGTCGCCTCATGAATATTCATTAGTTTTTAAAAACATTAATTTTTGTATCATTCATCTTTTATTTTCTGCTGTAATTCACAAGAGTTAAAGTTTATTATAAAAATGACATGATGAAATGACATATTGGGCTACAAAAGCAATTTGGGGAGTAAAATGAAGACTCAAATATGAAGAGATTATGGCGGACAATAGAGCCACAAGCGGCCAGCCAAGCTGCACTTCACCAGCTTCTCCAAACAGGTATGTACTTACTTGAGGGCCTCTCGAAGAGATTCTGACCAGCGAAGCCCAAAAACTAAACTAAAACTGGTGTTATACTTTCCCGCGGCCACACTCGGCCACAATCTGGAGCCATAACTTTTCAACTTTCCACTTCTCTAGGCGAAACTCTTCGAGAGGCCCTGCCCCTACCTTCGTATAATTGGAATAAGCCACTGCCCACAGCTCAGGTTGTTTGCAGGGAACTAAATAGTCCGCCAGAGCAAACCATACAAAACTGATTTAAGAAAAGCCCGGGAAAATACCACAACCGCGGGAAATCGCCCACGCATCAGCTGTAGAAGCCACGCGAGTAGTTTTGGATGGTAGGAAGGCAATGGGTAACAAGAAGAACCAGAAGAATAAGAAGTACAGCATGCACAAAAGCAGGAGAGCATATGTGAAGAAGAAGCTTCCCACAAAAAAGTTTGTGGAGAAGAAAGTTGGGCTGGGAAGCACTGGTGAAGAAGCAAACTCTCCTCCAGGTATGGTGGCACAAGGGAGCAGAGTAATCAATGTGGGCAACATGCTGGAGTATGTAGACAAAGTGGCCAGACATGCTTCAAGTTGTGATGGATCTGTTGAAGTATCAAGGGAAAGTAGAAGTGGTCTGGCTTCTGTCTTCACAGGAGAGTGCTGTACTTGTGACCAGACTGTCACACTGGAGACTTCCAAGAAAGTTAAGGGTCTGAAAGGTTACCATAGGTAAGTAAATAAAAAAGTATGAAATGTACAGGAATGCTATGATTGATGTAGCTATTATTATTATCATTGCTAGCACTATTATTAGCTATTAGTGTTATTTTAGCTATTATTCCTGTTATTATAGCTGCTGTTGTTGTTAATACGCAATTTTTTTACGGCGCGACTTCATTTATCTAAACAATTATGACCATGGGGTGTTTTCATACAAAATGTATTGTTGATAGCTTGGAGAGGGTGTGATCAATACAATTGCTGGTGTCTGCATGTGCCAAGTATTTGGGTAAACCTAATTGTTCTAATAATTGAAGTCCTACTATATTATTGTTGTCATTATAATTTTAATTATTATTATTGTACAAATAATTCTTATTATAAAATTGTTATTACTGTCATAATTATCACTATTATTGTTGCCATCAATATTTAAGATAATATTTATTAATAGGTGGGAGTGTAACCTTGCAGCTGTATGGGGACAGATGTCCACTGGTAGTGGCCACAGTCAATTTGAAGAAGCGATGAGTGTCCTTGGGGTTCCAGTCATGACGAAGAAAAGTTTTATAAACACAGAAAGAGATATTGGTGAGGATTGGAAGAAACAATTGTTGGAGTCAATGACAAGTGCTGGAAAAGAAGAAAAGAGATTGGCTGAGGAAAATGAAGATTATTATCAAGGTGTTGGCACCAATTGGGGACCACAGACGTGGAAAACCATGACGAATTCCTCTCCTAACAAAGTCTACTCCAGTGCAGCCAGTCGATCTTCTGTGAGAGTAGATGCTGACAGGGAAAGGAAAGCAAAAGACCAAGTGAAGGAGAAACGACGACGAGTAAATACCAATGAATCGACGATTCCGTGGCAGCTCGTAGTGCATACAGCAGACACGATGGAGGCATTTCACCTGGTCAAGTTGATGATGACATTCCCTCAGATGTATTGGAAGCACTGAAGAGAGGGTATTATGACACGCGGGTGGTGGTAACTGGTGAAGAAGCTAGAAACATTGAAGAAGCTACGAGAGGTCAGAGTACTTGTGATGAATGGATGAAAGAGCGAAGGAAGCGACTGACAGCATCCAATGTGGGAAGTGTAGCAAAGATGAGGAAGACGACCAAACGCAGCAAGAAAGTCCAAACTCTGCTCTACAGTACTTTTCGAGGCAACAAGGCAACGCAATACGGTGCAGACAATGAAGACAAGGTTCGACAGCAGTATGTTGCTGACTTGGTGGCAGATGGCAATAATCTGGAACTGCGAGAATGTGGCATCTTCATTTCCAAATCTACCCCATGGCTAGCAGCGAGTCCTGATGGTGTGATCTATGACAGGTCAAATAACACTAGTGTTGTGGGTCTACTCGAAATCAAGTGCCCATACAGTGCCAGAGACATCAGTATTGATGAAGCTGCTAAGACCTCCTCATTCTGCCTTGCGGACAATGACATGCACAAACTCAAACACTGCCATGATTACTATTATCAGGTTCAGTGTCAGCTGTACTGTGTTGACTGTGAGTGGTGCGACTTCGTGGTGAAGACTGGCAAGGACATACACACACAGCGGATTTACAGGGACAGGAAGTGGTGGGAACAAGAGATGGGGAAGTTAGAACAATTTTATTTCGATTCTTTGTTGGCTGAACTAGCAGCCCCACGTTTCAAGAAAGGTGGCATAAGAGAACCTAGTTCACAATAACTTATTTGTTTGTTTTTGTTTTGTTTTTTGCATTCGTATCAACTACTGTGTACACAAAGTTTTAAAATGTCTCAACACAATAATTCCCACTGCTGTGCTTGCTTTTATTCCTAGAGGTGCACAGCCACAAGTTGTTAGCACTAAAGTGCGAATTGGCCACTGAATACTTTAATTAGTCACAGGAAAATGCGTGGGTGAAACACTATACCGGAACCTTAATATACTAATATATACAATCACTTCCATCCTAATACTGTTTGTCAATCAAACCATCACTATGGGGATACAAATGGGTTAGGGGCACCACCCTGACTTAAAAAAAAAGGGGGGGACTCTATTTAGAAAGGTTTCCCCTTGCTTGGCTATTTGTCATTTCAGCAACATTAAACAAGACACAGCTTAGGAACCAAGTGCTTCCCTTGACAACCACCTGAACACAATTCATTCAAATCTAACTTCAACACACGACCTTGAAAAAACTACTTTCCCAATAGCAAACAGAGCCTGTGTGTGCTTACAACGCTTTGAAGACCCTAAACAACTGGCAGGATTGATTAGCTTACTTCAGTTCCAGATTCTCCCCGAGCAGCTTGCGGCCGTGCAGGTGGTGTATGGCGTTCTTGGCGCCATTGGGTGAGTCCATATGTGCCATAGCAGTGCCCGGCTTGTTCTGTAGGACCTTCACCTGGCAACAAGAATAATACATGCACATTCCTAATGCACGTACACATGCTCATTACAATTCAGTTACACCCACTGATGCTATTCCATAATACGCCAAAGACAACCCTCAGATCCACTTACCGCACTGGGTGGAAAACAAGAAAATCTTAGGACTAACACCACCCGGCCAAGCCACCATCACTAACATTTAGGTGCTGCCCGTTCAGATAATGAAATTGCTGCTACCGTGTTCAAGTAGATGAAACTAGTGATGTAAAGACTACACCTAAACTCTATGTAGCATTTCATACTCACAGGTGGTCTGCCAACTCAAGCTCTCTTAATATCTGATGACCTAAACCACGCCTACAAACTACCTCATTTAAATTCCAATTACTGCACACTTCAATATCTGGCCATCAGTAACAACACCATGTGCTGCTTCTTCCTCCCTCACTGCTAACCTTCAAAACGTTGCCATAAGAACAAAGCAAGTTGAAGACATGATCACAGTTGTGCTTGCCAGGTGTGAGGCCATAAATCATGATCACAGACCCACTGCCAGACATAGCTGGCGTGCCAACCACGCTGGGATAAGGACCAGTGGGCGGAGTTCCAGTTGCTATGACAACAAACAATGAAACCAATAACTACCAAGTACAACTGGAAGTGGAAAATTCTTTTCTATCTAGCTCACAGAAATTGGGTGGGTATCCTCGTACGGGTTGCTGCATGGGCGGGGCTCCACCCCCTCCCCCGACATTTCCTCGATAATTTTGCTGAAGCATGCGACCTGAAAACGAAAATATATTCACAACGGTAATTGGTAAAATATTAATATATATTTTAAAAAGTAAGACATCAGCATGCATGCAACAATACTCAAAAGAAAACAAAGAAAAAAGATATTTGCACCTCAATAATACCCGTGGTGTGTGCAAACTAATATTCAGCTCACACACATACACACTCCTCAGGAGGGCGTGGCTTCAGGTTGCCTCGGCTACACAACACACCTGCCTTCTTTTGCCAGCTAGCCAGCCGAAACCAGGCATTGAGAGCAGCGGGCCGGAAGGAATAAGCCTACTCAATTTGTTTGTAATGAATGCAATGAGGGGCAGGGGCGTATGCACGCATGGTGTACGTGATGTGCACACACACACGGCTTTCAATCAGATTGCAGACAAAAAAATTAACACATAGTTGTGGGTGGGTGCATGCTAAGTTACTATTACCAAGCACATAAATAACATTAAATAGTAATAATATCAGTCTTCTCCGTTTACGCAGCCAAGATAATATACATGAAATGTAACCTGATGTTGACTTTATGCTGAAGTCCTCTTAAAAGGTTACTACATGCTTGACCTTACTGACTCCTGGAAGTGAAAACGGCAGGAAAGTCTCTAAATATAAATTTATCAGCTGCATTAACGTAGACAACTGCTATTATTGTAACAAAGGACTGAATAACACAGTAGCAGCACGAAATAACTAACAAAAAATTCTTCATAAAAAGCGTTCAAGCCTCTCCTAATTGAGTTTTCATAAAATAAAGCAAGGTCTCTAGCATTTCATATTGCTAGTGGACCAGCAGCAATCCTGATAGTTTCATATATAGAGTAAACAAGGTTCTTGGTTGTTTAAATCCCATACCAACCTCACATCATAGTGTAATACACATACACAACTGCTGAATTCTACCCAGCATTACTTCCTTTCATTTATGAAGAATTCTAATAAAAAAAAAAAGCTTGTTTTTTTTTTATACAAGAACAGCAGCAACACACGAAATAAATATTGTCACTATGCCGGTAGACATCAGAACCTGGATCAAAATGCTCCATTCATGACGCCTGACTCCCACCTGGAAAAAAAAAACTCAGACACCAAACCTTATACCCTCAGCACATGTCGCCCTGGAACCTCACACGTATACGACTCGCATCGTTTCCACGGAGACACCGCTTCAATTTCTGTCTCACATGTGTTATACTTTCATAATGCGCAATACAGCGTGTATCAGAAACACTAGAACTGAAAATAAGTGGAAGTAAAACACAGAGACCGAGGCCAAACAAACACGATGACATCACTACCAGTAATAAAGAGACGCTGAAGATGGCCAGATGGGCGCTAGAAAATCAATTCTGAAATTTCAAAATGTTTGAGCAAATGAAAGCTTGCTCTGGTAGTATTTTTGTTATAATGGAACAAGCTTTTTTCGTAGAGTAAAATCATTAGACGCCAACACACACTTGAGAATAAAGCTTGAACCTTCAGAAGAAAAAAAAAAAAAAAAAAAAACAGGCACAAAGTTTGTAGTTCAAACTTATGACGCTATCAATGCATTAATAATCATAGTAACAACAACAATACTAACATCTATTTATATATCCCACACCACACCCACTCCCTTCATATTCACCATTTGTGGATAGACCAAGAGGAGGCGTACCTTGAGTGGTATAATCCCACGTCATATCATCATTTTTATATACATTCAGTTTGGTGGTCTACACACACACACACACACGTACATAACGAAACACACAGTATAAACCGCCTATAACTATTGATAGACGCTGCCCTAATGAACAACCTTTGTGGGTACAATTTGAACATCCCAATGCATGACAGTGACATTATCTTAATGGTTCAACTGTAACCTAACCGTAGCTAACTCGGTATAATAATCACATTATTTGTGTAGGTTAGTATAAAAAAATGATCTAAAATATCCTTGTATGCATGTCCCTTCTCCAGAGTGAAAAAATATGAAACTATATATTCCCCCCCCCCCTGCTACTTGTATATAGATGGATGGTGGTGGACTTGCATGTGCATTGAAGATTGTCGATTCCCCCTTCTTCTTTTGCCATAATGTCTATCACTTTATTTAAACAAGTAGAAGTTTTCAAACAGTAAAAAGGGTAAATATTCGAGATTCTTTCAACAACCAACTTTTGACAGATTCTATTCTGAAGTACAAACAAAATCCCCCCCTCCCTCCTTTCAAGAGGAACATGGCGGAAAGAAGAACCTCGCTACATTACATCTGCTCTTGTTACCTTGGCATACTCAATCTTGAGAGTACAGCAGCCGGCATAAATATCTGCTCCATCTAGCTGCGACTTAGCTCTCTGAGCAGAAGCCACAGTATCATATCTAGCATGTTGGCTTAAGGAAGACTTCTTCAACAGACACGTACGCAACACTAAACACTGAAATCAAACTTAAAAATGCAATTAGTATGCTAAATAAACATGCATCAATCAGCACTGCTACTGCTACTAATGCAATTGAAGCCGGCAGTTATGCACTCCTGAACACGCATACACACACATTTCATACCAGTTGCTACCACACCAAATAATAAGACGGAATATTAAAGGGAAAAACAAAACTAGCTACCTTTTAACAACATGACAAGTTTTAAGACAACCATTTCTGAGTTTAGCCATCCCAGTTGAATTAGTCTACAAACTGCTATTAAACTGATGATTAAAATGGGAACAGATCGAACAGTAGTATCTGTGCAACTTTTACAAGGACGAGTTGTAACAACCACAAGCTTCATGGATACCAACAAGTTACCAACTAACACCTTACATCATAGGATTCACTCTCTCTCTCAATCACACACTCACACACAATTCTATCTGGAATTGTTTGCAATAAAATGTGTGGAATAATAGCAGCTGCATTTCTTGTAACAAACCTAAATAACTATACAAGAATAAAAGATTACTGCTAAATTCTTTTCTTTGTTTACTTAGCCAAGAATGGCCGAATTAAAAAATTAAACAAATAAACTTCTAAAGAGCACAAGCTAATGCCTTATAGTGAGCCCATGTGAGGACTCTTAAGGAACAGGCAATTGTAGGATACTCTACCAAGACCTGGAGTCCATTCTTCCTGAAGACGACAATACGCTGTACAAATCCGTACGGTGAACAAATAGTGCGAATTACTTCCTACATACACATGCACACACATACACACAACTCGAATTCCTAGACAATATAATCACTGTATGACAAAAAGTTTCTATGTTACTAATAATCCATCAAGTACACTGTACAAACGCTTTTCTAGTGCCATTGGTGATTCAAGGAATTGCCATATCCTTGTGTATCCTATGCACACTTTGTGCTTACATTGGCTAGGCAGCAATCTATAATTGGTTTCTAGAAATACACAATATGGAATTTCCCAATAACTACATAAACACACACACACATCTCTTCCCTCCTCAGAGCACACACTCACCACTGTGATTGGGTACATTGGATTAAAAACAGTGAAGAGGAGAATGTGATTAGTGCCTTCGTGATTTGTGTCCATTTGCATGCCAACTTGAGGTGCATTATTTGGAGCTATCCCATAGGGTGATCTGGGTGAGAATAACATGACCCATTTGAACATTAGAAGTTTATACTAATATATTGTGCATACATGCATTAAAATACACACATATTATATCTTTTATTACCATTTATATTAGACAATAGATTCTTTCTTGACCTTACCTGGTGATTTCTTGACTGGTGGAGTAGTTGAAGAATACAGGTCTGTCCATAATGTAAATTTGATTTGACTGTAAGATACATAATTATAATAAAAATATGTAAAACATGCTAATAACGGTACCTTACCTGACACATAGTGACGCAACTGACAGCATCGTCTAGATTCTCAAATTCAACCAAAGCTTGTCGCATTCGTGGCATCATTGTTATGTAACTATGAAATAAGAAACAAACCAAATGTGAACATTGAGGGAAATTGTGGAATTTATACATTAATTTTGAACTTACGCAATTTTGCCATACTTTGTTAGAGTAGCAACCATTTGTTGATGGGAGCACCCATCAGGAACAGCTCTAGCATGCACTACCCTTGAAGGAGGGGTATTGTGAGGATCACTTGACCCTTGCACCTGAAGGTGGAAGAATGAATATCAGATACAAAAAAAAAAAAAAAATTAGGCGAGCCTAAGCACATGTTCGTTACCCTTCAAACGCAAGTTACCATACCTTCCCCGAAGGGTTGGGAACTTGAACTATCTGTTGGTCCTCCAGTTTTATTCTCTTTTGGTCGTTGTTCGGGCCCTCGTAATCTGCACCAGTGCTACTATCTAACATGTGCTTCTCCGCCATATTATTTCACAAGCGTGGCCATTTGGGTTCGCCGCGCACTTTTGTGTTGCCCTCCGTATATTTTCTTTGAAGTCACGCGACAAAAATTAGGACCTCTCATCAAAATAAAATTTTCCCCTCACTTGCTCTTCAACAAGGGGGGAAAGTCTAGTATTTTGGCAGGTACATAATAATACTGTAAGTCGGTGTACGTTTGGCTGGCTACTTGATGGCTGCACACAACTTGCCTGCTGCAGACCAACCAGGCGTGGACAACAATCTTTTTGCAGAACTCTACAAAATATGCAGAGAAGGTCTTATGAACGAGTTGAGGGAGGCACTAAACTATGAAAGAAACATTCTGAGATACTTCAAGATACGCTCGCAGAGAGGGTATACGCTACTGCACGAGACTGTAGAAGCAGACCAGCCAAATTTAGTCCAGTTGCTACTTCTGCACGGGGTATGCCCCAACGAAAGAGCCAAGGGAGGCATCACTCCGCTTCACTTGGCTTGCTCTAAATCCCTCGTAGACTGCGTGAAGGCGCTGCTGGAGAATGGAGCTGATCCTTCCTTGAAGGATGACCTTGGGCAGGATGCACAGGGTAAAGCAGAGACTAGAAACAGCAAGAAGAGGGAAGCTGTGATGAGGCTTCTGAAGAGCAAAGGTAAAGGAAACCATTCATTGTTGTTATTGCTTAGTCATGTGGTTCCCCCATCTGAATGGTGAGCAAGAGTAAAAAAGGGTGGGCAGTATAATTCAAAACTGGCATGTGTTGTTCACTTGCTTTCTTTTGTTTTATGTTGCAACACAGAAATTATCCAGCACACAGCCCAAGGAGAAATCCATTTGTTAGAAAAGAAGCTACACAACAAAACATACAAGCCAGAGACGAAGGACATAGAGGAGTGCTTATTGGTAGCCATTCAGAATGGCCACGATTACTGCATACCTAGCCTTGTTGTTGCAGGGGCACGCAGGCTGGATTGCGCTCTGTATCTTGCCATACAGCTTGAGCGGGTAAAGGCCATTGCCATTCTCCTGCTATGCAAGGCAACCATCACCGGAGACTGTGCTATCATCAAGTCCCTCCTTTCGGAGCCCCCCGAATCTGAAAATGCCCCCTGGTACATGGTGAAAGTGCACAACATCCTCTCTCAGGGTCCTGGTGTGATCAAAATGAGCTATCCCATTGCTGTCTCGATTATCGAGAAAAACTACGAAGCCACAAAAGAGCTGCTGCTCAGAACAGACCTTGACATGAGCAGGAAGGTGGTGGATTGGAGTAAGCTCAAGCTGACCCTCTTGCATCCTTCCTGGGTGTACTCCATTGCCCCTTGGGTGGTCAACCTCAAGCTGGTCAACAACCACTTGAGAAAGCTTCCTAGAGAGCTCTTCACTGCCACTCAACTCCGCCGGCTCAACCTCTCTCAGAACCTTCTGGATACTGTTCCCGGGGAGATATTCGCCCTCCCTAATCTGGACTACCTCTGTTTGGCACAGAATCGCATCAAGGAACTACCGGAGACGGAGGATTGGTCTCAGTCACTGCTCTCTCTCGACCTGGCCGAGAACCTTCTCACCACTCTCCCCCAGGGCATTCAGAACTCTTGCATTGAGATTTTGAACTTGAGCAAAAATAATTTCGCCTGCGTTCCTAAATGTGTGTGCCGCATCAGTACCCTGACCTCCCTGGACATAAGCTCCACCCCCATCACCAGTCTGCCTTCCGAGATGCAACACTTGGATCACTTGGTCAACCTCAATGCCAGCAACGTCCACATCAACGACCTCCCGGGAGGGGGAGGGGTTTTGAGGGGCTACATCAAGGGCGTGTTCAAAGCACACGCAAGAACTAGCAAGGTCTCCCCGTATATCAAGCTCATGCTCTTATGCAACACAGATAGGGTGAAATCCGCCTTACTATCTCGACTAAAACCCCACTTTTCCCATGCAGACCAGCTGCCTGAATTTGAACGGTTTCAGTGGTCTTATCGGCCATTTTTCACTCGCACCAAGCTTCTCTTCAACACATGGCTTCTTGGGAGCACCTACGAGTACAACTCCATCTATCCGTGCTTCTTCACTTCAGGAGCTCTGTACGTGCTGGTTTGGGACACCACTGTGGCAGATATACGGGAGGAGATCAAGGTATATCTCGATGAACTCGTCCAATACTCCCCTGGTGCCAACATCTTCATTATCAACATTATCCCCGAAGGCTACGAGTCAACGCTGGAGACCAATTTTGATAGTTTTGCCAAGCGATTGAGTTCTTTTTTTGCCTCGTCTACCTACTCGTCCCTGAACTATCATGGCTTCATGATGCTTACCTCCAAGCAGACGGCAAAGGATCAATCGGAGGTCAAGCAGCAAATATACGACATCGCGTCCAATATGATGGTCAACGGTCAGGTCAAAGTGAACCGCCAGTATCCGACAAGCTACTTCAACATGATCCCTGTGCTGGAGAAGGAGCAGTCCATGTACGTCCAACGTCGCAAGCCGGGAGTGCTGGAGGAATCTTCTACTTGGGAGATGTTTGATAAAGCACTTTCCTCTGATCTTCTTCACCGCATGGAGCTTCCTGTTATCATTGACTTCCTCCAGGAAGCTGGATTTTTGCTGCACTACGAGGACCCCAACCAACGGCTGGACCAGTACTACTTCATCAGGCCTATGTGGCTCTACAACACACTGCTCCGTGTCGTTCGCCACGCCCTCCAGCACCCGTCTAAGATCGAGGTGAGCCATAACGATCTCTGCTCAGTCGCGGGTGTGGGCTGGAGTGCTGACCTCAGCGCAGCTCTCATTCGGCTCATGGTGAGATACGCCATCGTCCTTCCAACGAGGAATAACCTCTACATTGTCACTTGCCTTCTTCCTCATTCCAAGCTCCCTCTGTCTCGGCTGAACTGTGGCAACTTGCGGAGACAGTTTGCTCCTAAGTCTCGAGGACTTCCGTCTGACCTGTGGATAAGGGTCATATGCCGGGTCTTAACGAACCTGGACCGCATCACGGATGTGTGTACCGGAGAAGGACGTTTTGTGAGAGAAAAAGAAGAGATGAATGAGGCAGGCGGGGCAAACACTGATGACGAAACAAACGACAAAGGGTCTAAGAAGAATAAGGGGAGTTTAAAGAGAGGGACTGGTATACCCCCGGGGTTGACAAGAGCTAGCACTACGATGGCCATACCCACTTCAGATGCTGCTGACTCAGCTATTCCGCCTAATGTGCTGGGGTTAGATGAAGCTCAGTCATCTCTGAACAAGCCGGTGTCTCCTCCTTCCTCTCTCACTGTCATTCAACTGAACAATAAGGAGCACATTGAGGAATCTGATGACTGCTTGACACCAATGTACAACCCGCCACCAAATCACTCCCCCCTGGTAATGGACAATTCTCCCGTTGAAGAAATTGCGGACAAAAATGCACAACAGGGCTCAGCGACAATACTTGAGGATGCTGAAACTAAAAGTTCAGAGTCTACTGCTAAAGAATCCACCTCTGCAGGACCTAATGAGAATAATCATAAGGCAGCAGCTGACAGTCTTCCTGAAAAGAAATCCGAAGAAGTTCCTCCAGCTAGGAATTCGAGTCCTTCAAATAACATTCCCTTGTCTGATATCACAGATGGTAAAGGGTCTGTAAATGGGGGTGGAACGGCCAAGCACGGCCGAAGCAATAATCAATCTTCACAAAAATACAGAGTTCACCTGCCGAATAAGCGGGATGAGCTGACTGAATCCACCCCAGTCTCTGTCAGCTCGGGGACATCCAGTAAAAGTGGCCCTCGGAGCCGGTTGAATCGAATGAGCAGCGTGCCGTCTAGAAGGAACATCAGGACGAGCACTCTGTCCGATCCTGCCACTCTGGAGAACGGTATCATTGTATGGGATCGAGGTATCATGTACAATCGCAAAGGCGTGAAGTTTTCCATATACCAATGCTCCTGTGACATTTCATCAGTTGGGGAGAGCGGACTGGAGATTTGCTCTACGTTGACAAAGCGCGGCCGAGCGGTTTTCGCTCGCCTTTGTCGGCTTGTTCAGCTAGTGTTACAGGAAAGATACCCTGACCTGTTTTCGCCTGAATTGGTCCTTCACAAACACGAACTGACTCAGGTTTCTATTTGTCCCATATGTTTGGAGTCCAAAGAGAGGAATCCAACAAGCTTCCTAATCGAGGCATGCGTCCACGCACTGCTGGAGAAGACGGAGCACAATTGCCGCTACCATCCGAAGGCCATTCCGCTCTCTGACCTCATTCCGGACTACCTCATGGTGGACTTCTCGTCTAGTTTGTTGGTCCCCGGAGTAGATCTCGTCTATGACGAGACTCAGCCTCTTCACCGGGGCAAGCACACGTCTCTCTTTGACGGCAACTTTGGGAACAACGAAGTAGCCATCAAGGTTTACCAGCAAGTCGACGGGAAGTCAATCACTTTCCCACTCTTTCACATATGGCAAGAAATGGAGATGCTCCTGTGTCTGAACCACCCGAACATCGTCAGCATCTTCGGCTATTCCCTGCAGCCTCCATGTGTCCTGCTAGAGAAAGCTCCTCTGGGTAACCTGTACCAAAAGCTGATGGATACGGATCAAAAGATCAGCAGGTCTGTGCGTTTTCACATTGCATGTCAGATATCATCAGCGCTGGACTATCTGCACAAGCACGACGTGGTCTACAGGACTCTGAAGGCCAGTTCTATTCTGGTATGGTCACTAGACTTCAATGATGCTGTCAATGTCAAGCTTGCCAACTTCGAGAGAGCCAGGCTGAAATCTCCCAGCGGTCTTCTTGGTAAAACATCATTCGCTTCTTACCCCGCTCCAGAGATGCTGCGATACTCCTTCAAAGAAGAATACACTGAGAAAATTGACATTTACTCTTTTGGAATACTTCTGTATGAGATTGTCACCCGATGGCAGCCGTTTGGAGGAATATACAACACGGATCGCATCCCAATGTCCCAGCGCCCGAAACTCAGTGGAGTCAGTACGACAGGTTATGCCGCTCTTGTGAATCTTATGGAAGTATGCTGGCAGGAAGACCCTGCCCAGCGTCCTCTGGCATCAGACTTGGTCCACAGGCTGTCCCTCCCATCTTTTCAGTGCCACATTGCTACACAGGTGCTTCGTGATTGCACGTCCGTCAGGAACTGCTGCTTCGTTCCATCCATGAGACAGGTCTGGGTGTACGGGGAATACAGTCATTTCGGTGAGGGGGAATCGATGGAAGGGACTCAAGTTTTCATACTGAACTCCGACAACTTAACAATACAGGGCACGCTGGAGTTCAAGGAGCGTGCTTCAGCGGTTTTCACGGTCGACAGCAAAGTGTGGATCGGGATGACGGAGGCGTGCGTGCACGTGTACGACACAGCTACTTACAGGTTTACAGACAGGTTCAAACTGAGCGACTCTGCCACTGTCATTGCCGATAACGACACCTATATATTCGTGGCCCAAGCCAACGGCCACCTGAACTGTTATCCGAAGCTAGCTCAGAGGGAGTCGCGTGTGATAGACGTGGAGATCGGCTCGAAGGCGATAATCGCTATGATTACGGTCAGCGATATAATCTGGTTGAGCTGTGGCAATGAGCTGGTCATTCTCAACGCTGATGATGACGAGGTGACTGTAGAGGCACGGTGGCCGGCTTGCCCATCATCTGACCAGATATACCACCTGGTGCTCTCCAAGGATGATGCCGTCGTGTGGAGTGTGGTAAGGGGTAGCCTCGTCATCACCAGCTGGGATGTCCATACCGGCAAGAAGAAGCAGGAGAAAGACCTCTCGGACAACCTCAAGTGGATTTGCTGTGAGCTGAACTACGACCCCACCTACCTGAGGCTTGCCTCTTTGGAGTGCGTTCAGGACACGTTGTGGCTGGGACTGACGTCTGGCGTCATCGTTATTCTTACGGCAACTGAATCACCAGAAATCATCACCTACTTCCGCGCCCATCGCAGCTCGCCGAAAGTTATCATGGAGATTCCTTTCATGGAGCAATCCATCGGTCCAATGGTGATAACGGGGGGCTTCGGAGAGATCTCGTACATGTCAAACTCCGCCTCAGAGCAAAATGGAGTCATCATGTCATGGAATGCTCCCAAAGCAGCTGACTTTAAACTTTTAGCCCAACGACAGGGCAAGTATTTCCATTCAGAAAGATGATTTTCATTGATTTTTGACTTGTGTAAATGCTATGAATCATTTATGCATTAATACTTTTTTTTTTATATAATATATTCAATTATGTCCTCTTCATTACTTTCTTTTTGTTCAGTGTGATTTCTTCATAACACGTTCTCTCAATGCACTCTATTTTTAGCAACATTGATTAAAACTTAACTTCCTTAAATAACTCTATTCCAGAGGTCAAAATACGACTTTACTCTATAAACGGAAGCTGGTTACGTAAACGTAAACAACCGGCTGGAAGGTGTTCTAAAAATAGAACTAGCCGTTCGCCGTATAAAAGCACGAGAAGTCTGCTATGGGAACAACTCTGGTTGCTTTGGGATTAAATTTTGTTGTGTATCCTTGTGGAAATTGTAAAGGCAATGCTCTTTGGAGGTGATTATGTCTATGCTCCTGGGAAATCCAGTGAGAAGGATGACTTCGAGTATGTTCCTGAATCTCGCTACAACCATACGGTCACTGGCTACTCCTCCGCCGCTGCAGACTACGACGACGACGGAGAAGTAAGTTCTTTTAAAGTGATAACGTCTGTACTATCCAGCTTTTCTAGTATCATTTTAACACAGTTCTTATTGTTATTGTTGTATAGACATGTCTGCTGGATATTTTAGACACTGCAGGTCAGGAAGAATATTCTGCTATGAGAGACCAGGTATGTAAAGGAAAGTATATATTTCATAAGTATTAACTATTTCTTTGAAGTATGTCAGGTCGGGCGAGTGTTTCTTAATGGTGTACTCAATCACTGACAGAAATTCGTTTGACCAAGTCCAGTCTTTATACGACTGGACGAGAAGAATTCGAGATGAAGAAATCCCAACGGTATGTCTGTCTTATCCATGTGTAATTCTAGAGCAAGCATATTAACAACAATACTATATACATCAACTTAAAAGTTTAACCGTACTGTCTGTACATGGGGCAAGACTCCATTGTTTGCATACTCGTCAAGCCATAAATGTCATCAAAACCTTCATAAATGGCCATGATTTACATACTGCATTCCTATGAACTCTTCTCAGGTGTTTTGTGGGAATAAGTGTGATTTGGAATCTGAGAGGCAAGTCTCCACTCAAGAAGGTGCGGCCTTCGCCAAACAAGTTGGCTGGCCCTTTTTCGAGACTTCGGCCAAAATGAACTTGAATGTTTCTGAAGCCATTCAAGAGCTTGTTCGCCAAACACCCAGGAATAGGGGGAAGGAGTACAAATTGGTCATTCAAGGCGCTGGAGGAGTGGGCAAGTCAGCCATTTGCGTTCAGTTTGTGGCCGGTCATTTTGTAGACTGCTACGACCCGACCATTGAGGATTCCTACCGGAAACAGCTGGTGGTGAAAGGCATACCCAAAATAGACAGTAAAGGAAAAGCTAAAGGCACTGGAAGCAGCTCGTCTCGAGGTAGTTAGTAAATACTTATTCAGTATATAACTTTTGTTTTGTTTTTGCTTTTATTTTTATTCACAGTTATCCTACAGTCAGTTCATTTACATGTACTTTTATTGGTTGGTTATTTTGATTTGTTAAGTTCATTTGTGCATTTATTTGTAGGGCGATCTGGTAGTAAAGGTGGATTGTTTCGTAATTGGTTCAAGAAATCCTCAGCTTCACCTTCCTCTACTCCCAGTGCCACTCCTGCAGCTACTGCTACTGCAGCTCCTGCCAAACCAAAAGAGGAGAAGATGGTCAAAGTGAAGAAAAACAATAGCAATGCCATGGTCGTGCACATGAGCACTCTGGCTGCAGACCCCACCCCCCACACTGGAGACCCCTGGTTTTGCCGCACATGCTCAGCAGCCGTCTCTTCGGTGTCAAAGTTGACAAAAACTGGAGAGACAACTTCGTGGACCTGGTAAGAAAGAAAACAACCAATGAAAATGTTTTTAATGATCATAATTTAAGTGTACAAAACAGTGTTAAAGCTGTCTATAGTTGTTGCCACTATTTCTTATTATTATTATTATTATTATTTTTACTATTATTACCATTATTTGCTATTATTATTATTATTATTATTATTATTATTATAAACTGTTTTTAAGCACATTGAATGCTTGATTATGCAGTGAATATTGTGGGGAAGAGAACCATGATGTTGACATCCCTCAGGATGAGCTTCCTGAAATGGCTATTTGTGACTACCTCCTGGAGCCGGCAGAAGAGAAACAAGAGGAAGATGAGAAAGAGAAAGAGGAAGCCGATAATGAAGTGGCTAAGGGGAAGGCAGAAGCTTCTAAATCCTCCGGACGTCGTAACAACCTTGTTATTTTTGCAGTGGATGTGAGTGGATCAATGAGTACCACCACAGAAGTACCTGAGCTCCAAGGTTAGTTAAAAGATAATGATGATGATGATGGTGATGATGATGGATGATGATGATGATGATGGTGATAATAATAATAATAATAATAATAATAATAATAATAATAATAACCATAATAAGCATTCACTTATTTGTGATGTGTGTTTATAGCTCAATGGAGTTCTGCTACTGGACGCAACACAAGCAGTGGTCCGCGTTATATCTCTCGGCTGGATGCCATCAAGGAGGCAGTGAGCCGGCAGATGGCACACATGTCTGTGACAGAACCTGGCAACAAGGTGGGTGAAAGACAATAGATTAGTACATTGAAATAAAATAATTTAGAACCCGTTGCTATATTGTTACTAGGTGTACTAACTTGGTAAGTGTGCACTATTTTTTGCCTTTAGGTATATAAACTGTGCATACTAACCACCCTTGGGGTATTGCTATTTTTGAGTTTAAGGGTGCAGTACCACCGGAACCTGCGGTAATTAAGCGATTCAGTAGAATACCACAAAACCCGCCCGTAACTCGATCCAATTTACTCTGAACTGACTATTGTACGCGAGACTCGCGCACAATTTGAACACGTACCAATTAACTGTACCAAACAATTTACCACAAAGAGATTCCACCTCAAAGGACTACCAGTACTGTAGGGCAGAAGCAGCAGAGTAGATAATTAATATTTGTTCACTTTCTAAAATATATTACTAAACAATATTATAAAATCATAACTCCATAGTAGCAGGGCCATAATCAAATACAATATGAAATGAACAAAATCAAAGGTTCTGAAGTATGCAATACTATCAAGGGGATCCAAGGAGCTGTGCCTTCTCATTGACCTCTCTACTGGAGTGCCATGTCCTCTCTTCTAAATAACCAGGATGTAGTATTCTTCCCTTCAGGAGGCATGACTTCTTAGGAGAGCCGAAGGTCTACTATTTTCTCCTCTGGAAAACAAGGAAGCCATGTCTTCTGCTCTTTTGTTGTGAACCTGCCAGTTGTACCCTAGAACCAAGGAGTTGTGCCTTCTCATAATGGGAGCTCATCTATTTCTATGAAGAGCATGCCAGCACCTTTCTCTCCTGTTGAGATAGATTAGACAAAGTACTATGATCTAAAATTTGATTCAGGTCTTATTTTAAATAAATCAATAAAATAATAATTGATAATAAACAGCCTAATTGATAAATTTATATTATTGTAGAAAGAAAATAACATTAGTAAATAAAAGTAATAATTCACATTTTCTTTTAATGGTGTGCAAATATCATATATATATTTATTATTCATCCTCACAACAGTAACAGGGATAGAAAAAAAAATAGCACCAAAAATTCCTGAGAAGTTGAAGTTAACACACTGAAACTGCTTCTAACTTCTACCCGCTACACCAACCTTCTATCAAGCTCTCCAAAGACACCAAAGCCGATTCTTCCTTCCAAGTCGCAGCTATGAGCCGTGATATATCTATTCTAAACGAGTGACTCCAGGCGCCATTAATACGCCGCCGCTTCTTCATCGTCTAGGACCCTTCAGTACATTCCAGAAGTCTTGTACTCTTCCCCGCGGGCCTCACTCACACACAGTAACTCTTCTTTTGTGTTTGCTTACCAGTTCTAATTAGACCCGCCACCACCCGGAATTTTGCCCACAATAAATTGCGCGCTCAGAGTTGGGGGGCGGAGTTGAAGAATCAAATGAATACGAATCAATAGTTAGCTTTCGTACCTAAAAATCGATATTCAGAAGTACTGGATGGCCAGAATGAACTCATATTTTGTACACGGGGTACAAGCCACATTTAAAAAAACATTACAACGAGTTTTTTCTTTTAAATAGGATACAAAAAAAATAATATAAAAATATTAAAAAAACTGGAAAACAAATACTAATATCAAAAATAGGGCGTTGTAATGTTGTGGGGAAGCCCCGAGGCTACCGCTGGAAAAAAAAATCGACTTCGTAACTGCAACGGTCGCCACTTTATTTCGCTGAATAGCCGTAAGGTTTGTACCGTTGTTTCTCCGTTCCTGGTCGGTCTTTTTTCTTGAAACTTGGTTTATAAGAGCTGTCTGTTGGTGTCTGTTTCAACTGCAACAACAAAGTAAGCGTACACTGAACAGACAACGAGAAATAAATACATAGCATAACTCCTCCATCTGCGGTTTAGCGCTGCGGTTTCAAGTGGTACTGCACCCTTAAGTTTAATAGAATAGGCCGATAAAGCTGTGTGAGGCCTGGATATGATATGTGAGGGTCTACTACCCTCTCATATCCGACCTATACGGGGACCAGCCCTAGTTCGACAACTCTCCTGCTGACGCTCATACCGCAGGAATTTACCATAGCTAGCTGCTTAACTGTTTACCACCGAGCAGAGCAGCCCAGGGTAGAGTTAGATCTGGAGATAACAGCTGGCAGCTACAATGCTAAAGTAAACCTGCCAGGTGTGCTTCAATTGAATTTTAATTGATTTTTAATTTTGGGCTGGAAATTCAGCTTGACCGCCATATTTGTGCGAAAATGCTGATAAACCAAGTTGCTAGTGGAAACTGGGCCGGCTTTGGGTAAACGGGTTCTAAAATAGTTAGAGCATGCGCTCAGGTACTGGTGGATTTAGTGCACAAAGCCCTCGGGCCTACAGCCCTTGGGCTTCAGTGCACTAAATCCACCAGTACCTAAGCGCTATGCTCTAACTATTACTTAGAGCATGCCTTAGGTACTGGTGGATTTAGTGCACAAAGCCCTCGGGCCTCTACGGTCCTTGGGCTTCAGTGCACTAAATGCACCAGTACCCAAGCGCTTATGCTCTGACTATTACATAGTGACTTTATTGTTTATTTTTTAATGTTGAATTTTTTCCACGACAGATTGCCTTGGTAGCTTTTGACAACCAAGTGGTGTACCATGGCGATGGTCAAGGTTCCAGCAACACTCTGGCAGTTTCTCTGGATGATGAACAGGCTCTGATGAAGCAAGGAGCCGCATTTGGCAGTGACCTGTCCCTGAGAGAAATCAGCGAGTCGTTGGAGTAAGTCATTGAGTATACATTACTTGATACTTGTTCCCACCCACTAATATTTCAGAAATATAGTCCTTAGGTTACACTGTACTGTGTTCTAGGAAAGTTAATTTTTGATATGCTCATTAGTGATTTTAATGATAATAATAATTAATAATAATAATAATAATAATAATAATTCTCTTTTTTGTTGCAGAGATTTGAAAAGGAAGGTGAGCAGTCTCAACACTGGTGGGACCACAGCTCTGGGTCCTGCTCTTGCTCTGTGTGTGGGAATGGCTTCCAACTTCTCCACCGCTGAAATCATTCTCTGTACAGATGGCGTCTCTAATGTGGGCGTGGGGAAGCTGAGCGGCAATCCCGATACTGGATTCTATCTCAATGTATGTTGTTTTTTCTTTTTCTGTTGTTATTGTTGTTGTTATGAGATTGTTTTTTGTTTGTTTGTTTTTGAATTTTTTGTATTGTATTTGCTTGTCGGTAGGTCGTTTTTGTTTGCTTTAGTATGTTTTCATAAAGAATTCTTTATTTTTTTACTTTTTTTTTATCTAACATTATATATATATATATATATATATATAATAATACAAGAATTAAGGAGTTTAACTACTATAGTATATTTATTAACAAAGTCATTGAAATGAATGTGTGTAAATCTGTTTCAGATGGGTGAACATGCATCAGTGTCCCACACAGCTATCTCTATCTTGGGCATTGAAGGATCCACATGTGCCATGGACGCTCTCTCTCAGTGTGCCTCCATCACCAGCGGCACCGTCAACATACTCCACCCACTGGAAATGGTGCGCCAAATCCGCCTCATCTCCCAGAATCCAACCGTCGCCACTGAAGTCGAGGTCACCTTCCTCATGCACTCTGCCGTCTCTACTGACCAGAAGTCAGAGTCCAAGAAGATCACTCTGATCAAAGAACGGGTCGGCAATGCCACAAGGGACACTGACATTAGCCTCACATTCACCATCAATGCTGGCAAACTGAAGAACGTCACCAATATACCATTCCAGGTAGGTACTTGAAATCCAACCAATATGCCTTTCCAGGTGAGGTGCTTAGATGCCATGTCACCATGCATGTTACAATTACGTACGTCATCATATCGACTTCACCAGCCTAACTTTGTAGCATTTATTATGTATGACATTTACAAGTAGTTTTTTTTGTTTTTGTATATAGTCTTATTCTTGTTGTTAATTTCTTAGGTGCATGTGCAGTGTAACATATTGATATGTGTTGAGTATTATTAGCGCTAGCATTAATACTAATATCCATTCTGTTGATATTTTTTTAAATCTCAGGCTCAAGTTCGCTACCGGCGAAAGGACGGATCCAAGTGGCTCAAAGTGATCTCTCATTCCAAAAATATCACCACAGACAGAACCACGCACGAGAATACCAGCAATGTAGCCATCACAGGGCTGGCGGCTGTCCAGAAAGCCGCAAGACTGACACAGGATGGCCGGGTGGAGGAAGCCAGACAGAACTTGCATGCTACTGAGAGGATGTTGAAGAGAGGAGCTCAAACAGACCAGCAGCAAGAGGAGCACTCCATATTCAGCGAAGCTGCTAATACAATGGATTCTGATCTAATGACTCATTCCGACGGTGCTTCAGGAACTTCCCGGGATAACATGGCCAAGATGCTACATAGAAACAAGAAGGCCAACATTGCCCAGTTCATGTCTGGTGGGGCCAAGAAAGCCCTGGTAGAGCAGAGGAAAGCAGGCAAAGAAGTCCAGGATCAATACTACAGCTATCAGTGTTCTTAAACTCTGCAAGAAACATTCTCATGAGCACATTAATAAATCCATGCCATGTAGTTGTGGACTGATCGATATTCATTTCTTACTTAAATATTTTATGCACACTGTTCTTATTGTGTTCCAAATCAAATGGGTGTCAACTTTGATAAAATAAAAAGTTGTGCTCATCTAAAAGAAAACATTTTAAACAACTAAACTCCCTTAAAATAAACCACATCATGACTCTGTACATTGCTAATCTTCAAGTCGCTGTGACTTTTCTTTTTCCATTTTTTCTTGAATTTTCTGCCACGCAATCTGTATTAATGCAGAACCAGTCATGAATAATCATAAACACACAAATCTACCAGCTGCAGGACATTACTTTAGAATATATACATTATAATATGCAATGCACGTTGTTTCTTCACTGTTTAATCTTTTTCAGATAAATCTCTCACTATTGCTTACCTTATCACGAATGTTAGCTACTTACATTCACTAATTGCTGAAGTACTATAGCTTCTGCCTCTTCTCTAGCATCAGCAAATCCTCGAGTTGCTGCTGCTTCAAGTCTTCTCACAATATCCAAGAGCTAGTGAGTCATAATATTTCAATTAATGGACTCCATGCGGCAAATGAAATTTTATCTGTAGCTAGCGTGCTATTAACTGTTCAGCAGTTATCCGAATTCAATTATCTGAACACTTCAATTAACTGAACACCCAAAATCTAATAGTAGCACATGCAGCCATAAAGAATTGCTTGACCACACCCCTTCATTAGTGCTTTATAATACATTTTCATTGTGTACATTTATCCAAAGATTTCAGTTATCTGAACACCTCTTGGTCCCAACATGTTTGGATAACTGGGATTCTTATGTAGGTATTGTTTTATCATACTGCATGTTGCAGTTAGCTTGGTCATGTAGGGAACTTACATGTGGTAGTAAGACTGAATATTGGTATAACCACAAAAAAAAATAATTTTACTTCGGAAAAAAATTTCATGCCTTAGATCAGCACACCCTGCTTTTGAAATTGTTAATTATACAGAGGTCAGACTTTGTGAGATCCTTTACCAAACTATTCGGCTCTAGACATGTGTGTGTTTTATTACATGCATACATAGTTAAAGTTTCACCCTTGAATAGATGAGAACTTGTGCACTGTTACCCTGCATGCAGCTCATCAGATTTCTGCTATACTTCTTCTCCTCCCTCCCTTGTGACCCCCCCCCCCCCCCCCTCCCCCACCCTCCTTCCCTTCCCACACACACATACCCTATACTCCCCCTTCTTATTGTGGAATGAAGCACTTACCCACGGCTTAAACTTAGATAGGACTCTATTCAAGGCTGTCCATTTTTTCTTAATTGGTTTAATTCGGTTAAGCTAAACAGCCAGCTTAGCTGTTATCATTCTGCTGGATGAAAATTTATTTAAGAATTGATGTCATTTATTGCACAATAAGAATGCTTTATGAATAATACGAAGATAATTTGTTATCTAGCCAAGTCATTTATGCTGGATCCACAACAAACAACCACTTATTTTAAACTCACTGTAATAGCATTCATTATCATATCTGTAGATGCCCCACGTCTTTGCCGCTTTGTCAGAGGTCTCGATCTCAATTGGATCGCTTAGCTTGGGCTCCTGCACCATTTCCCCTGTTGCCGTAATCAGGCAGGGATGGTGGGATCCCCAGAGCTGTCAGTAATGGTCCTTCTCTGCCACTGACGCCGGTCTTGCCCGCTAAGAGATGTGCTGCACACAAAGACTACAAACAACAATTCCAAGCTGGAATATTTAATAATGTAAAATAAGCCAATATTCTTTACGATGGTTTTTTTATCCAGTACCAAACCCATTCCAACCTTATGAAAACCATCAAGTTAAGCATTAAGATAAAACAACAACACAACACCAACAACAACAACCAGGGCTGTTAACAACAATGTGACTAAGCTGTATATAATTTATTCGACTGTTCCCTATAGGCTACTCAAGGGGGGGGAGAGAATGATCGTCATAATTCCCATCATATATAGAATTGGCATACACAACTGATTAACAATTTTTTGTTTGGGGGGGGGGGGGGGAGACGGGAGAAGAACACATTGTCACAAATGTCTTATTTCTGCTGTGTCCAAATTTTTTGTGGTAGTAAGACTGAAAATATTTTTTAAAAACTTCGGAAAAAATTTTCATGCCTTAGATCAGCACACTCTGCTTTGGAATTTGGAATTGTTAATTATACAGAGGTCAGACTTTGTGAGATCCTTTACCAAACTATTCGGCTCTAGACTTGTGTGTGTTTTATTGCGTGTATGCAGGTTAAAGCTAACAGCAACATTAGCTACTGTTATCATATTCCCCCCCCCCTCCCCCAGATAAGTCTCCGCCCTTCTTTAGCTAGTTCTATTCATTGTTACATGCAGAGGGGCATGGTCACATATGCTGTCCAACTGTTGAAGTTGGAGACACAATTCTTACTTTCATTAATTCTACTTTTTCAGCTTCAACTTTCTCAAGTCTTTTCTTCATCTTCACTAGTGCAGTTTCCTTGCTATACTCAGCTAAAGCTCCTCTTTCGATGGCCTCACTATCCTTCAGCGTGCTTCCTCTTGCCGGTCCAACAGAGTAGCGAGGTGGTACCACACCCACTCCACTAACCACATCTGCATACACTACTGCTGCAGCTACATCTGGAGGTGTAAGGCCTTTATCCAGCCTGGCAGCCCCACCCCCTGCAGCTCCCCGATCTAGTGCCACACACATGTCTTGCAGCTCTCTGTTCTCTCTCACAAGCCTCTCCACTTGGCCCTTAAATGCCTTATCTATAGACTGACATCTGGCTACTTCGTCTGTAAGCACTCTGGCAGTGTAACTCCCCAAAGTCTTCAACTCAGAACATTCTTTCTTGCTCCTCTCGCGCGCTGCATTGAGATGTCCACACAGGTCATGCAGCTTCCGGTTTTCTGTTTCCAAATTCTACAAAATAGAAATTAAGGAGAGATTCAAAGTCTTAGTTCAGTCGCTTACCAAAACATCCATCAACTCTACTACATAAGTCAATTTCCAACACTCCAGGCTTTTTTATTCTCTATGCATACACAACAACGCAATATAGACACCGCCCCTTTTTCTTCACACTTTACCAAACCACCACTTTACCAAACCACCACTTTACCAAACTATCTACCACTTTACCAAACCACCACTTTACCAAAGCATCACCTTACCAAACCATTGTGGTTTTGGTAAAAGTGACATCCGTCAGACAAATGGAATCTGTAACCCAAGCAAGTTGACTTTTGAAGCCAATATTATTGGCGAGCGAGACACTCTCAGGGGTAACACAATATATTTGAGCGAGCGAGACACTTACAGGGGTAACTGTATGTGTAGAGCTTTCTTCCTTGATCTTCAACTCATGATTCTTACTGGCTCTGTCTACAACTCTTACCTCTTCCCATTTAATGGGGTGATGCTGCTGCCAAGCATGTTCAGCAATGGCTGAAACCTCATCACCTCTCTTACACGCATCCTGATGTTCTTTTACTCTCTGCTCAAGCCTTCTAGTTGTTTCACCTATGTATATTTTACCACAACTGCAGGGTATAATGTACACATGGATGACTCTGTGGTAATAGGTATAGTATTGACTCTAGTGAGATGTGATCTTAGTGTCTTACCCGACTTAAATGCTGTTTTGATGTCAAAGTCTCTACACACTCTCTGAATGCTCTCACTCAATCCTATGTACGGAATAGTAAGAATCAAACCTTTCTTTTTCCCAGTATCTGTGTGATCTTTAGAAGGTAACTCTTTAGAGCCTGCCCTAATGGTTGCGTTGTCATAACCATTACTTTGTGTAGGTGTTTCTCTTCTTCCTTCAAGTTTCACTCATATTAGTTACCCTCCTAGCTCTCTGATACAAGCATCTCACTACTCCTCTCTTTAGCTACATAATTAGGATGATGAGACTTTAAAGTGAAGGTATCTATCTGTGTGTGTAGGTTTTCTGTACATAGTGGATGTAAGCATACCATCACTCTCTCTCTTTATAATAAGCAATTCAAAAAAGGTAGCTTACTATATATCTTCCTCTGATTCCATGGTAAATCTTATAGAAGGTCTTACAGAGTTTAAATGGTCCAACAAATATTTTTCACTTCCTTTCTTAACTATGCAAAAGGTGTCATCCACACATCTCTTCCATAATACAGGTTTAACTAGAGCTGAGTTTAAAGCTTCCTCAAAGAATTCCATGTACAAGTTGGCCACAACTGGGAAACAGGAGAACCCATAGCTGTTCCATCTACTTGTTTAGTTGTGGTTACCTGTTTAGGTGCGACTAATGTAGGGATTTCAGTGTTTTAGCTATACATTGAACATTTTTATCTAGTAGTGGATTGCATTATTATAGGCTCTCCTCCAGCCTGGGAAGCAAAAATTATGACTGTAAGTTTAGCGTAAGAGATCAGAGTAAATATAAGGAGATACTGTAGCTAATAGGATAGGTGATAGAGTAGGTGTTGGAGCCACAGACAGCCACTAACCTAATTAGGCTTGAACCCTATTTGCACTTCATTCACTCATGAACTCTGTGTACACTACAATTAGCTCTCCTTTTCACAACTATTATCACTCTCTTCACTCTGTCTGCTCTGGAATATAGTCTGGACTCTCTCTCACACTCTCTGTCTACTCACTTTTCTCAGTTTTGCAACTTGCAACTCTGACTTTCTTTACTGTTATACTCATCGCTATTTCATTATTGGTTTGATTGTACTGATTGTCTTAACTTGGGGCAACATACAGTTAGACAGTGTAGCTATCTTTCTGCTATAATCTAGAGTGGCTTTAGCTAGCTGTTAGGTTAGGTGTTAGCTTTTTATAATAGCTGCTAATAGTTTGGGACGTACATAAGTGGCCCCCACTCTATCTAGTTCACAGCAGTTCTCAGCTTTGATGTGTTTCATAGGATGATTATTCCCAAAAAAATCCTTGAGTATGGACAAGATATACAAAATGGTCAAGTAGATAATGTTCGACAGGAGCACAGGTTCCACAATTGTCATTGGTACTAATGCCGATGAAAAATATGGATTGACTGTTAACCTGTGGGAAGACTAATCACAATATGGTAGGTCACATTACTTTCTTGAGTTTATTTTCCCAATACCCTGAACAGTAAACTTTACAATATTTATTATTATTATTATTATTATTATTATTATTATTATTATTATTATTATTATTATTATTATTATTATTATTATACTACTACTTGTTATGTAAAGGACTAGGAGCATGATTGAATTTATGGCTGATGATGGTGATGGAGATGAAAACTGTTATCCCATCTCTTACACATTTGTTGACCAAGCTTCAGGTTCAATCGTCACTCTTACTTATGTAATAGCTGGTGTTATGATGCCTTCTTGTCTGTATATTTCTACAACATTGTAAGAGGAGTAAATCCAGATCACTTCATACCTCCAAGGGAGTGCACAATTGTCAACTAATAAAGAAATTTTTGCTAAGCAGTTTTAGATGTTGTGTTGAAATATTGTTATTACACACTGTTTTATGCATCGTACTTTAAACACTTAGTTGCAAATGCACAGTGATTCACACAATTAATTGCACGTGGCTACGGGGTGACTGTCAAGAACGAAAATAGAAAAAATAGTTAGCGGACACTGTCTGGGTCCTACTTTCTTTTCCTCCTGCAGTGAAATTCGCAAGGTATTTTAACGATTTTTAGGTGATGATGAGGCTGCTTGCTGAGACATGAATGGGGATAGTGTCCAACCAGGATGTGATGTTATAAAACTTAAAATGTTTCTGGGAAGGAGGATACAAGAGAAGCAGGGTACGAGAAGAGAGTATGGAGAAAAAAAAAGACAAAGAGCTACGGAGACAGAAGAGGACAAATTTTCACAGTTAGGTCTTACAAGCTTAGTGGAGTTCATTTTCTGTTGTTTGTTACTAAATAATAGCACAATAAATTAAACAAAAACATTCAACTAACAGAGAAATATTATAACCTCTAGCATTCAAATTTGAATTTCAGTCAGACCAGCTCACTCGCCATCTGTGCTGTAGCACACCACTAGTTTATTGCACAATAAGAATGCTTTATGAGTAATACGAACATATTTGCTATCTAGCCAAGTCATTTATGCTGGATCCCCACAACAAGCAACCACTTATTTTAAACTTACTGTAATATCATTCATTATCATATCTGGAGATGCCCCATGTCTTGGTCTCAATCTCCCATCACCATTTCCCACTGTTGCGGTAGATCAGCAGGGATGGTGGGATCCACAGAGCTGTCAGTAGATGGTCCTTCTCTGCCACTGAAGCTATCTGCCGCTAAGAGATTGTAAGATAATACTCAGTCCAGGTAATATAATGTTCTCTTATTGACAAGCGTATATACCATATATATCACAGACATAGGATATGATAAATGACCACACAACAATGTCCATACACATCCCCTTTCCTAGAAATGTGAGTAGCGCAGATAGTTGGGCGTGACTATTTCAGTTCCAGTTCGGGAACGAGTCTGTATAATCTTGGGGGAACATGGCGCAGTAGGTGGTGCTTCCAATGATAGATCTTGAGTTGATTCCGAGGTATCCGTAGGAGGCACTATGAGTTGACTTTGGTTTCGACGTACATCACCAGAGGGAGTGCTAACCACATTAGATCGAGGTTGCTCCGCTGAAGTAGTTACTGTTCCTCTGACAGGTTCAGAGCCAATGTTCATACATACATCAGCTCCATCTGGTATCTCTCAAGCTTTTCTGGTGCGGTGTTGGAGGTCAAAATTGGCTTT
>WLWD01003339.1_pt1 | contig 28942 bp, 8 predicted proteins | sample 6712731 | NCBI WGS metagenome assembly WLWD01 (sample SAMN12718690, study PRJNA576275) | sponge metagenome | isolation source: marine sponge | host: Mycale hentscheli | place: New Zealand: South Island, Marlborough, Capsize Point | collected 2014-11-01
GGGAATGGAGAAACTCAGATAGTTCACTGCCTTCTATATGTATATACATACCAAACTTAAGAACGAAAGGAGAAATTAGAGCTACTAATACGACATATATAATTCTTGACAAACATTACATGAGCTTAAATGCTGTAATTAGTGTTGGGCCTCAATACCATACAGAAAAGTAAGGAAGAATGTTGGAAATTAGAGGGAAAACTATAGAGTTAGGGAAGAAGCTGATCAAAACTAGGGGGGAAGCTTAGGGGGAAGTGAAAGAATTAGGGGGAAACTTAAGAATTGGTGTTAGGGGAGAAGCTGAAGATATAGGGAAGGGAAAGGGAGGGGGAGGGGGGGCTTGGAAGTTAAGGGAAAAAGCCTTCCCCCCCCCCCCCCCCCCCCCATCTCCTTATACTAAATAGAACACAGCCTTTGTACATGCCAGTAAGTTATAACATTCGTATACGTGTATTTTCAGTACTAACATGTCCAGAATTACAGCCACCAAAAAATGGCATGGTTATTGAGTCAGAGAGAAAAACTTACTTGGAAGCTTCTTATGAGTGCAACAGCAGATACTGGCTTGTCCCTCATTTTATCCAAAAGCGAGTGTGTTGCTTGAACAGTTGGAGTGGAACTAACCCTAGTTGTGGTAAGCAGTATTTACATTTTCTGCTGCACTTTATAATAGCCTCAGAATTTTAAGATCAATAAATTGGTGATAGACTTGAGTTAATATTAAGAATCAGTAGGACAAATAATTTAAACTAGCTAGTTGCGGTGCCCGAAGTACTAACTTGTGCAAACTATGAGTGTTCAGTAGCATAAGGTGTGTGTTTTTTATCCCTGGTTTCCTCTGCTACTCTCTTCTTTCTGAGTCATCCTCTTATTCCTCTTTCCAACTCATGGGTTCCCTTCTCCTCCTTTGCATCTCTGTCCTTTCTGTGTAGTTTATTTCACTTTTTCATTGAACTAGTTCTCACCTGCTTTTATTTGACAGTTGTATTCCTGCTTCTCTGACTTTCTTATACCCCTAATTTGTGGTGGATTAGGGTTAGCTTCTGTAAGTGAACACCTTTTCCCAACTCAGTTCAGCAATTGACATATATTCAAGACCTAGTGCTATGTTTTTGTGCAGGGTATTTACAGGGCAAGACATAAGGGGGGGGGGAGGGGGGAAAGATAGAAAAGGATATAAAAGGTTAATAAGGCACTCCAAGATCCCTGTAGCTATTAGGTCCCGACAGTTAAGGTTAAGTTCCAGCTTCCAGCCTGACATGGACTCTTTTTCACTGCTTTTTTTTTTTAACCAAACATTTTTTTCCATTCAGGCAATGATGACGATGCTTTACCCATTCGGCTGAGCTCAGGAATTATATCCATGAATATACACACCGTAGTCATTGCCGTCGGTCACCATCGCCATCGTAACTGACACACAAGCGTATTACTATATAAATTGGCTTGGTGAGCTCAGTATAGAGAATTAATAAATGTTACAGTTGTGCCGCTGAATTCATTTAACCTATGAAGCAATCTATTGGACACATGATAATATGAGTAGCTACACCTAATCACAAAGGAATATTCAGCATTATTGGACACATTTTTTTTATTGTTGTTGTTGTTGCATTTTTTATACTGAATTGTTTATATTACACACAGTTCCAGTGAAATGCATAACATATTCACTAAAATTTGGTTTTGTCATATTTCAAAATGGATCTAGCAAGATTGGCAATTTAGTTTATCACAGCTGCTTGCCTGGATACGTGTTGGTTGGCAATACAACCCACAAGTGCATGGATGATGGGAATTGGTCTGGTACTAAGCCTAAATGTGAAGGTATGTATACATTAAATGTGTCAAATATAATGAGGTTAGCAAGAGGAGAGCCCGTTTGTGTGGGGGGGGGGGGGGGGGGGGGGGGGGGGGGGGTTGGGTTGGGTCGGTAATAGTTAACCATGAGGTGGATGTAAATCACCTGCATGTAGTAAGTCATCTGTGAAGGAAACAGGGGACATGTGTATCTGTGGATGGTAGTAGCTAGATATAGTAGGGAGCAAGTATGAAACAATGCATTCTTTCCTCTACTGTCCTCTCCATTGAAATACATAAGTTCTATATCTGAAGGTGTGATGGCTTAATACCATGTACCTAGCCATAGGACTTTCCCCAAACCTATGGCGATTACCCTAATAGGCGAATCCTCATTGTGCATGCAAAATATTTTCAGCAGCATGCAATGGGTGGGCTTCAAATAGAGTAAAGAGTCTTGAGGGTTGCCTATAATTCAGTACCTATGTACCGTTAGCTACACTATTTGCAATGTATGCTATGATAAAAGAAAAGTATTATTTCACCGATAATGCGAGATTACTTTCTGTGTTAATATTATTTACAGCTGCAACGTGTAGCAATCTGACTGCTCCTATCAATGGTTTCGTTTCAGATACCTGGTCAACAGTAACAAGACCTGGCACTTCAAATTCCATTTTTTCGGTTTATTCTTGTAAAAAGGGATTCAAGCTGAAAGGCAACTCTTATAGATTCTGTAAAAAGGGAAACTGGACAGGCCGAGACCCATCTTGTGGTAAGAAAATGCCAACAGTTTTCTAGACAACTACAACTGAATGGCACATAATACCGACTTTTTTTGGTTGTTTTTTAAGATTCAATTTTGAAGGTGACTAATCAGGTATGCCAGTACTACATGCAGTGCTGGTTAGATCAAGTGTTATTGTAACTGTACACAAGTGTATTGCGTATTTTTTTATGATTTGAAAAAACAACAACAACAATAAATATAAATAAAAAGATTACACGCAAATGAAGTGTAATCCCAATTGTGCAATGAGTATAATAAGGTTGCTATTTCACCATATTTTCTTCTTATATTTTTTTTTATTGATGCTCATTATATTAGGTACACAAATATATGCATTGCCATATGAAAATGCACAGTTCTGTGCTTCTTTTTAGTCTTTGTTTGCTTTTTCCCCCAGATATAATCCAATATTTTAACAGTTTATAATATCTAGATCAATAGCCTCTATGAAGGAACAATGTGGGCCATTCTGGATAAACAACAACGACGTAGAATTGATATATATATACAAAAAAAAAGAATCTGTTCAACAAATACAATTGTTGTTACAGTAATTTACACTGGTTATGCTATAAACCAGTTTTCTCTTAACCACTTATCTTCAATAAAATTGTAAATATCCTTTTTCTAATTCACAGATCGTGTCTCTCAACTAATCAGTACAAAGGGAATATTAGTTTTTGTGGTATTGCTGACCGTTATGCAACCTTAGTGGCTTAGTAATTCAATTTTCAAACAAATCTACTTTTAGTTTTTGTAATAATCATAGCATAAACATTATAAAATTGATGATCCTTACCATGATTAAATTGTGAAATTGTGTAGTCAATATAAAAATGATGTTAAAAAGAACCAGCATATTATAGCTAGCTTATTACATGAGTCAGAATGTGATATGGAAGCAGGATAATTTATACAGCAGCAGGATAATTTATAGGGCAGCAGGATAATTTATATGGTAGCAGGATAATTTATATGGCAGCAGGATAATTAATACAGCAGCAGGATAATTAACTTTTACAGCGGCAGGATAATTTATTTTTACAAGCCAGATGGAGTGAAAATAAAGCTTGCCAATGAAATATCTGCCATATTACTCTGCCAGTGTAATAAGTGGTTGATTGTATGCTAGATATCCACACTGAAGCAATTAATAATGGGGTTGGTTGGTAACTCATGGTGTAAAGTTGGCTGTAAAACTCTCTAGGGGCTCCCCACACCCTCAGCTGATATTTTAGCAGCTGTTCTAACCAGTGGAGAAAGGCTTCACTAGAGGAATATAGCTGTAAAAACACAGAAAACGTGTAAGCCAGTTGCTATAACTACTATAGCAATGCAGCTTGATATATAATATATATATATTATATTATATATGTATATATATGTATATACTAGTGGTGTGCTTGAGCACATGTGGCGAGTGAGCCTTAAACTACACTATAGTTAAACGATTGATTCTAACTAACATTCAAACTACTAAAATAAAGTCGAGTTGTTAAATCACGCATATGCGGTAAAGGGGATTCAATGCCATAGTAACCGCTCCCCTCAACTGTTGGAATTGAAAATGAAGCAACAAAATCAAGTCACGTTATTTAAAATTTTCTTTGTGATATTCTTAATAGTAGTTGTAACGCACAATACTTTCACACAACTGAACATACCTACGCAAGACTTACCTTCGCAGTTCGTCTAGTGGACAATGAATTTTCAAGTAAATACTGTTGAGTAGGGCTTATAACTGTGACAAATAGCGTATTAACTTACCACCGCCACTAACTCGAATAGAAATGGAGCTCCCTTAAGTTTTTGAGTTTTAACTGCACCCGCAAAACAATTCAAAGCGGTAAACAATTCAATTTCTAAGGTGATACGGTTAATGATTGCTAAACCGGAGGATTCTGTTCAATGAAGTTTATGACGGGGTCGAACACGGAGCGAACACAAAAATACGCGAGGGTCAAAGTACAAAATGACATACTCCAAACATATGTATATAAATAAAGTAGTGGTGTGCTTGAGCACAAATGGCGAGCGAGCCTGCCTAGGTTACATAAACTACAGTATTGTTACATAATATACTTCAGCTTAGTTCATGCAAAAAATATATATAGTAGTTGACCATTAATATTACATAGTTGCCAACTATCCCAAAAGCTCTGGGACAGTCCCAGACTTATCACTTTGACCCGGCAATAATAAACTTTGTATCTATTTACTATGCATAATCTGCCAAACTACCAAATGATTCCACTGTTCTAAAATTTTGGAATGTTTATTTGATTCCAGAATGGCTTTCTTTCATAAATATATCAATTCAATGTGAAGAAAAGTGACTGTGCAGACTTTGGTGACCACTACCTATTGTCGCCAGTTGCAGAGAATCACATTAAATATATACTCTTAAACTATCATGTTATCATTGACTTCCTTATAATTGTTGTGGTTTTGGGTGTGGTCTGGGGTGTGGCTTAATGTCCCTGAACTATGATTTTAAAAAGTTGGCAACTATGATATTACCAATCAAATACAAAATTACTCTTACTTGAATAGTTGATAACTTCTGTGTTATCCAATTTAAGCCATTCTGACTGCCTCAATTACCAGGAACTGATGAACAAGCTCGCAGCTCTTCCAAAAAAAACATAGCCAGAGTTATTTCTGTAATTTTAGCCAACAAATATGGAACTACCTCAGCTTCTCCCAAGTAATGGTGGCTTCCCTCGTTTTAATATTTAGCCACTCTGGCTAACAGTGACACTTGACAACTAACGAGAACAGTCTTGAGAGCCCCAAAAAACTACTCCAGAGCAACCTGTGTAGACTTGAGATCTGTGAGAGCTCATAATCTTTCTCAAATTGAAGGAATGTATCAACAGACAAACATGTCATATTGGTTAGTTAGTTGTTTACTTCACCACAGTGTTCAATCAAGTTTCAAGTAGCCTTGCAGTGCTTTTGGCATTACATTATTAACTAATTGTTATTTATTTTCTCAATAATTTCAACATTCATCACTTCATAACTGCTTTGCCCGAAATATTCACACAGCTTTCTCCATGGCTATTCCCAGCAGGTGACATCTTCATATTGTCCACAAGTCACTCGGCTAGTATCTGATAATGGGTATTTATTTCCTTCGTAAAGAATTGAGTAATTTCTGGTAATTGACATTTGTTCAACTTTTTACTTGCTTGCTTTTATAGGTGAGCAGAACTAAGCAGTGAGAGTTTTGAAATATTCCTCTATTGAACATTTTAAATCATAAGTTCAAAGTTCGCAAATTCTGCACAACTGAAATACTTCCTATCGCCATTCTTGTATTCATGTAGTTTTATTTTACACTGTAGTAGCACACGACAACCAGGTATAGCTATACTAACTCAGCCAAACTATTGCGCAAAAACTACTAACAAAAAAGAAGCACAAAAGGTACTAACCCTCACTGCTATTATACACTGGCTAGCTATTACAACATTATCAGACCACTCGATTTTATTGGCTCTACAATTCTAATCAGGTATCAATATAGCTGGAGCAATGACTACAGTAGATGTAAACACTTTCTTGATAAGAGAAGAAGCTAAACAGGGTAGGGATACTCACTGGTATGTTATTTCAACACAAAACTCCACTTCCAGCACTCTGTTAACTTTCACACATAAAGCAAAGCTACTGTAGTAAGCAAAAAATTATTTGCTCACGTGATGACGACGTGATGATAGGGGGTGTTACCCACAAAAGTTAGTATGTGCGCGGGGCTGAGAGCTTCGTGTTTTCTCAAAAATCACCCTGAAATAAAAAAAGTAGCACATCAAAATGTCCTAAATCGTCATACTGAGTAAGTTCATACTCAAATAAACGGTTAATTATCAGTCTCCAAAATTAGAGTGTGACAGACAAACAGATAGGACTACTACAATCCTCTCGGCATGCATGCTGAGGGTTAACAAATGGAAAAGACAAAAACATCTCCAGACTTGAACACACTGACTAAAGACTATCCACTATTCCCAGTTATGCTCGATATCCCTATCAGTACTCAGTCTCAAATTCAACCAAAATGATAATAGAACTAAAGAACAAAGTACAATATACTGAACATAAAACAATAAAAGTAAATGATAACTATAAAACAGTAAGGACAAGCTTAAGTATAACAAAATACAAAAATGGAAGCAAAAAGGAGTAGAGGAAAAAAATAGGAAGAGAATGAGAGAGTTAGCTATAAATAGATTGGAATGGAATGGGGATTATTTAAGATAAGGGCAAGCATGAGAAAGCTAAAGTTAGAATAGAATAATTGCTAATAATTATGAATGATGAGAAAGTACACTAATTAGTAAATAGATAGTCCATTAGCACCTACCAGTAAACTAGTCCACAGAAACATCAGTTGAGGGGTGGGGCTGCTCCATACACTATTTCCCGCCCACAATGTAAACAGTTGCACACATAGTACGATATCCCTTGTAAAAGCTGGCTACTGATCTGATTGTCATCTTCTTCAAAGAGGATGAAATGTTAGTTTCAAACTACACAGCTTTTTCATAATGTAAGAGACTAATTATTTGCTTTTCATGCAATCCCTTAGCAAATGCAGTGTTATTTCAAATTACAGCATATCTAACTGGTTTAGGTCACTTTTAAAATACAAGACACTATTTTTGTATGTACCAGAGACAATACCAGCAACACTAGCAGAGGACCAACCACTTTCTGTCTCCCCAGAAATTTCGTCCCTCTGCTCATGATGCTGTCTCTGTGCACCACACCACTCTGTTAGGTAAAGTAGCCGCTAGAATACATTTGAAATGGGCGCGGCCATCAATATTGACGATCCTTTACCTATTACGTTTTCTCATCTCTATCTCTGTGTGTGTGTGTGTGTATGTGGGGAGAGAACGGCTCAGTCTTCTAATCTTCTAAGCAAGTAAGTTTGTCTTAAGTGGTTACCTGTATAACAATAACTAAAGCACGATTTTGTGGGGAGCTCTTAAGATGTAGAGTGTAAATGATACCACAGATAACAGCCACTTTTCAATGTTTTCAAGTGTAGTAGCTAGTACTCACAGGAATAGTAAGCAAAATAGTCATAAGACTGAAGAAGCACTTGAGGGAATATGACTTGGCATCACAATTTGTGTTGGTTATAATATATGTGGTATAAAATGGGGCTGTAGGGCTTGGTTTCTTTCTCTTACCCCCAGCTAAAATTTCTCTAACAAACCCTGAAGAGTATATATATATTATTATTTATACAATAAATAGTTGTTGTGGAAACAGCCATGAATTAGAAATGTGTCCCCTTGTGTTATTCCCCTCCAATCATCTACGGAAAAACAAATGTTTTGTACCACAAAGAGAGTTTTAAGTTGCACACAGAGGAATTTTTGTCCACTAAAATAGAGTGAGAAGTCTTGACTCGTGAATCTGACTGGATATCATCGCTCAATCACCACTGTATTCATTAGAAGGCGGCTAGATAACCACCCTCTTTCTTGCAATAATTAAATTTTAAATTTTATTTTGTTTTTATGTTTTTAATATTAATGTCAGCTTTGTAACTAATTATTTGCACACTGATATAATAACATCATATTAACTCGGGGAAATTGGTATGGATGTGATTCCTCAAGCAAGATATCTCAAACACATCGTGTTACAATTATGTATCAAAATAATTTTCCCACAGATAATTGGCTATATGAACTTCCTATGGCATTGTCATTATCAGAAGGTCGGCCACCTCATTTAAGTGGTGCTGAAGTGTCTTCTTTAGTCCTTAAATATTTTAACTTTTCTGCTGTCTGTGAAGATTCTGTCAAATCTCTTCCTGGATATGATGACAGAAATTATTTTTTCAATGGTAAAACCACATCAGAAAAAATAGAGCCATTTGTATTAAAAGTATTCAATAACATCCACAGCTCAGTTTCTGAAATTGAAGGATGCCACCAACTCATTCGATGTTTGCATGCCGCAAATGTTATTAGCCAAGTGCCTAAAAATAGCAGGACGGGTGAAGATGTCATTGTTCTTGAAACAATTCAACTCAAAGGCATTGAAGGATCTTCGTTGGCTGTTTTTTCCCACAATACAGATATGCGTAATTCAAATTTACATGGAAAACCTTCAAAAGAAACCAATTCAGAATTTCCAAAGTCATACGCAGTTTCTGTGTTATCATTCGTTCCTGGAGACCTTTTTGATGAAATTGATAAAAAGTACTTGATCCCATCAGTTCTTAGAGATATTGGCATAAAAGCAGCAAATATGGACAAAGTACTTAAGGTAACTAAATTATGATATTACGGTCTATAACTAAACTGGGTTTTTTTTCTTTTTACCTGTGTGTATAGAGCTTTCAAAATGATGCTGTAGAAGCAAGAAAGAATGCATCTTGGAATCTGTTTTACTTTATGGAAGTGAGGAAGAAGATTCAATTTTTGGCTGACCCAGTAAAGGCAGAGAGAGCCACACAGGTACTAGATATGTTTGAAAAACATGTCACTCCACATCTTACGAGCTTTGAGAAGTCCATTATCCAAGGAGATATGAATGGATTTAATATTGTCATGGAAAAGCATGCCACAGATGGTATGTATCACTACTTGTCTTTCATTGATTTTAATGATGCCCATAAGACCTGCACTGTCTTTGAGCTAGCAGTATGCTTGACTTATTTCATGGCGGAAAACTTGACTCCAATATCTTGCAGAAATTGTGTGGAGTTTGTCAGACCGGTCATTGATGGCTACATTAGTGTCTTCCAATTGTCTAAGGAAGAGTTAGATTTGCTTTATTACTTGGTACTTGCCCGATGTATCCAGTCAGCAGTGAATGCAGAAATTAGCTTTGCAGCAGAGCCATGGAATAGCTATTTAACCGTATCATTGGCTAAAGTTTGGACTCTGGCAAAACTACTTCTGGACATGACTAAAGATAGGGTAGACCAAATTTGGTTTTCTTAATTAGACTTTTGTTGTTTGTATTAGTGATCCTAACTATAAAACAACAACAAGTGTTGTCTAAAAATAGGACTATGAAATTAAGTCAGCGAGTAAGGGTTGTAGCTGTCATTAAAACAAAATCAATATTATGAGTGCTAACATTTTAGATTTCTAATATGAATGCAATAGTCCAGTCCTTGCCAACTTTCCGGAATGAACTATCAGGATATATGACATGCGTAATAAAAAAAGCAATTGAAGATTGTGAATCTTTGGACTGATATCACGATGCAATAGCATTTATTACTTTCGACATTATCAATAGTGAAAAAGGCTCTATGGTGTCTAAACACTTAAATTGTAACTTATTTCTACTGCATGGAGTTAACTATATAAAATTTATTAGTATTTACTATGTTGTTGAGATTGTATTGCAATTCCTAAAACTGGGAGAGATCCAGGATATGCCGAGAAAATCGAGAGCATTCTAGCCAAACTTGGATGGTTGGAAACTATGTAATCATCCCACCTTAATGATAGATTCACTATGTACAGGGTAGCTACTTAAAATGGCCAAACTGTAACATATATTAATACGTAGCTACCCTGTAGCTATATACACTGTAAACCAAAAGGTGTGTAGTTCACACCAAAAACTACACACCTTTTGGTTTACAGTGTATGTAGTGAATATTAAAGTTATATTAAATTATATATTTATTGAAAGTAATGCAAATGTAAAATATATATAAGAAAAGTGAAATCTGCTTTTCAATGTGTTAGCTGCAAAAATTTAAAAAATATTACTTTAATAAAAATTGCAATACTGTAAAGTGTGATATTTACCACATATGGGCTCCTTCTCGCTCCAGTGTCCTGTGTGGGTACAATGTCGTTGAACTAATCCTAGTAGTTTATATCCTTCTGCACAAGTGTAGTATGCAGAGTCATAGAGATTACTACCAGTTGCATGAACTTTTCCATTTAAAGGATCTTTCAATTCTTTGCAAACTAATGCTATTTTGAAATATCATTTCATGAACTTTAAATCGATTTAGGAAAATAATTACTACTTGGAAAAGAAAAGTATTGATGCTGTTTGGTGTTACTGCTTAAATGAGCTCAAAGTGAGATTTTAGCTTAGTTTTAGTCAGTATAATGTAATTGAATTTAACTTGGGGTAATGAATTATATACATAAAATTGTGCAATGAGTATAATAAGTTGATAGCTAGCTACTGGGGCTGACTTGGAAGTGTTTTCTCCCATTTCTGGGGAACTTGAATAATATTGCAATTTGAAGAGGTGAAAGTCCTCTCAATTTGCACTTCTTCTTTTTTTTTTAATTATAATTGGGTGTGTATTGTTGTTACTGTTTTAAATAAATAATTGTATCTACATAGTAATACCAGCAGTTATTTTTTAAACAACTAACAAGCAATTATCACTTCAACTGGCCATAAAACTCAGAGAGTTCCTGCCATAATAAATTTATGGGTGTGTCTATTACATTGTGATCATTGACATAGTTGCCAGTACCACATGATTGACAATGTTAGAAAGTAAGAAACATTTTTAGGCATGGTTGCCATGGACATATAGTAATCCAACAACATGTCAGAGTGTGTTAAGTAGTAAGTGCATCAAACACAAATAAGAGTAAAAAGTTATTGCAAAATTAGGTATAATTATGATCTAACTATATCACCACACTCAATATAAATGGAATACATGCTCAGTTTCATTTCTTAATATTTAACATAGCTACATTATATATATATATATATATATATATATATATATATATTTATTGCAGCTTTGATATTTTTACTTGAATATTTCCGCATCACGCGAGCGTTCTGTATTCTCCCATATTGTACGGTTTATATTGTACGGTACACTACGCATGCGCATAGCGAGTAAAATCAATGAAAATTGAATTGTAACCGGTTGAGAAAAAATATCAAGGCAGCAATAAATCACTTATCACACTCGTCGTACAATATGGATGATATTTTACTCTCACGCCACATTTTCACTCGCCTTTGGCTCGTGAAAATATTTTGCGTGCTCGTAAAATATTTTCCCATATTGTACTCTGACTCGTGCTATAAGTATTATATATATATATATATGCACAGAATAGCTGAGCTGCACCAGATTTCAGTGTATATAATATTTAGAATGTAGCTAGTAACATGCGAGCAATTGTATTCTGTTACGTGATCTATTCAAGTAGTATCATACCCTGCGTCATTTAATTGAGTAAATTTGATGCTTGTATAGCTATACTGAAGGCTCTATCATCCACAAACTTTTTTTGTAGGTTTTAGCCGTTGCTATAGCTACATTCTGAAACATGTCATGTATCAGCAACGTTAATATATCTTTGGCCAATCGGGCGCCACAGCTCGAGGCCACTGATTCTTCAATGCACAGCAGATTCATATCCTAATCTAATTTATTATGTTCTATTGGATATTCCCCTTGATTCTTTCTGCATCACGTGATCGTTCAATTTTTCCCTATATTGAACGCTACACATAGAATGCTCCAATGCGCTCTCACAGCAAGAAAGGAGAAAGTGATCCAGTTATAGTGACTGTCAGCTGGTGAATATGTAGTCACACATCACACACATACACACACACACATATAAAATACTCATCACATGAGTAAGAGTGTAATAAGACAGAAATATTTCATGAGCAAGCTAATAGCCAGAGGTGAGTGAAAATAAAGCCTGAGAATGAAATATCTAGCTATATCACTCTGCCAAGCTAATAAGTGGTTTATTCCACACTAGATCTTCAGGCTGTGGTTAGTACTAGATGGGGCTGGCAACTCAAAGTTAAAGTTGGTTGTAGGGGCTACCCACACCCCCCCCCCCCCCAAGATATTTTAGCAGCTGCATGTAATAGCTATGCAGCTTGTACCAAAAATATACATACATTAATTAAAATTTATTATTCATTTCTGAATTGTGTCTGGCAACAAAGCCGGTTAAATTTAAGAAACAAAAACAATAACAAACATCAAACTCCCAATTGAGAACAAATCTCTGAACACCAACATTGTAATGAAAAGTATTGTATAGCTACATCAATCTTGAATGTAGTAATGAGCCTATATTCAACTGTATACCAGAAACAAAAATTTTACCTACCTGGCTATGCACAAAAACGAAACAGCATAGCTAGGAACGCTTTAGTAACAATGTTTAACTCCTGGCATACTGCTGACAATTCAAACATAACATTTACTTTCTTCTTTTTTTTCACAGTTTCGGTAGTTAGCTACTTTGGCGTCAAAGAACTCCCCTCCGCGTTGAAAATAACACGATTGACTTGGCTACTTCGTAAAGTTCGCGTTCAATACTAAGCTTTCTCGTACGTGGTATAATTGTGAATGTTAGCGTAGCCCGCCTGTGCGCTACCACCACTGCACTTCCGCCCTCTCGGCTTCGAGCGTAGCGCTACCCTTACCCAACCGCTAGGAGTGTAGACGCAGTGAGCCATCCCGCAGTTCTTATCAAAGAATTCTTCTGATTGGTCCCCTAGCCCTAGCCCTAGCCCTTGCGCGGCGCTATAATTGGTCACGCGCGGCGCTATAATTGGTCACATGATTTGATTAACCAATGAAATGAGTTTTTTGATAAGAACTGCGGGACTGTAGGACGCAGTAGTGGTGGGCGATACCGGATTTATGTTTTCGATATCGATACCAAGTACTTTCGAACCTGCGGCGGTATCGATACCTATATCGATGACCACGCATGCGCACTAATTTATTAAATTATTCTTTTGAATTTAGATGAAATGTCAAAAAAATGATCTGGTACGGATGAAAAAGTTCGCTATTTTGATTCAGAAAGAGCATCATGTCAATGTTCTGTGGTATGATTCTGCTTCTTAGCTCTTAAATGAGGGAGAAATCATGTATCATTTATTTCTATTCAGCTCTGGAAGGAACCGCTAGAGAAAATTAACCACATTAAATTAACCACTTTTACCAAGTGTTAATGTTGGCCACAATGAGATGTCGGTAAAGGTCGATATTCTGTCTGGGCAGGATTTGGTATCGAAGTCTGTTCGATACCCCATCGATACCAGACACTTTCCTCTGGAAGTATCGAAGTATCGATACCAACTACTCGGTATCGCCCACCACTAAGACGCAGTGGAAACAAAGCTCGAAACAAAGGGCAACGACCATTTAGCCGCGGAGCTGTAAAGGTTGGCTGTGATCGTGGATGCTGCTACAATTATTGCTGGCCAGGTTATCTAGCAACTAGACTAAGAGAAGGTGAGGTGAAAGGCCTGGCTAGAGAGATACATATTATATACATGTAGCTAAACTTGCTATCTTTAATCCCTTTATTGTGTGGAGTAAAATTTGAGGCCTACTTCATAAATATAAGTGGTCCACACTCCCAACTTACTGGCTGTCTAGTAATTCGACTCCTGTCATAATTTGGTAATAGAATTGTCCCATATCTGCTTGTAAAGTTGTTAATTAGTAAGGAGGTGTGGATTAGCTTAAACACCACAATACAATTATACCCATCTCATCTGCGATTTGAGCTGTCAATTTTGAAAGCAAACTCCTTTCCTTGCAACATTTAAAATCCTTTAGTCACAAAATCATTGGCTTCTTTCTTGAACTCTGCTTTACGTTCAGTACTTGTTTCGCCTTCACTGGAGTTTTGTAATATATAGGCATTCCTACTGTCTTCCTTTGTACTTTAGGTTTAGCTTTTTTCAACTCATCTATATCCAATTCTCCATTTGCTTTTAATTGGTTTGCTTTTTTTTGGAACAAATAGCTCGTCATCTTCAGGCAATGTTACTGTCACAGTTGGCTATTAAATCAGCAGTGCATGGAAGAGTAGATGCATTCTTAATTTCAGTAAGCTGATTTGGATTTGTTCCATCTGGAAGATGATGGTGAACTCAGTTTGGTTACTCTGTATGCCTTGGGATTCTTTTCTTCTACCAATTTAAACCTTTCTTTTAAATTCTTTTTTATAGCTGCAATGTATTTAGTTTCACCACTGTATAGTCTCTGTCAACTCGACCACAGTCACTTTCCACAGTCATCTCAAAGTCAGAATCACCAATGACATCCGTGAGTTTTGAAGTCTAAATTTTCTTCTCCAAGTTGTTATAATGTGGGCTTGTCATAACGGCATTGGCATACTTTTCTCCAGCATTGCACCGGCTCTAGTAGGAACCAAGTGGAAAGACACTTCCGAGTCCTCGGCATTTATTTTGTCAGATACTTTCCCTTTCCCTTTGGTTTTATGTACGTGTCTTTTGATCATTCCATGGAATGGTTTCGTATCAAAACAGCGTTTACCACGATTTTTCGACAAGTTCAAATTTGCCATGTGAACTTTTATATTTTGAAGTCTGGCATCATCATCTAAGGTAGCCTTACCTTTTTTGTCAATATGTATATCTTTATCATAAGTTTTTATAGCTTTTGCTATAACTCCATTTTTCTGTTCATACATTGTATAAATCTTTTCTTTTATTGGATGCTCTCTAAACAGGCCAGGTTTAACTTAATGCACAATAAGAAAAATACAGAATACAGAATATGCATGCATGGAATAGCTGCAATTACAGGGAACATACATTGCTCACTTCGCTATTTTGTGCTTAGAGTGCTTCACTAGTAATATTAATTTTTTGGTTTAGAAGAGAAAGCATGACTGTGAATGTGTTGTGAAGAGAAATGGTGCAGTAAGATAGTAAACACCAATTTATTCACCATTCTTAGATATGCTATGGGGTTACAAGTTGAAATATAAATATCTTCTTTAGTTGTTTTTGTGTTGTTGTTGTGTGGGCATACTATTCCTGTATTATACTGTGATGATGTCAAGCCCTCTCAAGAGGTCACCTTTGCCAACTCCTTGCTGGATATGCACGCAGCATGAAGGTGCTGCCCCCCCCCCCCCCCCCAAATTGCAGCTGTTGCAATGTACAACCATAACCAGTGTTTGTTGTGTACTAATTAATTCTTTCTTGTCCCCCAGGAAAGCAGCTGTCAGCTAGCAGCAATAGAAGAAAATTTAATTAAAAAAAAAAGATTCCTTTCAACAACAGTACTGTAAGTACTTTTGATGGTTTTATTACCAACTCTATAATATTATCTTCATAATTTCAGGTAAAAGTGAAATAGACCAAAGTTATAGCCAGCAAATAACATCTCATGAATATTAATGAGCTCATGAGCAGATACTAAATAACACATTTCTATTGGACAGATTTTGGTAGATTTTTTGTACTGTATGTTGAACATGATGTGGAACAGTACCAGAATCCATCAAAATTATTTTAGGGTTGAGATGGGGGCAAATGTTTAGCATATCAGTTGTGTATAAGCATAGGTATCCTCCAGTATCAAAATGGATACTTGGTATCAGCATAAATGCCACAGTCCTGATAGAAACTCACTTGCACCCAGACATTGAGGTGCTAGAAGATTTCTTGGGTATTTTTTAACCGGTTAATTTTCTTATTCTGTATTCTGTATTTTTCTTATTGTGCATTATCTTATTTACAAGTATGAGCATTCTAAAAGATGTTTCAAGCTGTATAACATGGCAGGGTCAATCAGTGCCAATGTCCTGATAGAGTGGGACACTCATAATTTTGAAGCTCCTGTCCTAGTCTTGCCATTAGAGAATTTCAATTAGATTTCCTGACTTCAGATTAAGAAATGCTCATGGACCAATATATATTTTGTTTTAGGTGGCTGAAAGATCTGCAAATGTCATGCTGGTCCCTCTGAAGGAGCATCACCTCTCAGTGTAAGCATTAATGCCGGTCCCTCTGAAGGAGCATCACCTCTCAGTGTAAGCATTTTCTGCAGCAATACAATCTGTATCCATTGATTTTAATGCAGGTAACTGGAAGCTCCAGGAATCTTTCTGAAGAAATCCTGCCCTTTTCTGAGGTAAACATGTTTTAAACTCAATTCATAAAATATAACTCAGCAAAATATATTTTTTATAAGGTTGAAGAAAGCAAGCACAGGGGCGAATACATAGACCTTTGTCTCGTGTAAATATTTTGTTATAATAGTAGTAGCTATTCAATAAAATAATTACTGCTGCACTGATTGTTATCTGACCATTACACATCTAAATAAATTTAAAAAAACTTTTTTTTTTAAAATAACTGACTCCAGCAATCATTTTCATTTAAATCTGGTAACAGCAGGATGAAAACTGGCAAATAGACTTTGTAATCCCTAATAAAGACATGCTGGGTTACTCAGTTTTGAAGCCACTTCACAAGCTAGAAGGAGACTAGTTACCTTAATAAGGAATCTGATGGCAGTACATACCCAGTACCCCACACCAGAGCAGTACAGTACTGTTTGCTTAAAGCTCATAGAGAAGTACCCATCACTAAAAGACACAGTGGGTCCAGTTACGGTAAGTTTAACTTTATGACTATTATGTAATTATTTATTAATGATGTAAATGCAAGGGTTCATGGAAGATAAGCCTACGTAATTATTTTAAGAATTACAGAAGAGATAAAGAAAAGGTGAGAAAAAGGGCAATCGAATTTGATCGACAAAAAGAACCTCCATCAAAACGTGGATTTCTGGGAAATGAGGTACTACAGCAGTATATAATAAATTCTCCTTTAAGTAAATTACTTTGCAGGACTCTGACATCGATGATGAAGAAATGAAATATTTAAGTCCCAAAGAAAGCAATAAAGCTAAGTGCATAAAACTAATGAAAATGACATGGAGTAAGAGAAGAAAATGGATAGTCGAAGATAAGCCAGACACAACTGAAATTATGGTGCGGTTTCCCTTATTGAAAGACTTAAGTTTGGTATGTTACTGCCTTATGATTATAAATCATAATCATTACATCATTATTTACAGTTTAGAAAAGATTTTCAGTATTTAATTGGACACAATAGTGAAGAATTAAAAATGGAGTGGACAAAATGGAGGAGTATTATTATAGATATAGCAAACTTAGAAGACAGACCTGCACTAAAAAATTATTATCACAGCTTGAAGTAGTACCACCTGAAATTTATAATGACACAGGTAAGAACAAGTCATACTATAACATAATTCATTTACAATCACAATTAGATTACAAGGACTATTTAGCAGTCGAACTTTTTATGAAAATTATTCAACCTAGAAAAGGAAAGTTTTACAAACACTATTTGGTAAGATGTTTATTGCATGTCATTTACTCTTGTTATGTTTACATTCCTTTTAAACCATAGACTCCAGATACTGACACATGTGGAAAGGGACAGGATCTACAAGAAAGTGTGTATTAACAAATGATGAAGCTATATATGTACCCATACTAAAGACGCTTGAGAACATTCTGAGCAATGAAGATGTGAAGGTAAGGTGCTTCTGAATGTCATGTTTACATGTAATTGAGGACAGAAATGATTATTACAGTTGGATCAAATCAGAAGGGTTGATAATATTTTAGAAGATTACAAAGACGGAACCAATTATCAAACACATTCATTATTTTCCCAACACCCATCAGCTTTACAAATATTTTATTACTTTGATGATGTGGAAGTGTGCAACCCACTGGGATCAAAAGCTAAAATTCACAAGATAAGTGCGTTAGTATGATTATAAGTATAATGTATGTATGTATAATATGACATAAATATTGCTGTAGGCATATTCTACTTCACAATTGGGAATAAGCCACCGAAAGCAAAGTCACAGCTGAAGTCTATTTACCTGCTGTGCGTGTTGAAACACAAATATTTGTGTAAGTATGGAATGGATGAAGTGATAAAGCCATTCATTGAAGATATGAAGAAATTGGTAAGATGTATTTATATTTACAGCTTAGTGGATACTTCATTTATACCAAAATTAGGAAGTAGGAACTAAACTTAATATCAATGGCACGAGTGAAACTGTCTTTGGAAGCCTAGCTGGAGTTTCTGCAAACAACTTGGCGAGTCTAGCACTTGGAGGCTTTAAGGAGAGCTGTACAGCATATCGAATGTGCAGGCATTGCATGGCTACAGCAGAGAAAGCCAAACTTAAGGTACAAAAATAACTTTTTAAAATTATGGGGGAAATGAAGAAGAGCTACTCTATAGAAAAGTGTAAATATAAAGCCTCAAGTGCTCAGTATTTAATGCATACCTTGCAACAAATAAAAAAAAATTTGTAAAATAGAATGTACTCTGTGTAGTATTATCATGTATCTGCAATGATTAGACTGATGGCTTAATAGTTCATACAAACATGCATTATTAAATAGAGAAACCACTATTTTTTTAACACCTTGTAGTAGTTTGAAGAAGTTGACTTCACATTAAGAACTCCACGCTGTTCATAATCGTCACTGCGATGAAATTACTGTGAATCTAGAAGCATCCAAGTTGTATGGAATCAACCGAAACTCAAGCCTTAATGAAAGGGAGTGTTGCAATACAAGATAAAAATCATGTTAAAGAAGATGGTTTATGAAGATAAATATTTCACATTAGGTAAGTAAACTATGACCCCCCATCCCCCCTCCCCCCTCTCCCATCACATCCCCCCCCCCCTCCTCCCATAGTATATAAGGGTTAAATTTCATTAATTTTTATAAATAGATTTGTTTAATTCACGGCTCAGTAGTACCGAACTTGGATACATGGAAGTGAACGATAAATGTACCCCCATTAGTCATGCCACTCTTACAAGCACAGGTCACTCTTTGAAACAAGCAGGTGAGCCATAAACATAATTCATTATTTTGTTATTAGTAAGTGATTTACATACATTTAAAATGGTAAATGTAATGCAATCCAACACTATGGTTGGTGCTGTTTTAATTGTGAAGGGAGTATATATTCTGGAGTTGCATGCTATATGAAACTTGTATTTGATTATTTATGCTAGCTGCAGATGTGGCTATTGGGAAGGATTCTTCCTCTAATTATAGGGGATTTAGTACCACAAGAGGATCAAAAATGGGAGAATTATATACTACTCATGGATATTGTGGACATTTTATTCGCTCCGAAAATATCAACAGATCACACTTCCTATTTGGCAAGACTAATAAATGAGCACCACAATAAATTTAAAGTACTTTATCCAGATGACTCCATTATACCGAAAATGCATTTCATGATACACATGCCTCGTCCTATACTTGAGTAAGTGAAACAAATACATTGTTAGTGAATAATGACTGATTCATGACATTAAAATAGGTTCGGTCCATTAGTACGTCATGACAATGCGTTATGAAGCAAAACATACGTATTTCAAAAGTTTATCTCAAGCCCTGGGAAACTTCATCTACCCTATTCACTATAGCTATGAGGCATCAGCAGCATGAGTGTTATATAACAAATTCTCCTACAGTAAATATTGTCTAATTGTACCAAAAATATGTGTATTTACATATGATTAGGACAAAATGGGTAAAAGTGAATGGACATACATTCAAAATAAATTGTTTTTATATTTCAAAATATGAGAACCATTTTACGTGCTTATATAATCAATCCCCTTCAAAGAGACTGCTATATTTCTTATGACACCTTATTTTTATCTACACTGTTAAAAATGGGGTGTATGGGAAACCCATTTTGGGGTGTCCAGGTAACACTGGCTGTACTACTCCGCATAGGGTGTTTCCATTTCACCTAGAGGAAGTGTTCAGTTACACCCCTGTACACCCTTCATTATACCAAATGGGGTGTTGCGATACGCCCATGTCCAAGTTCTATTACACCCCTATTAGGGCTCATAATGCACCAAATATGGTGTTATTGATACTCTACCAATGGGGTGTTGTGATACTCCCTTAAACTAGCTACTACAACACTCCAAATGGTGTTCTACAATACTCACTTTATAGCCATATATTTTAGTGTGTAAAATTTATTCCAGTAATCAGCAAATGCAATAAATATTAGTCGTGATGTGACATTGTATCTGTGTGATAGGTGAAGAATTAACTGTTCATGAATGAATGAAGATGCTCAGGACTTCTTCATACAGCCAGGATGATTAGAACTGTTCATCACTCATGTCAGCTGTGATCTACAAACAGCAACAATAAACAAAAAACAACAAAACATAATGGTAATTGACTTCGGATATTCCATACCCTTGCCCAAATCTCAGCATGTCATACTTTTTTCAAAAGTAAATTTAAATAAAACATATATTGTACTTGTTTAAAAATGACGACAACAACAATAGTAATGTTTAGAAGACAATAAGGACCCAACTTCGTTTATTATTCCATGGACATAATTTGACACTCAAGTCATGTCCCACACTCTCTCTTGAAGTCTTTATGAAGTTCATCCACACTTTCATTTAACCTATTAGTATCATATCAACACTATATGATTGGAAACATTCTACTAAGTGTCTTTTGTATCGATACCCACTTGTGTACAAACTGACTGTTCAGTTCCCTACCAGTCTTACTGCACACTTCATGTAATAGTTAAGAACAAACTAAAATATTTCTCTCTCCTCCCCACCATACACTCACACTATGACGATCAAATAATTTTCAAATATAGCTTAAGCAAGGATCCTTTACCAATAAGAAGTGCCCATGATACAGACCTTTATGAAGTGCCTGTGACCCTTTACCAACATGAAGTGTCTATAACACAGACCTTTATAAAGTGCCTGTGACCCTTTACCAATACAAACATGATACAGACCTTTATGAAGTGCCTGTGACCCTTTACCAACATGAAGTATCTATACATAATACATACCTTTATGAAGTGCCTGTGACCCTTTACCAACATGAAGTGTCTATAACACAGACCTTTATGAAGTGCCTGTGACTCTATACCAACATGAAGTATCTATAATACAGACCTTTATAAAGTGCCTGTCACCCTTTACCAATACAAAGTGCCCATGCTACAGACCTTAAAGACGGCCCTGTGACCCTTTACCTACATGAAATGTCTATGATACAGATCTTTCCAAGGTCCTACAGGATCAGAAATTGTTTACCTAAGTGCCTATAATACAAACCTTTTTAAAAATAGTCCAAGTCTACAAAGTGTATATAACACAGACTTTACCAAGTGGAATCAGAAAACTTTATTAAGTAAAGGTTCACTGAAGTCATTTTATAGGGACCTTCAGTGGGATCAGAAACAGAACTGTATACAAGTGCTATATGATTGTATAGGCTGCCTGTGACCCTTTACCAACATGAAGTGTCTATAATACAGACCTTTATGAAGTGCCTGTGACCCTTTACCAACATGAAGTGTCTATAATACAGACCTTTATAGAGTGCCTGTGACCCTTTACCAATACAAAGTGCCCATGCTACAGACCTTAAAGATGTCCCTGTGACCCTTTACCTACATGAAATGTCTACGATACAGATCTTTCCAAGGTCCCACAGGATCAGAAATTGTTTACCTAAGTGCCTATAATACAAACCTTTAGTCTATAAAGTGTATATAACACAGACTTCACCAAGTGGAATCAGAGGTTCACTGAAGTCATTTTATAGGGATCTTTAGTGGGATCAGAAACAGAACTGTATACAAGTGCTATATGATAGTATAGGCTGCCAATTGTTGCCTACACGGTCTATCAAGCCGCTTATTTCATTCAATCAATCAAACTATAGCTTACAAGAAATTACTGCTGTTAATCTAGCTCCACAATTATAGAATTTACGCTAAATTGGATAGCCGTAAGTTACTAGAAATTTGCCCCTACCCCACTGTGGGCCTGCCCACATGAGATCTTTATCAATGTTAAGTTTTGTAGTCAGAAGTATTTTTGTTGAGTTTTATGGTCATGTGCAGTAGGTAGCGGTAGCGTGTGTATGTGTGTTAGCAAGGATTGTACGATCACAAGACCAGAACATTGCAGCATTTTGTGTGAACAGTAGGCGGGAGTTTGTGTTTGTGTGTCTCGTGGTTCGAGTTAGTTCTATGTCATCTCAGTTCGCTGTGTCGTTATCCTGTGTTTAAAGTAATTTAAAACCTATTCCTTCAGGCGGGTATGGTTCGCCGGGTAGTCAGCAGGAGGCATACACTCTGGTGGCAGCAACTACTTTGCTGTCTCCAGGTGCGAGCGAGAGAAGGGAGCGAGTAATCCAGACGTAATCGAGCCCACACCCACATCATTCTAATTTAATACAGATAATAACGTTATCAATAATATATGGCAATTTAAAAATAGTAATGTTTAGGTAAGCACTCCCTCTGAATATTCTAGAACACATCTGCTCGGTAAGGAATGTCTTGTCACAACAACGTAAATCAGATATATGGTAAAGGGTTCCTGATCTAAACAGGTACTTGAACCTGGTCAACCAAATAAATGGTAAAGGGTGTGTTGTCACAATAAGGTAACACAAGTACTTGGTAAAGGGTTCCCGATCCTACATCAACCAATTTCATGGTAAAGGGTGCCTTGAATATTTAGTAAAGAATTCCTAAAACCTTGGAAAATATTGAGGTTGTGTCACAGGCATTTGGTCAACCATAAAGTATGTCAAATACAGTAACCCAGTCTAGAACTTGGTAAAGGGTCCCTAATTCCAATTAACAGGCCCATTCACCAGGACTCACATTTAGTCAGCAATCACACGTTAGGTATCTGACAAGCATAAAGTATTTAAACAGTTATTGTTGGAGTGAGAGAGTTGACAGTCCTGTGGTAGGCACTATTAAAGGTGTATCATAGTTACTAGGCTAATCCTACATATATCACAAGGAGTCTAGCCATCATGGTATTTGGTAAAGGTCACCAATCCTAAAAGAGGTGACATTTCAATATATTGGTATAGGGTGTATTGTCAATAGACATGTTATACTATCGAACTCTCAATTTTTTGTGCCACATGATGCACAGTTTTCCAACCAATGGTCACTAATGAATATTAGCCTCTCCACTCTTAACATTATAAGTGATCATCATGCAACCTTTGTGCATTCTCTTATAATTCAAATATCAGCTACAAAATCCAAGCACAAAGTGTGTGGAGGTACTCTGCTAACTAGAAAAACGGAATCTCACCGTTAATATAGAAGTGCAGCATGTATCTGCCGTTACTAGAATCATTTGGGGGCTATTCCACAGTGTCAGCTGTCCAGTGGAGGTGCACTGTAGAGGAGTAAAGTCAGACCTATTCAGACTTCTATATTCATAAGCTCCAGTGTCCTCTTAGCTCCATCAATGCTGCAGATAGCACGGTGGAACTCCCAACAGCCTGAAAATAGAGATGGAAAAAAAAGTTAATGAAAGTAACCTCAAGATGTGTTAGACTCCTGATTCTAAATATAGCCCAAACATGTGCTTGCATGCATAAAAGGTCATCAAACACTCCTGACTTGAGTAAATATGAATGTGTGCTAAAATAACTTCCAGATAAAATATGCATTCACAATTTAGAAGTAGCTAGCTACTGTCTACTACTACATAATGACTGCCAAATTTTTTAACCAATATCCCAGCAGATTTATTCAGCATATATTCTGGGGGCTGCATCTATGATGCTGAGGCTTCTCTTTACTGCTGTAAGATACTAATACAATTTTCAATCAATACTTTCTTTCACTGGTCATTAAAAAGTTGTAGCTATCCTAAGTCAAACTCAAACATTATACAAATAGCGCACACCGTCACCACAAATTATGATAGTTCACCCACACTAAATCACTACCACTAAAAAAATTACTTCATCTCAATCACATCTCTCTTCTGGGGGGCTCCGTCGAACCTGACCTTCACCATTATCTGCCTCGTACAACTCACACCACCGCGCACAAAATACGCGAAAACTGGAGAATTTATACCATACGCATCACGGACAATTATTGGTAAAGGGTCTTTGCTGGGGAGAAAAGGGCGTGGCTGCACTACGAGAGTAAAAGAAACGTTGCAAACTTACATGAGACATCGGAGGAAAACCGCTCACCTGGAAGCATCATTTACAATTTTTAGGTAGGTTTTGTCTCAGGTGATTTATACAGGTGTGGGGGGGGGTTGAGGTAGGGGAGGGATTTTGTAGAGTTAATTTAGCCAAATGATAATATTGAAGTCAGACAGATGAAAACAGGACAAACTATTATGAATTATGCACCTCAACTTTATAAAAGAAGTATTTTACATTTTAAACGAACTAACAGTACAGTAAAACTGTGGTTTTTCATATATCTTTTTAATTTTTTTTCTTAAAATGTTTTGTCAGGGAAAAAGTATGGAGGGGAGGGTGAACGAAATGGGATGGGGGTGGGGGGAGGGAATCCCAACATTGCCATAGTCTCTATGAAACCCTGCCTTTACCTACCCCTATGCTGGGAAATATGTGATATAATTAGAACATAGTTCTGATTCAAATCTCCTCTCTCTTCCTCCCAATAACGTCCACTGCTTACTTGCAGTCTTGTAGAACTTGGCAGTAACCACTGAGGAGTGGCTGTGAACTTAAGCAGAGAAAGTGGCTATAGATTAAGATAGTGGGAAGAGTTGAAAGAATTGCATCTATAACTAATTTTTGGGCTTGTAAGTGGTAGAGATAATACTACCAACAGGATAAGGAAAAGGTTTTGAATGCTTACACTGAGTCTCCATAGATAATTGGCATTTTCCTGAATTCTAAAAGTCATATCTAAATACGGCAGTAATGTGCTTTTAGCCAAAAACCCAAGTGTGATACTTTTATGTTCATATTTTATGTTGATATTTTTTTAGTTCTGTCACTTTTGGTTAAGGAGAAGGCTGGGTCGGTGGCTTGGAAAATATGGATGGGAAACTAGTGCTAGTTATATCCTGCATTGAACCCACTTACTTGTGTGTGTGTGTGTGTGTGTGTGTGTGTGTGTGTGTGTCCTTGGCTCAGGGCCAAGTTCAAGCCCCACTCTGGCAATTTTCCATTTGGTTTTCCATATGCCTCCCGCCAGTCCACCCAGCTGTGATTGGGTACCTGGCATTTGCTGGGGTGCAAATTCAAGGCCTTTCTCATGAAACAGCAATGTTTGGGTGGCCACGCCACTTGCTGTGAGGAAAGGCCTATTCTCCTGCGAGTTCCTAGCCTGGCTCCAGGAGCTTTGCTTGCATGGCTCACAGTGCCTGCTTAGTGCACAGGCATCCTGGGTCTGCCAGGTGTGCATGACCGCTTAACGGCAACAAGAGATTTACAAATTTGTATTTGGATGTGTGTGCATGTTCTTAGATGGACACTAATTGGTGGAGTTGAGGAACTATGAGCACGTGTTGGAGGATGTACTATGCTAGATGTTTGAACACAGCCATGTGAAGCACCACTGTCTTGTTCATAAGAGCTACAGGTATGTAACTGGGATATATGTTTTTGTTGCATTTTATTAATGTTTTCTCTTTTTGTCAGGCTGTAACGATTACAATGAAGTGATTTCAAGAAGTAAATGAAGACTATCTCTAAGTACAAGTGACATTTGTACGACATGTCTATCGAACAATACGTCTTTGTTTTTTCTTTTTGTGATTATTTTACTGTTGATTATCTTTTGTTGGATTGTGATTATTGCATGTCTGTATTAAATGAATTGAAAAAAATAAAGGAAGTCATATGATCATCTGGTAGTGTTGAACCTAATAGTCCTGTCTGCTTATTATTCTGCTGCAAATGGACGTTTATCTGGGATACGGAGGGCGATAGCAGCAGAATACACCTCATTACTGGGGACAGGTGGTGGTGTTATTGTGATATTTTGATCAATGACATGCAATCACAGCAGTGTTGTTGTTCCTTAGTTATTCTAAACAATGCTTACACACTTGGCTATGCTACATGCATGTATGCATACAGATCAAACCATCTCAATTCAGATTCATAGACCAGTGTCTAGTGCACTCTGCCCGTAGTTTTTAGATACAGTAGCAACTTATTTCTCAAAAGTCAGTTTGGCCCAGATCGTAGGGAATGGTCCTGCGGAGGTGTGCAGATGGTGCAGGTCACAGGTGGAGGCCTTGGTCGCAGAGCAATTAGTGTCATGCTGCAGGGTGTGCAATGGATCCCCAGATAATCAGTAATGCATGCATATTTAATATGCATGCATAATAATATATCATGCATATTTAATATGCATGAGGCGCGAAATCCAAGATCTTGGGGATTAAACGTGTCCTTACATAGTAGAACATGTTCTTCCTTTATCACACTAACAATACTTATTACATGGTGACCATGGGCTCCTCTCCTACATAAGGTGGAGCCATAGCATGATCCCAAGCAAATATCAATTTAATTGCACAGCAACTGCAGTCTCTCTATATACCATTTTTCTTGTGTCTGAACTGATTGTTATGCAATTTGTATTTAGATATGTGCCATAGGTTAAAAAATAGGTGGAGGTTGTGGTCCTGTGCAATGTTAGTGTCATCATGAGCGATGCAATAGGTCAGATATATGTGAAAGTCATGGGAGCTATGAAATTAATAATTGAGATGTACCACTGACAAACGTAGACTACCATGTGCTGTGCAGTTAGTACAATGATGAGTTTTATGTAGTTAGCACCCACCACACTGAATGCATAGCAACTGCATGGCCTTCCTAACCTATGGTATATTATATACCTTACAACACGACTTTTTGTACATGTATCTCAGGATATGGAATGTGTGCAATTGGATCTAATGCATCTATAAGTTGAGGCCATAGTCGCAATAGCATTTCCTCAATGTGTAACGGGTTCTGATATTCTTTACTCCGACTTTACACTTGCCAAGTTAGTATACTCATGTTTGCTATTGCTGCCTTCTACTTATTTTAAACAAAACTGAATAAAAATAATAATATACACGTACATCAGTTTTAGTAACAGGTCCTCAATCACACCACAACAGAACCAAGCAAGCTTACTGCTAATATACACCCATTTTAAACTTTGATTTTCTGCAAATAATTGTAGCATGTCACGCTACCAAGTCTACTAGATCATATGAGTGTGAATGAAACGAAATCAGTGAAATGACAACTAGTACAGCTAGTTTGTAGTTCAGTCTCATAGAAGATGTATACAGTAGAGTGACTGCAGAGAACCCCAAGGCTCTCAGAGAACAGCTCATGGAAAACGATCTCTGAATGGTAGACATATGACATTCCCAGCAGTCCGGATGACCAGATCCATCGGTAAATTAGACTCCATCACAAGCGAAGGCCAACTTGGATTATTACCTACATATAATAATAATAATAACAGCGGTAGTAGTAGTAATACTAATAATATTATTATTAATAATAATTAACAACAACAGCAATGTATAACTAGAAAAAAAAAATCCTGACTGATGAGGATAAAAATAATGAAATTAGAGTAGTAATACAATAGCCGAGTCATTAAAAAAAATAAAAATGTGTGGCATTCAATTGAAATACAACAGCAGTGACAGGCTGACAGACAGAATTATTGACAGACTGAATAACTTATTGAGTGACTGAGTGACTGACTGACAGACTGATGACAGATTGACTGACAACACACTGACTGACTAACAGATTGACTGACGACAGATTGACTGACTGACTGACAGACTGACTGACTGACAGATTGACTGACTGACAGATTGACTGACTAACAGATTAACTGACGACAGATTGACTGACGACAGATTGACTGACTAACAGATTGACTGATGACAGATTGACTGACTAAAATATTGACTGACGACAGATTGACTGACGACAGATTGACTGATGACACATTGACTGACTAACAGATTGACTGACGACAGATTGACTGATGACAGATGACAGATTGACTGACGACAGATTGACTGACGACAGATTGACTGACTGACAGATTGACTGACTAACAGATTGACTGACGACAGAATGACTGATGACACATTGACTGACTAACACATTGACTGACTAACAGATTGACTGACGACAGATTGACTGATGACAGATTAATTGACGACAGATTGACTGATGACCTCTAGTCACTGGTCATATGTATGAGAACCTCATTACTACCTCTAGTCACTAGTCACATGAGAACCTCATCACCACCTCTAGTCACTGGTCATATGAGAACCCCATCACTACCTCTAGTCACTGGTCACACGAGAACCACCCCCATCACTACCTCTAGTCACTGTTTATATGAACCTCACACTACCTCTAAGTCCTGGTCACATCATAATCGCATCACTACCTCTAGTTACTGGTCATATGAGAACCCCATCACTACCTCTAGTCACTGGTCATATGAGAACCCCATCACTACCTCTAGTCACTGGTCACATGAGAACCTCATCACTACCTCTAGTCACTGGTCACATGAGAACCCCATCACTACCTCTAGTCACTGGTCATATGAGAACCTCATCACTACCTCTATTCACTGGTCATATGAGAACCTCATCATTAT
>WLWD01004260.1_pt1 | contig 28939 bp, 12 predicted proteins | sample 6712731 | NCBI WGS metagenome assembly WLWD01 (sample SAMN12718690, study PRJNA576275) | sponge metagenome | isolation source: marine sponge | host: Mycale hentscheli | place: New Zealand: South Island, Marlborough, Capsize Point | collected 2014-11-01
GAAGGGGGTATAACAAAGGGATGGTGACGCTATAGGATGTAAGAATTGTTTAACTGATGTGATCTTTCTTGTCTCAAACATTATACCTGACTGTATATGTGTATAGGAATTAAAAATACTACTACTTATGAGCTGCTACAACTGAAACCTAGAGTTAATTGAGCAACAGTTGGTCAGTTTCATGGATAAACAATTGAAAGTCGGCCAGCAGTCCATGACCTGGCCATTGTGGCACATAGAACCACACTCATTAGTTTAAGTAGCTGAGAGCACATTTTAAAATATTGCATTATAAGAATGGTTATTCCATGAATATTACAAGTGTTACAAAATATTCGTTCACAGCCTTAATCAGCCCCAAAACAACAGCTTTCTTTAGTGCCAGTTTTAGAAAACTGTAACTAAGCGTGATAAAATTGGAGACACTGTATACAGTGGGAGAGTGGATTATTATATCCATAATTAGAAATTTATCCATTAATTAAAGAAAAATTGTAATGCAATAACTTCTATCAATATACTGAAGCCACTGGGTAATTAGCGTAACCATTTGATTCTCTTAATGCTTTTCTGTGAGATTTCTATTCTCTTCTAACATTATTTTATATGTGGCACTCTCTGGTCAGCAGAAATACAGGATATATTTCTGTATGGAAAATTGCCATGCTTATTTATAAGTGGATGTGGCATTATTAGCTGTATCCTTTCAAATTTACTTCCTATGACCTTGCCTACTAAAACTGGATTGTCGTAATCCTCTTGATATATCTCTGTTTCTTGAGCTTCATAGATACTTGTATCTATTGAGCTCTAAACACAACTTGTAGTTTTGACTTATTGAGCTCCAATAGTCACTGAACATTCTTCCTCGAGTAGGAAGAGCATTATCTGGGGCTACATTTGCAGTATGTTACTGTGGTCATTACCTTTTCCCTCTCACTGGTTTCGATATCCCCTTCAAAATAAGACCGCCTTCAACTTTGTCCATGTAGAACTGAGAAGCAATAATCACCAGGTACATTTCTAATTGTTTAGCATCACTGTTTTTCACACAGTTAGCTAGTGCTCAGTCAAAATGGCTGACCTCATATCACATAAAGTGCTGTGACAAGTAAACTAAGAACAAATGTACGTAGCGGCCTATGATTACATTGTAGAGTACAGAGTACTACAATACTATTTTCCACGTAGAGTACAGAGTACTACAATACTATTTTCCACGTATGGCGTTATGGTGCATTAGAGTACTACAATATTTTTTCCCATTTATGGTGCCATAGTGATGACCACACTGTTATGAGAAGAATTATAAGTAAAATGTATTATAATTAGCTTATAATTTCTTCACTAAATTATAATCAACCTTCTACTTTATTATTGGCATTAATATAGAACAGCTTTAGCTTCTTCCATGAAGACAACCTTTATGTCTAATGTTTTCATTGCGCAGGAGTTACATATCGACAAAGCGAGATGCCAATAATTAATATGTTGGTCCGTGAATGATATTGTAATAGCTAGCTAGTATAATAGTGCTGAGGGTTTGCCCTTTTAGTGCTATATTATGCTCACAATTCACAACAGACACATTTGAGTAAAAAAATGATATCACAATTATTAACAAGATGATATGAAAAGGACATTGTACAGACTGCAGACTACTCAGTGAGAATAAAGGAAGAGAAGGGTGGGGCTGCCTTAAAAGTTTTCAGGTTCACAACAGGAATTTCTGTATTTTGTACCAGTCACATGACTAACCTCAAACTGACTATATGAAATGATTGAGCCTTAAATCTTCACTGCACTGGAAGTGGTGGTGACTGAAATCTGAAATAAGCCCTACAAACCGTATCATATGGAGTATAAAGATGCACATAGAACATGAAAGAGCAGCAGAAGGCTATCCTATAATTTTGTTTGCACTCTCAGAATTCACAAGCAGCAAACTCACACGTTCCTCTCAGAAGACAGCTTTAAGTTCTCCACTCACAGCTCAAAGTCCCTTGATAACAGTATTCAAACAAGCTCTTCACAATTGTTTTAACCAAATTTCCCTAAGCAAAAACCTTCCTAGCTGGAGGAATCACTCGCTCTCGAACCACCAACCAAGAAAGGTAGGTCACGGCTCAAAGGACTCACAACCAGAAGATGCCCGAACTCTGTGACACGCTGCCACCAGAGTCCTCCTCACTCAGGTAAGTACGACAAGCTGGCTACTAACCCAGTGTTTGCACAAACTAAGATTATTAGAGAACTCCTGATACACAGGCGCGCCCAAGCTTTTATAGCCATAGACACGCATGCGCAAAAATAGAAATGCTCACGGATTGACATCCGGACAATAACACAACATGCATGCACTCAGCAGATGATACAGTAAAGATAAATAACACAACACTAAAATAATACATGCTGTTGATAAACAAAAGAGTTACTATAAATGAATATGTTCATTACTCCGCCCACAAATACACTTCAATATTTAGCACATGTTGATTAAGATAAATCATTTACAAATAAGACATTTACAGATTTACAACTATAAAATAGATAGTAGTCTGATATAAACAACCCAAAATTTTTTCCTAACATGATAGTAGTAGATGTAGTTATAATTTCTTATAATATAAATATGTTATCAAATTTACAGATACAGCATGGGTCGCCATCGTTATCCAGCTCCACACTGGGAAAGTAGCAACAGAAGACTATACAGATCAACGCTCTGGGAGACTCGTTGTTCATAATATCAATCAACCTCAATGTTTCTCTAACACTCAATATCTGTTAATAGCCATCACAATGATCTGGATTTTCAGAAGGAAAACTAAATCTCAATATTCCAAACTCTGTACTGTAATAAAGCCACGAAAGACAAATAATAAAGTAGAGTTGCTATCTCTACCATTGGTCTGGTTCATTTGGAATAGTACAATAAATATCTTAAAAGAAATTCATTCCTCCAGAACTACTTCACTAAACAAGAAATTACTATTACTATGTGGAGATGTAGAAGCCAATCCTGGCCCCTCTAATAAAGGTAAATTAACCTCTATCCAGTGTGATGTTAAAATGTAGTCAACCATAACTACAGCCACTTGTAAGGGAATCAATATATTAGGTGAAGATAAATTTCAGGTTTTCTTTATTATATTTCAATTGAAATGTAAATTAGATGTATTCTCTCACTTTCACAAGCTTTTAAAACAATATAAAATAAAAAATATTTGGTCGCCACCAGGAATGGAACCAAGGACCTCTTGCTTGACACAAGCGCTCTTAGTTAGGCAGGAAGCCTTCATTTTTACTGATTATTGTTACACGCTGGTCCAAAGTGTGAAATGTTTTATGTTCATTCTTTAGCATATATAAATTAATTTTAGAAGGGGTGCCATCCACAGAACCACTAAATAAGTCAGTGTGATGCTCTTCTTTCACCACTATTGCAAATGCGAAATTCGCGAAAATATTTAATTTCGCGCATCATTGCCATTGTATAGCGAAAATAAAAAACGCGAAAATATTTAGCCACATGTCTAGTGGTGTGCTATAAGTAAGTTATGGATTGGGAGTTGTGTGTTATCTGTGGTGAAGGTGGTGGGAATCTGAAGTGCCCAGCAGACAGCAACCACAATAATGGTCAGGAAGTGTACATGAGGTTCTTAGCTGCTGTGGAAGAATTTGATAGGCTCCAATCATTACCAGTTCCAGTGCACTTTAGCAGTGAAGACAATGCTGAAACTTTCATGACTTTTAGAGCGAAATGGCATAAGTCATGCCACTTAAAGTTTGCTTCGTCCAAGTTGGCTCATCTGAAGGATAAATTGAGCAAGAAAAGACAACTGGAAGGAAGTGCCAGTGATGTCCAGAGAAAATCAAAGAGAAGGTCTATGGGCACTCCTAACCAAGCATGCTGTATATTCTGCTCTCAAGTCAGTGGTAAGCTTCATGAATGTGAAACCATGAATTTTGATCGCACCTTGCGGGAAATGGCTACCGAGTTGCATGATACGAAGCTACTAGCACGAATTTCAGGGGGTGACCTGGTTGCAATAGAGGCCAAGTACCATTTTAATTGTTTGTCAACATATAAGAGTAGGTACAGGAGTGCCCAGAGAGCTAAATCTGATAGTAGCTCTAAAAATGAAGTGAGCATAATCCAAGCTCAGGTATTTGTTGAACTTCTGTCGTATATTGAGAGTAGCATGGAAGCTGGTAACTTCATTTTTAAACTCGCAGACCTCTATCATTTGTATCAAGGGAGAATAAATGATCTTGGATGTGATGTAATGACCAATAAAACTAGACTAAAGATCAAATTGCTCAATCACTTCTCTGGTGATTGTCAGGAACAAAGTGATGGGAAAAATGTATTGATTGTATTTAATGAAGGCATGAAAAAACTGCTGAAAGATGCTGTTAATTTTCATGATTATGAATCAGATGCTCTTATTATTGCACAGGCTGTAAAACTTTTGAGAAGGGAGATATTATCTTGGAAACCACTACCCTTTGAAGGGCAGTTTCCTTCAGACTGTCAAGATTCAGCTCTACCTATGACTTTGAAACATTTTGTTTCAATTTTGCTGCATGGTTCTAGCATGGAGAGTAAGCAGACTGACTTTGACAACCAGGCTTCACTTACCATTGCTCAGCTTATTTACTACAAAACTAAGATCAAGTCCTCAGTAGTTACAACCAAAACTTGGCAAAGCAAAGAACGGGAGCCACCACTTCCCCTTTATTTGGGTTTAAAATTGCATACGATAACTAGAAGTAAAGATTTGGTGAACTGCTTTCACAAGCTAGGAATCTCTGTTAGCTATAATCGTGTGTTGGAAATAAAAGGAGCTCTAGCTTCAGCAGTGTGTAAGCAGTTTGAAGAGCAGAAATTAGTTTGTCCAGCTAATCTACGGAAACTAAATCTCAATATTCCAAACTCTGTACTGTAATAAAGCCACGAAAGACAAATAATATAGTAGAGTTGCTATCTCTACCATTGGTCTGGTTCATTTGGAATAGTACACTAAATATCTTAAAAGAAATTCATTCCTCCAGAACTACTTCACTAAACAAGAAATTACTATTACTATGTGGAGATGTAGAAGCCAATCCTGGCCCCTATAATAAAGGTAAATTAACCTCTATCCAGTGTGATGTTAAAATGTAGTCAACCATAACTACAGCCACTTGTAAGGGAATCAATATATTAGGTGAAGATAAATTTCAGGTTTTCTTTATTATATTTCAATTGAAATGTAAATTAGATGTAATCTCTCACTTTCACAAGCTTTTAAAACAATATAAAATAAAAAATATTTGGTCGCCACCAGGAATGGAACCAAGGACCTCTTGCTTGACACAAGTGCTCTTAGTTAGGCAGGAAGCCTTCATTTTTACTCATATCTGCCACTGAGCTACAACAACCAGCCAACAAACAAACACTCCAATTTTGTATTTACACTGTTAAGGTGTACTGCTATGCTATGACAACCATCCGACAAACGAACACTCTAATTCTGTATTTATACTGTAGTGGTACTGCTATGCTACAGTCTCACTCTCAACAGACAAACGAAAATTCTATTTTTTCTAAGATTCTTTTCATTCGTTGACTTTTTTTTTTCTGAACTAATTTATCACTTTATAATTTCTTTCTCAGCCTTCTTTTACTCATTAGATTTATTGTCTTACTTTCGCAGGCTTTCTAAACAATGCAGAATTAATAAATATTTGGTCACCACTTGGAATTGAACCCAGGAAGAATACTTTTAATGAGTAAAAGACGGCTGAGAAAAAAATTATGAAATGTAAATGTTCATCAGAGCTTTAAATAGAATTATGACAATATTCATACTTGACATGTACAGCATTGGTGCAGATTAGTAACCTACAAACATTGGAACATGTAGTAACACAACTTTAGTAGCAAAATTACCCACTATAAATCTGTTATATTTATGACTAAATTCAGTTAAACAACAATAAGATATTAATCGTTAACTATTATTTTATTTATTAATATGCAAACCATATTCCCTTAATTTTTCCAACAACCTATCTGAAGGATGATTAATCTGATGTGTATTTAATAGTTTAAGGAGTACAAGTATAATCAGCTTAAGTGTTGACAGCAGCTTTTGGACTTTAATGGTACCAGCTGCCTGAGATGACTGAAGGATTGGCAGTTAAACAATATTTTCCATTATGGTAAATACTGTCATATAATTTATAAAGCAGCTAGCTACCAACAACAGCTAAATACTAACTAAGATATTTATTGGCAAAGTCCAAGTACAGGACAAGCGATGACTTTGTAAACTAAATATGAAACATTCTAAACAAATTAAAATTACATAAGAAACCATTACAATTAATAAAATAATTATTTCAGTAATTTAACATATCAGCAAAACATGTATTACACCTTTACATTAATTCTGCAGTGAAATTATATTAATTTATGTCTGTGTAAAATTCAATTTTATTTATACAATTTACCTATAATTTTATCATAGATCAGCCTCTCAGTATCTATGAACCTTCACCTCGAGCACTTACTTCTGCCGCGGCAAGTTCTGAACAATTGTATGTTTATGGAGGTCGTGTTGATAACTTTGATGAGAATAAAAGACAACTGAGAACCGTAATTCAAACCTATGAGTGCTCTACAGAATCCTGGAAAGAACTTCCAACATCTGGTACTCCACCTCCTGGAATATATGACTGTGCAATATCTTATGTTCTCTACTTGTTTGGTGGTGGAGATGGTACAGCATTCGATGCTTCATTACATCAGCTAGACACCAGATCTATGACATGGAAGCAACTCTCACCACAACATGATAGTGGACCCATGAGGAAAACTGAGTGTCAAATGCTATATTATAATGATTCATTAACAGTTATTGGAGGCTTTGGTATACCATCAGGTGAACTGCAGTCTGGATCACAATTTACTAAGAGTAAACATCGGCAAGATGGTCGTGGCTATACAAATGAGATTCATAAGTACCATATTTCCCAAGGTAAGTTACAAATTGTATTTCAATTAATTTGTCATAATTTAGTTAATACATGTTATAATACAGTGTATATTAATAAAGTATTACAGATATAATCTCTTTAGAGTTATTTGTGGATTTAATGTAAACTATTATCGAAATTATCATGGTAGAGGAACTATAACCCTTTTACATTGTAAACATTTTATCAGTAACAAAGATATATCAAATTTAAAGTTACAGTGCTACTATCTGTCTTTAGCAATGAACTTTTATTGACTTTTCAATCATTTCTTTCCTACATAAATAGAAATTAGAATAATTTATATCTCAGGTTATGATTATATTGAGTATGTATTAGTGATTTTTAAACTAAGGAATCATGAATTTATTTGTAGTGATAGAATGGAATGACATTAGTTTAAACATGTCAATTATGTATTCTTGTAGTTAGTATTGCTTCTAGGATGACTCATTTACTGTTTATTCAAACAATGGGCACCACTAAGTAGTACTGGTTCTGTGTAAATAGTAATAATGAGGTAATTTATATGTGACTGTGTCTATCAATAGTAATACAGCAAATTTGTTAAAATAGAGGACATACATTTAGTGGTTGCATAAGTGCTGAGGTGTTTGAGAACACATTTTCAAAAAAAGTTAATAATTAAAAAATTTTGTATTAGTTTGAAGAAAAATGTCTTTAAAAACGCACAGCTAAATACTTAATTTATTCTGTGATTTATTATAAACAATAACAGATAAATTCTTTGAAGTAATTAAGATTAATAATTTTTGGCTATATAAAGTGTTCATATAAAATGAGGCATTCATTGTTTGTACTTGTACTAACATAATGTAAGTAATTCTTATTACTCCAATAATATCAATAAAAATTTTTGATCATTGGTAAATCACTACTATAACAATAGATACAATACTTTTGAATTATAACTTGTATAATAATTACTACATAATAAGGCAGCTATAAGTTATGTAAATGACAGTTGGAATCTTCATATAATAGATAACTTAAAATAACTTACCAAATAAATATTACATTGCTATTTTTATTTAGGTACATGGTCTTCTCCCTTGATCACTGGAAGTAGACCTTCTCCTAGAGATGGTTTTACAGTCACCTGCATTAGTCCTACACATGCAGTCTTGTTTGGTGGATGGGATGGTACTAGTGTATTCAATGACACTTACCTCATAGACTTGGCACAGATGGTAAGAATTGTTGTAATCTCTCAGTCATTGTAATTGTATTGATAATATGAGGTTAGTCAAGATGTATATGTGCAGAAATTAAGCAATAGAATACAAATGATAGCATTCATCTGCCAGTACATATGTACAATGTAAACTATTTATGTATGTAAAATAAATACATTAGAAAAGGATTAGCACATGGCTGTAAATGTAAAAGCTTTTACTTTTTTGTGCTGCAGACTCAGTGTTTATATGAATTGCATACTGAGAGAGGACTAGAAATAATAGTCTATTTAGTATTCACACTATCTTAGTTCAGACTAAAGATAGATACAGCATGGGCTGTCAAAAGTATTTTTATTCCTTTGTTGCAAGTTTCTATATAGTGAGTTTGTTAAGATGGAGGGGACTTCATGGAACATAGGAACTAAGGCAAATCGGCCACTTCTTTAAAATAACAAGTAATTTAGTGGAGTGTCCATTTATTAAAACTTTCTATATGGAACTCAATAAATAAAGCAAATATTTTTTATAATTCAGTGTTGTGGTGTACGGGTCTGGTTGTTACGCCTGATCGCACTCTCCAAGGCAAGGGGTCACGTGATTAAGCCCAATCCTCACAATATTTGATTTCGCTGCCACCACTTTCTTCTTCGAGCAGTGGATTAAAGCTACTCGTCCCAATACTACCGAGCCGGAAAGCGAAATTAGTTTTAGACTAATACACTATACAACATCGATTAATACTGAGATCAGAAAGAACTGAACGGGACCGGAAGTACCGTGAGCTTATATGAGATGTTTTGCCCACGGCACAATTTGCACACGACACTAAATGTACAAGGAACACACAATGCACAAATAAATGAATGACACCATTTGCACACCAACAACTCATAACACACCATGCTAACAATAATACGCAACAACCATCAATGTCTATGAAGTTTCTTGTCCATTCCTGTAAAACCCTCCGCTCCCTCAGAGGTTCCTGTGACTCCATCTTCAGCTGTATATTCCTCCAGCCCCACAAGAGTATAAATTCTCATTGACCTGGATGAGTTCTCATTGAAGAGACTAGTAATTTGCAACTGGTCATTGCTAAGCAGCAAAAAAAAAAAAAAAAAAGACAGGGAGGGAGAGAGTACACTGTATAAAATACAAAGACAAGTAGTAGTATTTTAAATAGGTCTATAGGCAGCTGCACTTGCAGAGGGTATTTGTTGTACACTTACTTAGGTTCAAACAATATTTTTAGCTTAAGCTGTTTGCATGGGGTAAGTAGATTTATGTTTATGTAGGAAAGAGGCGTAAAAGACATGAGAAAATCTATTAGTGCATGTTGTAGTACATTATCTAGTATATCGTCCTTATTACATGAGTCAGAGTATGATATGGTGAAATATTTCATGACCTGGCTAATTTATTTTCAAGAGCCAGAGGGAATGAAATATCAAGCCATATCACTCTCCTGAGTTTAATATGTGGTTTATTCCACACTAGATATCTTCACTACTGTAGTTAGTAGCCCCCCCCCCCCTTCAGCAGCTGCTCTAACATGGGTTGAGTAGCTACACAAGAGGAAGGTAGCTTAAAAAACAAAGAAATTGACAAGTTCAGCAAGTGGCTATCACTACAGGGGTAATGAGCCTGGCAGTAAAGAAACAGGGTGAAATATTATGAGTTATTTCACAAGTCATGTACCTAAACATATCATTGTGAATATATCTAGGGTGGAATAATAATTATATTTTTTTATTGGCGAGCGAGCGTAGCGAGCGAGACACTTACAGGGGTAAAAATGAAAAAATCGGGGATGTTTGTTTATTTATTTAGATATATGTATGGACGTATGTATGTCATTTTGTACTTTGACCCTCGCGTTTTTGTGTTAGTTATGTGTTCGACCCCGTCCCAAATTGCACTAAACAGAATCCTCTGGTTTATCGATCAGTACCCGTATCACCCTAGAAATTGAATTTGTTTACCGTTTTGAATTCTTTTGCGGGTGCAGTTAAAACTTGAAAACTTAAGGGACTTCCATTTCTATTCGAGTTAGTGGAGGTAGTAAGTCAATGCGCTCTTTGTCATGGTTATAAGCCGTGCGCAACAGTATTTACTTGAAAATACATTGTCCACTAGACTACTGCGAAGGAGGTGCATGTCCTGTTGTGTCAAAGCATTGTGTTACTTTTAAATAACGTGTATTGTTTTGTTGTTGTTTTTTTCCTTCAATTCTAGCAGTTGCAGAGAGTTGTTACTATGGCACTGAAATCCCGGTACCCTGTATGCTAAATTTAAAAACTGGACCTTATTTTTAGTAGCTTCAGTGTTAGAAGTCAAAATCATTCATATAAAAATAGTATAGTCTTTAGGCTCGCTCGCCATTTGTGCTCAAGCACACCACTAGTTTACTTATTAATGGAACACTTCAATGTAATCGCCGAATTACGCGTTTCCGCGTCAAGCACGAGGGTGCTTCACAGCGCGGGTTACGCATTTTTGCGTAACCGCCATAGTACCCGCTTCAATTAGCTACCAGCAGCAATAGCAAGTGTTTCAAGAGCTCCCACAACGCCGTAGCGATTCTCCTGTGAGGTAAGTGTAAGAAAGGCAAGGTTTTAATGACCCTTACCATAGAATTTTTTTAATTATTTGTGACCGTCTACGGGAAAACTGGGCACAACGCGGCGTGCGTAATATCGAGAAAAGATCGATCGATTTCTTAAAAATGTATTGTTTTAAGCCAACGGAAGGGAACGGTTAGGTCTATTATAGCGGGAACGACTTAAGCTACGACGATAAAACTTGGAGAGCTCAATATCTGGACGCCGACAACTCCGTAAGTGCAAAAAAAAAAAATTTCGAAGGGTGCCTCGTTGTGCCTGGTTTTCCTATAGACGGTCACATTTGTATATTGAAATTGTAGCACTGTTTGTGTATAAAGAAAGTCAAAGTTACAAAAACAAAATATGAATAGCTATAACTAATAGACAAAAATATTTATCAATTATTAATATGATATAAAGTTGTCAATATAATTTAAAGACTGCCAAGAAGTCTTCATAGAGGGCAGTGATGAAGAATTTTATGATCTCAAAGAAATAGAGATAGAATAAGGGAGAAGACTTCTCAGGTGTAGAGGTCGGTGGCCAAGAAGTCTTCATGGAGGGCAGCAATGAAGAATTTGATGATCTGGAAGAAATAAAGGTTGAAAAAGGCAAGCTATTTTAGCTTCGTTTGTTCATACACAGTGGGTTATATAGATTTTGAACAAACACTAACCACAAAAAGGTCAAGTTATTATTGCATGAGGATACAGACTTTCTTCCTCCCAGTTCTCCCCTACTTGAAGGTGCCCATAAAATGGATTTCTTAGGAGAAAGTTTCTCAGGTATGAAGAGAAGGATGTGCAATCTATGTCAAGAACAGTAACAACAGACACATCATGGTACGGTACAGTGTCGATTATGGGGTGTGGCTTTGTCACCATGGGAGTTCAATCGGACTGCTTCATAGTATTATCAGAAAAAAATCCTAGAATTGCAAACACAGTAGTCTATATAATTGCTTGTTATGTTATATATTATTATTATCCTAGTATATGGCTCACAAAAAAAAAAAATTAACAGCCAAAATCCATAGTTGCTGAATTATTTCAAAGCAAGCGGCTGGTGAACATTTAAAACAACAATATATAGCTATGAAACATGAGGTCTTAGCCTAAACTTTTACAATACTGATGCTAACAATGGTATACTTACCTTGAAGCTTGTAGTTTCCAATGAGTGCGCACTTCATACACTTCAAACGCCTAGAAACTAAACAAAACTTAGCCCGCGGGTAGAGGAAGACTTTAGCTTCAATCAGTTAATACATCGCCGTCGGTTACTTCGAAGCGTATTGCCTCTAGACAAGAAAAAGCTCAGGCGGTTCAAGCCTCGAGGTGACGGTCACGATTTCTTGTAAACAATTTCGGAGTACGCGCACGTAATCGCGAATTTAATTTCCGGCGTTAATCGGTTAAGACACAAAGTTTCCTGACTCAAATATGTCTGAAGTTTTAAAATGATTACTAATGTTTGTGTTCACTTTTATACTCTGAAATTCTTTTATCAGGGAACTATCCTGACAGCAACATACGCACGTTGCCATGAAACCAGAAATGTGTAACTGATGTATTATGATTATCATTCATTTTGTCATATTTTATATCATTGCACGTTCTTATCATAATTACTGCACATTATTTTTATTCTATTCAGACAGATCAATTCAAGCATAGACTGCTTGATTACTTTAGTTAGTAAAACTAAGAGAAATAAAAATCTCTTCTAAGCACTGTATATACTGTGATTGGACTTACTCAGGTGGCAGCATAACACAGTACATGTTACTAACATAATTGATAGGCTTTTAAAATGCAGCTGATACTTTTGGATATTGTTATTATATTTAATTAGTCATGAAGAAGTGTTTTAGTTCTTCCAATAATATATATTGTGAAGTATTGTTTGATTGTACATTATATTCTCGTACTAATAGTGTTTTACTGAGCTTGTGCGAGCACCACAACCATCTCCAAGAAGTTATCATGCCGCTGCTTGTCTTGATTATAACAACAACAATCCACAGTTGTTAATAGCTGGTGGATCTGATGGCAAGGCTTTATGTGATGTTTGGTGTCTTGATGTACGAGCACAGAGTTGGCAACAGGTGAGATCATATTATAGTATAGCTCAAATAATAATAGTTATGTAGAAGTAAATAAACTTAACTGTTGAACATAAGGAATAATCTTTAAAAGAAAAAATAATGTTTATTGTTTAAACTAAAATTACTTTAGTAGTTCCTAATAATTATTATTATTGGATCATGTACGATTCACTGATAATTGGTGGCTGAAAGTTCACCTGTAGAGAACTTTGACTGTTTCAGTCAATTCTATTTTTAGAACTAATTAATAGTTTAAGTTAAGTTATACTTTTCATAGATCTAATTTATATTAAGTAGTTTGTCTAATCTCTATAATTATTACACAATTTCATGCATGAAATCAAATTATTTTGTTCAGTCCACAATCCAGCAGTTCAAAAACAATACATTTAATGCACATACATGAAGTACTGCATGAGTACATTCCATTGTACAATATTTAACAACAACTTTTCTTTATATTTTGCAAGGTGTAGGTTAAATTCTGAGCACTTTGAGGTTTTATAAGATTTACACTGTCTGGATAGAGTAGCTCTTCTTCTTTCTGAAAATATAAGTTTGTCGTCTGTGAAACTTTCCGGAAGCTCGTGGTAAAAGTGTTTCTTGAGACCTCCTAAAATTGCTTTAGAATAATGGTTGTGTTAAATTTGGGTAGAATTGTTTTCCCACACAGATAGCTGTGATATTTATATCATTCTGTAGCATTATAAATACTCTATAACATTATACTAAAATCAACATTTACTATCAGAGGGTCTTGTTTCTCCATTCAAAACCTACCCAATGTAGCCAAAAATTTTGATGATAATAAGTGAGTACTGCATGAATACTTGTGAAGATACATATCAGTGAATGTTAAGGAGCTATAGAAGTAATGAATGAGAAAATGTCAAGAACAGTCATCATTACAGTTATCTAAAGTTAAACAATCCTGTCTGTTTCTTTATCACTTGAAGAATACATATCTTATGCTGCTCATCCTCAACCATCACATTTTGACATGTCTGTCTCTTCAAGCTTATAATTGTTAGGTTTCTAGAGTGTAGTGGCAAGCTGGTCTGATAGTACATATTTTAGTATAATTTTGTAGAGCCTTTACTGTGGTGGTACAACCCCCACATTCTTCACACAACTCTCCTTTCCCGCACGCACTGTTCATCCGTAAACATTATCATTGTATCCCTTTCATTTCATGCGAACACTCCAATTTCCTTAATCACGCACACCCTCTCGTCATCTTCGAGCTTGTTCCACGATCACCCTTTGCGCATGCCCAGCGGGTTCCTTATATTATGGCCTGCTGGACTGCGCCCCTTTTTAGTTGTGTCTCGTGCTCGTCTATCATAAGCCCAATCCTTAACCTAATCTTTTCAACTTGAACTTTGGAGATTAGGAGGTTTGAAACCCTCGGGAATAGCTGAAGTGCGACGAGTACGCAACACTGGTGGCAGCTCCAAACTTGATCCGACCGCCATCCTACCACATTTACAATGCTACAGAATGGTATAAAAATCACAGCTCTCTGTGTAGGTGAAAACAATTCTGCTCAAATTTACTACAGTCATTATTCTAAAGCCATTTAAGAATCCTCTGGATCACTTCTAGCGCGAGGTTCAGGAAAGAGACACAAGATTTATCTTGTTAGAAAGAAGAAGAGCGTCACTATATAGACAGCGTAAAAGTGCTCAGAATTAGATCTACACCTTGCTGTGGTTTAAAAGTGTTCAATGGAATGTACTCCATGTAGCACTTCCTGTATCTGCATTGATAGGACTGCTTGCTTGTGTACTTCATTATGTATCATTAGCAAACAATTTGTTAGCAGCTTGTTGACGTTTGTTAAAATAAACTTTTTATTACCATGTTTCAGATCTGGTAATCTAATTATTATTTTTACTTAAATTAGCTGTTGTTTAATTTACAAAATTTGTACAATTTGTGTGGTGTTATATAACTTTTAACTTGATTTAGTATGTTTTAGTAATAAAAACATTTGTGTTGATAAATTTGTTTGAATAATTACATATATTTATTCCGTATATAAATGAATTAAGATGGTAATTACATTATAATTTAATTACTAATTGATTTACTTGTTCCATTTCAATTAACTTTATTTTTTGTTAGCTACCACTAGTAGCTGAATTATCATGAAGTATAGGCTCAGCACTTTCCCTAGAAAAAAAATGGCATGTACATGTAGAGATACTGACTATTAATAGTGAGATGTTATCAATGATGGTACATATTTAGGAATAGTAATATGTACATGTAGAGATACACATACGTCATTAACAGTGAGGTGTTATCAGTGATTGGACATGTTCTAGGATTTTTTTTCCATATCTGATACTAAACTGTATGCAGCTAATTTTGAGTTCAGTATAACTACTTCTTCCTCATGCAGATCTTCAGAACTGCTTTGTCTCCTAAAGCTATAGTCAACACCTACATTTCTTCACATAGCATCTTTCTCTTTCTTGTTGAATGGTTTCTGTAGGCATAAACATCTTCTGCATCTTCTGGTATACTAGATTCACCATCTTTAATACTAGTTGGGGCTAGAAAGACAGATTTTTTGGCCCAATCTTGTTTTTGTATATAAAGTAATTTTTAAACTAATTTAGGTCAATATATTTATACCTGCTGAATCCAAATCTGATGAGTGTCAGTTGTAAAAACTTGAGCATTTCTCGATGATTAAATTATAATTTACACCTTTTAATTTTTAGTATTTTAAAATCAAATAAATCATCTCAGCTACCATTTACTCAAGCCCACACAGGCTTCTCAATGGAATTAGTTCTTCTCTGACATAACAGTTATAATGACTTCAAATTTTTATCAGCTGAGTTCCTGTTTGTGCACATTATTTCCTTATATAGTAATTTCCGTCGCTTTGTTTGTGATGTGTGTTTGTGTATGCTCAAACTGATGGTATAGTCTAGTTTAATGTGGTATTTCCTTCAAGAAACAGAAAGTTTGTAATTTATAGCAATGCTCAACTTTATCTTGAAGGTTAGATGTTTAGGTAACAATAAAGTCTTATGTGTCAGATTGTGAATTTTACTTCACAAGTATGTACTAGCTAGTACATATTGCTTGAAAAGTCATATTGTGTGATATTTTAGAAGAACTGGATGGTAGGCAACTTCCGGTAGTCTAGTGAGTAGTCCTAATGGCATAATACACACCAAGAAGTCAGGAGTCCTATGGAGTATTTTTACAGATAAATGATTGCCAATTTGACAACTTTGGGAACGCAGAGAAATTGTGAAAATTTAAAATGGTCACCATGAAATTGATCAGTTCCAACATTTTTTTCAGGTATTATATCTAGTATAGAATTCCTGGTTATGTAAAATTATTCCTGATCTTGAGTCTAGATAGCTACATTGCAATAATTCCAAATGGATACAGATGAACTACTGACTATGTAGGAAATGTATTACATAGTAGAATTATTTTCTGATTGTATTTTTCAGTTCAGACACTGCAAAATTTCAATTGTTAATGAGTGAAGTTCTCGAGCAAGAAATTAAAATGTGTAATAATAGCTATAATTGTTTAATAATTAACTACCGAGATTTAGGACTTTATAAATCTTTCTTTCAGAGTTGAAACCAAACACATGCAGACTGGTCTACTTTAAGAAGGTTCCTCAAAGAATTACTTAATATGTGGCTTATATTTTCCTGCTGTCACTAAAGGCTTCTTTGTCTAGGATTACACACTTTCATTTAATTATTCAGCTACACACTACTACACACTACATATGTCATATACTTAACAATTCTGGAGACAGTGTAATGCTTCTCATTGCCTATCTTGATTGCCATTGGTTCTCCAAATTGTTCAACAGAGACAGCATTTTAGTTCCCTGGATGGTCAACTAATAAGACCTACCTTAGCCTCTGAATCAAGAGTATACATTTTGAGCAGATAATGAGAGGTGGAGAACATATCATACATGTCCTATTGATTTCATGGAATAGGCTTGGCTAGTTCCAAGATAGCTGTTTTGACAGCTGCTAAAGCTGCCAGTTTTTAGTATGGTGAATGTACTTCATCTGGTTATTTGCAAAAGATAGCTATTTATGTTACGTGTTGTGAAAATGGTATTATTGTAGATATGAGGCAATAATAAGAGGATTAACCGATTATCGCCGAATTACGCGTTTTCGCGTAAAGCACGAGGGTGCTTCACAGCGCGGGTTACGCATTTTTGCGTAACCACCATTGTACCCGCTTCAATTAGCTACCAGCAGCAATCACAAGTGTTTCAAGAGCTCCCACAACGCCGTAGCGATTTTCCTGTGAGGTTAGTGTAAGGGAGGCAAGGTCTTAATCACCCTTACCATAGAAAAAAAAATTATTTGTAGATTGAAATTGTAGCACTGTTTGTGTATAAAGAAAATCAAAGTTACAAAAAAAATAATATTATGCATATAACTAATAAACAAAAATATATATCACTAATAAGATATTTAAAGACTGCCAAGAAGTCTTCATAGAGGGCAGTGATGAAGAACTTGATGATCTCAAAGAAATAGAGATAGAAAAAGGCAGAAGACTTCTCAGGTGTAGAGATCCGTGGCCAAGAAGTCTTCATGGAGCGCAGCAATGAAGAATTTGATAACCTGGAAGAAATAAGGGTTGAAAAAGGCAAGCTATTTTAGCTTTGTTTGTTCATACACAGTGGGTTATATAGATTTTGAACAACACCAACCACTAAAAGGTCTAGTTATTATTGCATCAGGATACAGACTTTCTTCCTCCCAGTTCTCCCCTACTTGAAGGTGCCCATAAAATGGATTTCTTAGGAGAAAGTTTCTCAGGTGTATGAAGAGAAGGATATGCAATCTATGTCAAGAACAGTAACAACAGACACATCATGGTACGGGTACAGTGGTGATTATGGGGTGTGGCTTTGTCACAATGGAGTTCAATAGGACTGCTACATAGTGTTATCAGAAAAAAATCCTAGAATCGCAAACACAGTAGTCTATATAATTGCTTGTTATGTTATATATTATATTATCCTAGTATATGGCTCCCAAAAAAAACAAAAAACAGCCATAATCAATAGTTGCTGAATTATTTCAAAGCAAGCGGCTAGTGAACAACAATATATAGCTATGAAACATGAGGTCTTAGCCTAAACTTTTACAATAGTGATGCTAACAATGGTATACTTACCGCCTCTAGACAAGAAAAAGCTCAGGCGTTTAAGCCTTGAGGTGACGGTCACAATTTCTTGTAAACAATTTCGGAGTACACGCACGTAATCGCGAATTTAATTTTAGCCGTTAATCGGTTAAAAAAATAGATGGTAGATTTTAGAATACTCAAATCCTAGCTAAAAGCAATTGCTTCATTGATCTTATTCTTCAACAACACTATATCAGCCTGCCATCACATTCATATATCCAGCATGTGCACCAGTGCATATCCTTCCCATTTGACACTAGCATGTCACAGTTTCATACCATTTAAATATTTTACCAGCTGTTTTAGTGAGTCCCATCATTTGTAATGTAGTAGCATTATTTTCAACATGTATTTGCTACTGACTTTATGAAACAGTGAATCCATGTCGTCATAGCTATGTAACTCTATCATGGGCAATATCAGCCTTCACAATTGTATTTCAAGGCTGGATGTTTTGCAGTGTCCAAGACCTTAACTGGAAATAATAATATTTAAACAACCGTAAACTTTATACTAGAGGTATTTATATAATTTCTTAGAGTTGACCGTATTTTTGGCAGCAAATTTGCAATTTTCGCTGTCAGATTGAAAAAAAATACCATCAGAAATGAATTTAGAACACAAAATAACCATAAGCTAGACATATAACTTGAAAAAATACTTTTTTGAACCAAGAATATTCAATTGTGAACAATTAAAATTTCACTATTTCCCGGAGTTTTCCAAAGTTACCACTTTGGCAAACCAAGTTAATTGCTAGAACCACTTGGGGATGCAAATCTGTAAAAGTAACTTTCATATAGGTGTTTGTAGACTTAAAGTAGCAATTCCCATCATATTTGAGATACAATTTTCATTTTTTTTATTTAAAACAAAATGCTCAATGTTTCATCACTGGCACTCACCAGATCTGAATTCAGCACAACAATGGGGTCTGGAAAGTCAATCTACTTACTTTATGTGCTGTTAATTCAGGTCTACTACACTACACTAATACAAATATTACAATATTTTCAAATTATTAACCACCCAGTCACCATTTTGAAGTAAGTCAAAACTCGAACAGCGAAAGCTACTTCAGCATTGTAGCCTAGAGATACCACCGCAAGGAGTTTGACAATCATAAATAGCTTACTCTTTGAGGCTAAACAGCATTCAAGTGGAGGCAACACAGACAAGAATAAACACGATTTTCGTGAGGTGATACTTCAAATCTCTGTGCAGCAGTTACTGCAATGAAAGGGTTAAGGAATTTTATGGCTGTTTAAATTACAAATACATTATTAATTATTGTCTAGCTGTCAATAATAAATTAACAATAAACTATTTGCTTAACACACTGATATTTCAACCATTAGATTACACCGCAATATTGCAACAAAATGCTAAGTTGTGTATTTATACTGTTAATACTGCTACGAATGTTGTCATTTTTTTTAATATACCTCAAATTTTCTATATTTAAATATATTTTCAAATTTTGGGAATTTTTTTACTCTTCCAATTTATAAATTAATAATTGTTTTCTTAGTCTTCTTTTATTCATTTTATTCACATGTTTCTCTCTAACAACTCAGCAAAAACAGACAATGGCTAACTGCCGATGAGAGCAAATAAATTATTTTTTTGATTGTTAACAATTATTATACATGAATATATAAGTGAGGAGTGAGTCTCACAAGTAGCTCACATGTAGGATTGAACTCAGTCATTGAATAGTGTTCTCACTGTGAACACTGGCACCTTGACAATATAGGAAAATATTTTTATAGAAACCGTCTTCAGCTTCATTGAAGATTGATTAAATTGATATGTAATATTAGACTGCAATTAATTTGTGATGCAATAATTGAATTAATGCTCTAACGCTATTTTTATTACAAGAAATTATAACTATCATCTATTCCTACCCAGTTTGGAAAATTCGATGTGTTGTCTATTTCAGATCACTATCTAATATAACATATGGCTGTGAATCAGTAAATGTCTTATTAGTAAATGATTAATCTTAATCAGCATTATGTTAATGAAGTGCAATTTTAACTATACTGAACAAATAAATTCAAACATTTATATTCATTCTATTTGTTCAATATTTGCCACTTCAGATAGCCAAATTCCCACAGCCTAGATATGGTCACTGTGCAGCTGCTTTTGTTATTTCTTCTGAACTCACTGAAGCAGTGCTATTTGGAGGATATGATCAACACAATCGTCACCTCTCAGACACTACAATAATAAGAATTGGTGAGCTTATACCGATTTTTATAAAATAATTTACTTTTTAGCTGAGGTATGGTGATATACTTGAAGTTCTGTTTTATAAACATTGTCTCATTGTAATTTAGCCTTTATTGTTTTCCAGCAGAATATTGTTTACACTAATAATAATAATATTTTGGTCATTACATAAAGAATATACAATTTCATTCTCATATTTCATTATATTATTACATATTTTAGTTCATGTTACCAAATTAGAAAAAAATAGCTGATGTTATATAATTGGGTAGTAACATTTGTTCAAGCATACTTGACTGTAACAGTTTCTCAAGAAAAGGCAATCTATTAATATCTTTACAATTTAAGACCACAACTGTTTATGTATCCCACTCACAAAAAAACAAAACAAACATGTTATTTATACTTTTTATGGAAATCAAGCAAGGCACTGTCAATCATCAAACAAAATGCCAGCTTTTTTTAATTAATATTTTCATACTATAGTCTTATGGCATGTGTTATTTTATTCACTGAATCATTTCAATGCATGAGAAAATAATTCACATAATTTATTTGTGTTACTTTATTTATTATTCCACACAGTTCAATAATTTCTAGCTTAATACATCATTTTTACTGCTGTTAACATGGGAATCTTAAACTGTGACTAATTTTATAATTACTTTTTCATTCTAACATGTAATCGGATGAATCGTTTGAATGTTCTTTTGAGTTTACATTGTTAATTTGAGTTTTTTATTACCTTGGAATGTGGAAATAGAATGTATAGTGCTATAGAGAAGTGATAGCTATAAGAAACAATTAATTAGTTCAAGTTTATGCCTAACATTATTTATTAAATTTGTCGAATACAATTTAACTAAGGCATAATTATATTTTATATTATAGAAAAAGTAACCTCCTCCACTAAATGGAAAGTATCTGAAATTATACATTCTTCAGAGTTGAGAAATAAAGATAGACTAATAGCAAAGAAACTACTAAAAGGTAATATTATAGTTACAAGTTGTTGACATGATTTAATGTATCAGGCATTATAAAGGTGGAACTAGAATAATACATTTACAACTATACATTATGCCTCAGTTTGATCTTTGAAACATAATGAAATGTTTATTAATCTGAGTGATGTTATTTGTGAGCAGGTGAAGCAAGTGAGTCACCATTGATAGCTAACAATATTATGTGAATGCATATAAACTTAAACTATTCGTGAGGGTGCCTAAATTCGTTCGTATAGTGTCTAAAAATACAAATAAATTGGGTCTAGGGTGATGCACTGATGCCATTTATTTATCAATGGATTATTTGATGTTTGTTTCTTCTGCACTTAAACAAGTGCTTTATAATTAAAATATGACTCCTTTCCGGATGGGGAGGTGTTTCCGGTTGACACCGAAAAAGTGTTCTGGCGGCATTTAATTGGTGGTCTGTTGAGTACGAGTCTGCAGCAAGGGTACTACTCAACAGTATAATGGTAAAATGTGATGGTTTTGGAAATCTTGGGTTGTCGTATCTCAGTGGTTAAAGCACTGGTGGCTAAAGCCTGTGGTTCTGGGTTCAATTCCCCGGCAACAATTAAGATTGCTTCACATTTTTTCTTTACTTTTTTCCAGACCCCGAAAGTTTCAATGTAATTATCATCTTTCATTGACTTTTTTCAATTACTATTGTTTTTGCCTTTGAGAAATAAATGTAGCATTATTTGCTTGACCATTTGAATTATAGTATTGTAGTAAAATGTTGAAGTTAAATGAGATTTATGGGCAAAATTTTCTTTGTTATAATTGAATCAAACACATATTTAGTTGATTATTCCTCCTTTTTTGCCAAAAAACAAAACTTCAAAGTCTTTAATAATTACAGCATTTTAACTTTATATGTAATTATAATGTGTTATACAATGCAATTATCATACACAAGCAACAGAATAATAAAAAATATGCAACAATAAAACGCAGTTATGAGCCTTTATTTTAGCACTGTATTAGATTTTAATTTAGCATACTATGTAATAGTTAGAACATAATCACATTGCTACTGGTAGATTTAAAGCACTCAACTCCTGGACTCTACAGCCCTTAGGACAAAATTACCGGTAGCTACACACATGCTCTAACTATTTTAGATCGCGTTTACGCAAGTTTGTTTACCAGCATTTTCGCAGATATGGCAGTATCAAGCAACTTTTTAGTGAGAATATTGTGGATATTGCTCAAAGCACATGACTTTAGTTTAAGTCATTTTGAAGGTGGTATAATAACTCCATACCGCTGTTCCCCCAAAAGTGATTTAGCTTTGAAGAAACAAGAATGCTGTCTCTGAAGAATACTAAATGGGGTTATTACGCTTTGATAGAAAGCCACAACCTACACCCTAGCAAAAGTGTCAGATAGACATTACAGATTATCAAGATCGAGAGACATTAAATCATTGGCTTAGAATATTCACTGTGAAAGTAAATGGAGAATAATAATGTTCCCTAAATATAACAACAAGAACAGGGGAAAACTCATGAACGATTATATTTAAACTCCTGGGACCTATGGCCCTCGGGCTTGCGTGCACTAAATTTACCAGTAGCTATGCACACACTCTAACTATTTCAGATCCTGTTTACACAACTTAGGTTACCAGCATTTTCACAGAGAAGGCAGTGTCAAGCGACTATTTCTGTGAGAATATTGTTGATATTGCTCAGGGTCCATGCTGCATAACAAGAACAGCGAAAACTCATAAACAATAGTATTTCATTGTAGCTGTAGCAAACATCTTTATTATAGCTGTAAACCCCATGATCATATAATTAACAACAAGATAAGCTATACTTTTAAACTAAAGCTAAACAGTAGCTATACCCTTGGTCAACTAGTATGCACATTATATATACATAAAGGCATAACAAAAGTGCACACTTACTAAGTTAGAACACCTAGTAATATAGCAATGGGATCTCATGAATAGATAATGTACAGAATGCTATTAATATTATAATTTGTATTCTTTGTAGTTACAGAAAAAGAAATTGAAATAGCCTGTGAAGAAGCCATAAAGAATCAAGCTTGTTTAGATATTTTTGTAGGACGCTTAAATTTTGTTGGCCTACCTCGTTCAGGAAAAAGTTCCACTCTACGTCGATTACTTGGAGAGTTTATTAACTTTATTGAAGCTAAAATGGACCATGAACTACCAAGTACTGGAGTAGCAGACAGAAAACAACTCTTCATTCAGAGCATTAAAAAATCTGTTGGATTTGTGAACCAAGGACAATGGAATGAGAAGAATCTAGTAGGGGAGACTACTTTTCTCAATGGTATAATATATCAATCTATAAATGGTAAGGTCAGAAATGCATAAGTCATACTTGGATATGATATACTTCTGTTGCTAAATATTTAACATATGGGTCTAAATAATAATTGTTAATGTGGCAGAATTTATAGACAATTACTACAGTTGTATTCTCACAGTAAACAACCAATACAATTAACACTTAATAAACCAAACTAAAATATTATATTATTTTTGTACAATCACTAGAAAAATGTAGACCCTACATAAATTCTTGGGCAAGGCTTCATAAAGAAGTACTTTAATAATAGTAATCATTATAATTAACTGCATAAATAGAACATTTAGTTCTGACAACAAATGAGTTTTAAATTGTATTAATATTATTGCTACAGATATAACATCCTCTTTACAAGTCGAATCATTCCAGTCATCAGAGAATAAAGATCCAAGTACTAATAAATTATCATTGGAGAATGTAGAAATACATGGATCAAGTGACCTTGTTATGAAAGAAATGCCATCATCAAATGAAGCTGAAATTTTGCAAGATATAACTGAAACAGTAGAAATGAAAGAAGACACCTCTTTTACAAGTGTTGCTGAAGTTTATCCTACGTATGAAAAAACAACAGCCATTGAAGATTCAGATAAGGTACAATGCTTACTTGAGGATGTCATATATTTGATTACTACTGACCATGGAGGTCAGACTGAGTTTTTAGATCTAATGTCTCGATTCTTGATGGGGCCATCATTAAATCTTATTTTCAGCATCAATTTCAGCTGCCCAAGTATGCGACAATGACCACCACAAGATCAAGATCAGGTAAAAAGTAAAAAAAATTAATTGGCACTCCCATGTTTTTGTTAAAATATTGGTGCAGCTATGGGTGCTCGGCTGCACCCGTTACGATGCCCCTGACAATATTACTCACCTTAATGTCACAAATGATTATGTTTTCAAATCCTTTCACTTTGGGATAGTAGAGTAATGAACCAACCCGATTATGTAGAAACCACAGAACCTTATTCAAATCTGTGTCACCAATTCCTAGATTTCCAGCAATTATTTTACATTCATCCATTGCTATCGTGCGTTTGTTTTTGGACCGCAACACAATGTTAAATATCAACCATGTGCAAGGAATGTGTACTTTACCAAAGTGTTTCTTTATACAGTTTTCAAACTTGGTTTTTGTGGTATTGATTTCTTCTTTAGTACCACTCTTATTATTCACCGGTAAAGTTATATAATCTTCATTAGCATATTCGATTATACCTTTGCGAAAAAATTCAGTCTGCTCGATTTTTTTACGGAGCAGTTTGTCTCTTTGCACATATTGCCTTTCTGAAACTTTATCTTTAAATGTACCCACAAACATAGCTTTAGAAGAACAACAATTATCACTATTGTGATTTAAATGAGAGCTTTGTACAGCTGATTTATTTTCCTCACTTGTAGCTTCCATACAAGCTATGCTAGCTAATGTTTGAAATATAACTTCCTCTAAAGTTACTATGGAATTTTCTTTGTTGGTAGACACTCCTTCTTCATTGGTGGTATATATTTTGTACACCTTATCTAAGGGATCTGTCAGCCATTGAGCTGTTGAAATTGAAATTGAAGAGTCGAAATCGAGCAGTCGAGTGACTTCCACCAGGATTAAATAGCTAATATTGAGCCTTTTGGGAGTTTTTTAGGAAAGTCCTAACTACTCTGATCCTTCACTTACTATTCCAAAATGATCTTCAGGAAAAAGAAATGTGGTTCAGAGATCTTTGGATTGTTTGTTTGTAAAATGGTCATTTTTGCATGCACTACGAGTAGTTTTTCTCGTTTAGTTATCTGCTACACATACTTGAAGAAAATAAAAGGCAGGCATTTGTAAATTCTAGCATGTTATGAATAAATTCAGTTTATTAATTTTTTTTGTCAATTAGTCATATGTCCAAGTAGCTGTATTAAATATACAATAAAATTACACTCTACATAACAGCTATAATTATAAATTTAGCTTAATATTAATTTGACATGGACAATGATTCTTTATAAAAAATGAATTATTTGGTGTGAATTCAGTGGCATTAGAATACACAGAGCATGAACTAAATATTTTTCCTTCATTTGATAAAAAGGAACCACTGTATTGTCTTTTCTATTAGTCTAACTCATTACTTGGACAAATCAGTGGGTGTTACTAAGTGGGTGTGGTTATAGTGGCCGCACCAATACTATCTTGCTTTCCATTCCCCTGATTTTTCCGCGAGTATTCCATGTAACACAGCATAGTCATTACATTAATAAGACTGCCTTTACATAAGGTAGCCATGCACATATGCTACTGTTTATTCTACATCAGCATCTTATATCGTCACTTTCATAATCACAAGAAACAGAGGAGAGTAGGAAGCCAGATCAAATTGGTGCAGCCATTATAACCACATGTACTTAACGATACCCACTCATCAGTCCAAGTACTGAGTATGATTAATAAAAACCGTATAGAAGTGTTGTTGTTTTTATTGAAAGAAACAAAGATTTTTAGTCTATGCTCTGAGTATCCAATAATTCAAATGCCACTGTAATCACACCAAACAATTAAGTCATTTTGCAAGCCAACAATGCAGGAAAGACCTCTGAACTACGTTAGTCTTCCCAAAAGATCACTTTGAAATAGTAAACAACGGATCAGGCTTGTCAGGAGCTTCCTAAATATCTTTCAAAAGGCTCACTCAATATTAGCTATTTAATCCCAGCCATAGTCATTCTTACCGCTTGATTTTGTCCATCCTACTTCAACAACGACCTCGAGATCTGGTAATAGATTAAAAACATTAATAGACATGCCTTCTTTTTGTTAAAATATTGATGCTGCCATGATTGCTTGGCCACATCGTATCCAACACCCCTGAGAAAGTTTTGTATGTGATTTATCTATGTAGTGTGATTTAATGAAAGGACATTGTTTAGATGGCATAATATGCTCAGAAGATAATTCATAGCTATGTGTTTTATGTCAATTACTTGTGTTATGTTGTAGGTGGTATTTGATGCTGCTACATGTTTAGTACAAAATACTTTCACATTTAATAAAGTAGGAAAATTTTCTGCAGAAAACTTTAAGAAATATGCCCAATTCACTATATCTGATTTAAAGAAGGCCACTGAAAACAAACTTGATGATTTACTTTCTATGGAAATGATAGTAACACTTTTTGAACACCACAATATCTTAGCTCCTCTTCCAGTAACAAAAGATAGAGAAGAAATTACTTACTTCATGCCTAGTATTCTGAGAAGTGCTACAAAAGATGGGCTCCAAAACATTCCTATTTCTGCAGATGTGGCTCCTCTCGTGTATCGATACAAGTGCGGCTACTTACCATTAGGAGTCTTCTCTTCTCTTATTATAGGCCTGGTCTCAAACACAAAACTAAATTGGACTTTCAAGGAAGACAGTCCTTGTCGTAACAAGATTGAATTTCTAGTTGGAAAGGACTTGGACATTGTTACTATCATTAGCTATGCCACATATATTAAAGTGGTACTCTACAGAGAATCTCATCCGACAACACCGACTTCTGCAGTCTGTGCACACATTAGAAATACTATCACTTCTATGTTAACACAAGTCAATCATAATCTCAAATACCTCAATGCAAGACTTCAATATGGATTCGAATGTACTAGTCATTTATGGGATTCTGTGTTGTACATATTAAATTTAGCTCCACTTCATTTGTGCATACTAGAAGATGAAACCTCTCCTAAAATGAAGTGTCTGAAGGACCCAAATATTACTAAAATAATTCCACTTATAGATTCAAGACAGACAATTTGGTTTGATGAGGTATGTCATTAGTTGAATTCAACTCAGTGTTGCTCATAGTATACTCTACATTGTAGTTGAAATGTGATGCAGTAACTACAGACACCTCTTCTAAAGGTATTTGTATTTTTAAGAATGTTGACTAACTTGTTTAAATGAATATTTTTACCTAATCAACATGCTTCAATTTGTTAAATGATATTATGGTATAAACATTTTAATAACTTAGGTATGTTATGTAGTTAAAAAATATATAATTTAATATTGAAATGCATTTACACTTAATACTTGTGCAAATATATTAATCAAAATCCTCTTGGTGTTTTCGTATGTGTAGTTGCCATTAAAACATTTATTTGCATATGCTAAAGTGATGTTATCAAACAGTGTGTATTGCATTTTCCATATTACACATGTTATTTTACAGCATTCAAAGTGGAGGAACATTGTACAGAAGACACTGATGCAGCTCAGCAAGGGTCAAGTGGTAAAGGTAATTACATATCGTTTAATTAAATCTGTTATTTAAATCTTTGAGGTGAGAATTTATTGCAATCACATAGAATTTTGAGCAATACTTGTATGATTATTAAATTAATGTTTTTGTACTTATGCTTTGAATTTCTCAATAAGCTGTGATATATACAGTCTAGGTTACAGGAACTATAAAGCTGATATACAAATGACACTTAAATGTAGTTTTCACACAAGAATTCAAGAACATCATAATGTGTACATGTCCACTCTGAAATTCAGTAGTTTGTTACAAAAATTTGATGACTGGTGAATCTAGTGTTAATACTGTATATTAAATTTCTACTAGTTTTTGGTCATTATATTTAAGTGCTATTATAAAATTTATACAATAGTTTTAGTCACTAACCCACAAATCCTTACCAGGTAAGCCCAGGAAGTACAGTACTTATTGAATAATGCTAATGGTATAGTAGCTGAATTGCTAATACTTTTATTTGTACAAGATATGAAGCCAGAAAAACACTCCTTCTTTAGAATGTTATTTTCCTTTAACATAAGTAGCAAGTGCTCAGTGGAAAGTAAACTAAAGTACATACTTTATTACTGCATTCTGCAATTAGTTGTAGTGTGTAAGTCATTTTAAAATTCTCAATACTCTGTTTTGAACTGTTGATGTTGTATTTTCAGCATTGGTTGCAGAAGACCTTGGCAAAGTCTATGAAGAGCTCTATGAAGCCAGAGTGCAATGGAAGAACATCGGCCTCAAACTGGGTCTGACATTAACTACACTCAACTCCATAGAAACTCATCGTCACTATAAAGCTGAGCCAAGTTGCCTGGACATGTTGAATGAGTGGTTAACAAATGGAAAGAACAGAAGCTGGAGTACTCTAGCTGAGGCTTTGGAGAGTCCCATGGTGGGTTATCCTAACATTGCATCTGCAATAC
>WLWD01003709.1_pt1 | contig 28936 bp, 9 predicted proteins | sample 6712731 | NCBI WGS metagenome assembly WLWD01 (sample SAMN12718690, study PRJNA576275) | sponge metagenome | isolation source: marine sponge | host: Mycale hentscheli | place: New Zealand: South Island, Marlborough, Capsize Point | collected 2014-11-01
TACTGCTTGTTCTTCATAGAACTCGTTGACAGGCGGCATCGCAGCTAGCTAGTTCTTCTAGAACTTAATGACTAGAGGGGATGGAAGAAAGGTCGCGGCACTTAAACCTAAGCATAGCATTTTAACTCTAGCAAGAAAGCTTGAGATAATGATAGCGGAAATTAAGAAATAAAAGTTAATGAGGTTACATAATGACTCTGGACAGTTCCTAAGCTACAGTGAATGATATTTGAATGCGTATTTCTGAGTTACGGGCATTTCTTAGTTATGGACACCCCTTGGTCCCACACTGTCCAGATAAGAGAAGTTCGAGTGTATACAGCTTTGCTGAGTTATAGAATAAGAATTGATGGACTATTGATAGTGTGAACGTCCACACATACTGTTACATACTCTCATATCACACACACACCAATTTATGACAAATATCAAACTCTGATTAGAAGAATTGTTGATCTCCTGATCATAATGTTAAACTATGCCAGCACAGCATAAAATTGAGTCTCTTTTACTGAACTCTGACCCCCTATTGGCACTTCACTAGGCAAGTGCACTCTGCTGAGGTTGTAGTGGTCATTTGAGCTGTTTGCATGTGATATAATATAATTATTGCAATGTTTGTCAGGTACCTGGTCATCTTCTGTAAAAGGAACACGACCTCCTTGTTTTGGTTATTCTCTGGCTCTAATTGATGAGCAACAAGCTGTTATGTTTGGAGGATATTCAGGAGGTAAATATTTTTCTGATGTATGCATCCTTCACTTCCCAACAATGGTGAGTTTTTGAAAACTTTTAGGAGCCTTTTACACATTTGTAGTACAATTGATATTTTGAAAATTGATGAAAAAACAGTTCACAGACAAACTTAAGGTCTTTATATTCTACTAGTCTTGCTCCTTTCCTAAATCTTTGTTTCAACTGAATGTTCTTCAAACCCAATTACTTTTTCTTTCAGACCACTTAGGTAAGTGGCTATCTCACTAGCATGGCTTGTGATACTATTGTACATATTATTAGTTTGAAGTGCATATTTATTCTCTCTAATTCTGGTGGTCAACATTCTTCCAGTTTCACCTATCATGTTCTGTCATAAGAACTACATGGAATGGAACACACTACGCCAGTTTATTCTTCTGGGTTTACTTTGGATTTAATTTAGTTAAATATTATTTCAAGTATTTAATACATTTGAAGGTAACTCTTATTTTGAATGCCCTGTTGCAAATTCTGTCAATTTTTTCTGATATTGTATGGATTTATGAAATTGTTAGGTATTTGATAGACTTTGGGTCATCCACTCTCCTTTTTTAAATATCTTTTTTTTTTTTTTTAATTAGCTAATGAAGTTATTTTACATAGGGCATATCAGAAAAAATTAAAAGAATTTGCAATAAGAGACTCAAAATACATTTAGTGGAAACACAATTACTACTTATGGCCAAAGCAAGGAACATACTGCTAAAGAGGAGGGCAGCACATCAGCAGAAAAATGGGCACTCCAATTTAACCGTGGAAACATGTGGACTTTTTATTTCCAGACTTAACAATTGGCTAGCAGCTACCCAACAGGACATTGTTAATGATCCGAGTTGTACCTCAGACACGACTGGTCTCGTAGAGATTAAATGTCCTTTTTCCTTGCGAGACATGTTTTTGAGTGAAGCATGCAAGAAGCCTTCATTCTGTCTCTCCCAAACTGAAGAAAATGAGCTGAGATTGAAGAAGCGGCATGATTACTGGTTTCAGATACAGTGTCAGCTTTATTGTGTTGACAAACAGAGGTGTGACTTTGTTGTAAGAACAAACAAACAACTACACATGGAACAAATTTACAGAGACGCAAACTGAGGAAATTTTACTTCTGTTCTGTGCTTCCAGACCTTGCTTGTCCTAGATTTAGATGTGGTGAAATTAGGGAACCTATCAAGAATTTGGAAAGCACAGACTTATGATTGTTTTAAAATATATTATTGTGATTATTATCATGTATGTATACATAGAGCTTGTGATTATGTTGCTCTAAACCAATGTTATTTGATCTATCTTCATACTCATTTACACCCTCTATTTTATTATTTCATGTCAGCAATAATTTTACTTGTATATTGTAACAATACTAAATTTTATGGTTTCTGTTTTATTACTACAGACTTGGAGACTTGTTACATGTAAATCAAGTAATCAGTGTCCTGAAGGAAGGACTGGTCACATTGCCACATGCCTAGGATATGGTGGACAACACAAGTATCTTCTCATTAGTGGAGGTTGTAAGAGTTTGTCAAGAATACTCCATGACTTGTGGTTGTTGGACCTTCAGTCAGGACTCTGGGAACAGGTCAGAACAACATGTTATGATTTAGTAGCACGTGTGACTAGAAGTGTATAGTACACTATAGGAGTAGTAATACTGAGTATGTATAGTCAGTTTAACAGCAACAGAGTGGGTGTGGCTATTTACTAGTACTAATACATGCATGTATAAAGAATGCAATGTATTTTTAAAGTAGATGTAGTCACTGATAGATTTATTGTTAATGAACATTTCCTGGTTATTTGACCTGACATAAGAATTTGCCAGACTAGTTAGTCGGACAAATTATTATTTTCATTATTTCTACTCTCACAACTCATTACTTATTTATTTAACTGCATTTGATTAGTAACATCATATTGGATTATAGATTTTTTTAAATTGTAGAAGTTCCAACTGAACGCTATGGCACTTATGCCAGTGAATGGGTTAAACAGTCATTGTATACACTAAATGAAATGAAACTGAGTGAAATGAGAGAGAGGGGATAGAGTCACACCTAGATTATCTACTGAAATTAACACACAATATATTCTTGAACTCATTCAGATTTTGATGGGTACTCTCCATCCGGTCATAAGAGTGTCTGTCTGCAGATAAGAAACAGTTCTGCTACAAACCAATCCAACACACAAACACATAATAAACTCTCACAAACAAGAAAGAGAATGTAAACGCCGAAGTCAAACCTTAGTTCCATAGATAATTGGGAATGGATTCCTTTAGTGTCACATAACCATATCAATACAAGCTTTCTGCTATGTCCAATGGAAAAGAATCTTACTACACCTTATTTAGCTTTAAAAAAAAATCACAGTGCAGAATTGAATAGTGACGAGTGTAAGGAAAGTATTATGGCCTCTACTTCCAATCCTAAGCAGGGAAGGAAGCGGAGGGTTCTTACCTTGGAAAAGAAACTGGATATTATCAAGGAGTTGAAGGGTGGAAAATCACAACGGTGCGTTTCTGAGCTGCATCAAGTTCCTAAGTCTACGGTAGCAGATATTTGAAAGGAAAGAGAGAAAATAAAAAATTACATTGGCTGTGGTGAGTGTCCATCAGTTCTAAAGAAGAGGTGCATCATAAAAGAATCTCTATTTAGCAAAGTTGACCATGCTTGCTATGAGTGGTTCATGCAGCAGCTATGCAAAGGAGCTCCTGTTTATATAATATAAAATATTTTCATAGATGTGACAATTAGCAATGCATTCATATATTGCAGTACATATTAAACTTAGAAGACTTCTCTCATCCATTTCACACTAGGAACCTAAACACATGACAAACATTGCCATAATTATAATAAGTAACCATTTAAAAGTGATTAAAACATTTTTGTTCTAAGATACGGGCAATTCTGAGTTACGGGCACCCTCTTGTCCCAAGGCGCCCAGATAAGGGACGTTTTACTGTATTATAGCCCACTATACTGACAGACTTCAACTAATGTAAAATATACCCAAACTTACATTATTTCATAGACTGCATATAGAGCAACAATGAGGTGTGTGAGAAGATGAGTGTGTGTGTGTGTGTGTGTGAGATAGGGTTAATGTGTGTGTGAGAGTGTTCATGTGTGTGTGAGTGTTAGTGTGTGTATGAGTGTTAGTGTGCGTGTGTGTGAGAGACAGGGTTAATGTGTGTGTGAGAGTGTTAGTGTGTGTGAGTGTTAGTGTGTGTATGAGTGTTAGTGTGCGTGTGTGAGAGAGAGAGGGTTAGTGTGTGTAAGTGTTAGTGTGTGTGTGAGTGTTAGTGTGCGTGTGTGAGAGAGAGAGGGTTAGTGTGTGTAAGTGTTAGTGTGTGTGTGAGTGTTAGTGTGTGTGTGTGAGAGAGAGAGGGTTAGTGTGTGTGAGTGTTAGTGTGTGTGTGTGTGTGATAGAGAGAGAGAGAGGGTTAGTGTGTGTGTGTGTGTGTGATTGATTTTTCAGCTAATTTTTATTTGTCAAACTAACGGCACAAATCCATGACAACTGTAGCAATGGGCTACTTACTGGACTAAAAACTTATAGATTTGGCCCTGACATGTGGTCACTAAGTTTATGTCAATGTGTGTTAGGGTTTCATACAGAGGGGGGCTGGCCCTGGGATATTCCCCCCACTCCTCCTCCGGAATTTTTGGAAGTTAATATAATATAGTAGATAATTCAGCGAAGCGAGCGGAGCTGACTCTCTAATGAGTCCGCGATATATATATATATTTAGGTCTAGGAATTGTTTTTGTTCTTGCGTGGGCGTACGTGTGCACATTTTCTCCTACGTGCTTGCGCGGGCCGGGTAACCTTCTTAGCAACATTTGGTTTTGTTTACCCGCCGTACGAAGTAGCGATGCCCAGTGAAACAAATTCTGCAAAAGAGAGACAAAACGTAAGAAATGAAAAAGACAGGGCAAGGAGGAGGAGAGCTAAAACGAAACAGAAACAGGTAGCAAGGTAAAGAATCTTTCTTTTTGAAAAGCCATTAAATGTTCCCAATTTATTTATTAGAAAAATAGCCTCTGATTTACCAGACAAATCTCAACTGTCATTAGTAGTCTTTACATAGCCAATAGACATAACATTTCCTGGAAAGTTGCACACCTTGAACTCCCTCCCTCTAATAAACCACGTGCAAGGCTGTGCTCACTAGTTCTTGAACATCAAATAGGGCGTGTACTCCATTCAGCCGATAAAGCCAAAACACCAGTTAGTATTAATATGAGACCATCGTTCACAACAAGTTACATGAGTATATATGACTTTCTCTGCTGCATATTGTCTAACTGCTCAATGCAAATGTGTGACTTGGTCTACCTGATGCTCTCCATGCTAAAACCACACACATAGCCAGCTAGTAATGAATCACTGACTAAACTGTGTTGCTAGATAGCTATCGCTGATGCTAAAGCGTATTCATCTCACTGTTGTTGAATTGGAAGAATATGAATTGGCAAGTGAGCAAAGTGAATAAGACGCTGTCAGGGGTAACTCAATTGAAAATCGGGGATATTTGTTTATATGTTTGGATGTACTGTATGTCATTTTTGTACTACTTTGACCCTAGCGTTTTTGTGTTAGTTTGGTGGTCTAACCTGTCACAAACTTCACTGGAATCCTCTGGTTTATCAATCATTACCCGTATCACCCTAGAAATTGAATTGTTTTCCGCTTTGAATTCCTTAGCGGGTGCAGTTAAAACTTGAAAACTTACGGGAGTACCATTTCTATTCGAGTTAGTGGTGGTGGTAAGTTAATACGCTATTTGTCACAGTTATAAGCCCTACTCAACATTATTTACTTGAAAGACTAACCACGAAGGTAAGTCTTGTGTTGATATGTCCAGTTGTGTGAAAGTATTGTGTGTTACAACTACTACTTAGCTAATGAATATCACAAAGAAAATGTTTAATTAACATTTATTGTTTTTTTCCCTCAATTCAAACGGTTGTGGCGAGTGTTTACTATGGCACTGAAGTCCCTTTATTGTATATATATACGTAATTTAAAACTCGACCTTATTTTTAGTAGCTTGAGTGTAGATGTTAAAATCAATCTTATGAAAATAGTTTAGTTTTAGGCTCGTTTGCCATTTGTGCTCAAGCACACCACTGGTTACAATATGAACTGGAATGTGGTAAGGTTGAGACACCCAACCCACTCTCTGTTTGTAATAAACTTGCTAATCATTTTTAGGATGTGTATGCCCGTACTCGTCACTCACTTCTATTTAGTTTACCCAAGTTGGGTAAATTATTAACTTGCCCCCTTGAATAACTCGTTACTTCTGGCTACACCTGAAAAGTAATGCTCGTGATACACTATGCCAATAGAAAGGATGACAGTCACTGCCATATAACTTGAGAACTAGGCTATTGCCAGACTACGAACCTGAGACTGAGGGTTTTGTGGTTAATACAAGGGGGTGGAGGAATGGACCACTGCAGCATTAAAACCTCAATCCTCCTTTTAGATCATTTTTAGAAAATGTCATATGTTCTATCTAGATAATTTCTTTGGTGTAAGGGAGGTGGAAGTTTTTATGTTACGAGGAAAATTACATGCTACCTGAACATCATCTTCTGAAACACAAAACTCCTTCCCTTCTCCATCCTCTTTTCATTACCTAAAAATAAATAAATAAATAAAATGAAATAAATTAGTATATATGTAAATAAATAATAAATATAAAAATAAATATAATAAGTAAATAAATAACAATAGATAAAATTAATTAATTAATAAAAGAAAGAATTTTAAAAAAAAAATAATTAAATAAATAAATGGTAAAAGAATTAAATAATAAATAAATAATTAAAAATTGATACATAATAAATGAATAATTCAGTCGTTCTCGACTCGGATGCTGGCAGTCTACGCTGTATGCCAATCACCCATCAGGATATAATATACAATAAGTGTAACTTCCAGTTATCTTACTCTGTATTATATCACCACAAAGAGTTCGACCTCAGTTGACCCCTGAATGTCAGCTAAGTTTTAAATTAACATTAAATTAGCTGATAGAATGAGAAAATTTGCTATTTATGTAAAATTATAAAATAATTAACAATATGAAGCACCAAAGGTGCGCACCCCAGCACTATTAAGCACTACCTAGCTATTGCAATATAATCTCCTTCCAAAAGAACAAGCAATCTATCAAAATAGTTCGACCAATGAAAATGGTACATGGAAACGCTGTCTTCATAGGAGAAGAAGCTAAACTAGCTAGAAACACTCACGGATATGCATTTTCACACGAACCTTCACTTCTTTCAACTCCGTTAATTCCCTGAGCATAAATCAAACGAGAAATTATTTGCTCACGTGATTATGACGTGACACTAGGGGGCGTTGCCCATAAAAGCTGGTACTTACCACGGAGCTGAAAGCTTCGCGTTTTCTAAAAAATCAGCCCGGAATTAAAAAAAAGTAGCACAATAAAATGTCTTAAATCTTCGTCCTGAGTAAGTTCATACCTAAATCAAATGTTAATTGTCAGTAATCTCCAAAATCAGAGCGTGACAGACAGACAAACAGACAGACAGACAAACAGACAGACAGACGAACAGACAGGATGACTACTATTACCCTCTCGCGCATGCGTGCTGAGGGCTAATAATAATAACAACGTGTATCTGCCAACCGACTAAAAAAATATAATAAAACAAAGAAATGGTAAATAAAATATTATGAATACTAGAAATAAAATAAATATAACGTAAATCATAAATAAACAAATGAGTTAATAATGAGAAGTAAATAATAAATTAATACATGATAAAAAATAATTGAATAATAAATAAATACAAAATAAAATACAAATTTATAATAATTAAATATTGAAAAATTAAAATAACTATAAATAAATAAATAATGAATACAGATCAAATAATAATATATAAACAAATAATGAACAATGTAATTTATAAATTGATGATTAACAATAAATAAATAATAAAACTAATGATGTGCTTGAGCCCAAATGGTGAGCGAGCCTAATGTTACACTATTGTTGATTTTAACTTCTAACTATCAAGACACTAAAAAATGATCGAGTTTATAAATTACGTATACATGGTTGGAGTTTCAATACCATAGTAAACACTCCCTGCAACTGTTTGAATTGAAAAAAAAATCAAGTCACGTTATTAAATGTTTTCTTTGATAGTAGCTCTAACACACACCTGGAGTCTAGTGGACAATGAATTTTCAAGTAAATACTGTTGTGTAGGGCCTGTAACTATGACAAATAGTGCAATAACTTACCATTGCCACTATCAAATAGAAATGAACTCCGGTAAGTTTTTTAGGTTTAACTGCACTAGTCTCACGTAACCAGACCCTTTACCTACAGCTACTCTGGGAAAGGATCTGGTGGCATTAGTATATAGTACCAGTTCAATATCCTCCAGATCTTAGGGGGAAATTGTGGTTCCGGTCATGTTACCGCAGCCACTCAATCAGCTCTTTTTTGTGGTCCCAAGACTTCCATATACTAGAGGAATGGGGCAGTGGAACTTGCTTCGAATAAAGTGCCAAACACTAGGATTCATGAAAGCACAGGTTACCCGTGCTATTACTCGCTAGTAGCAGGCCAGCTTTTTAATAAGTCATTTGCAATTGTAGCTACACTGTATCGTTCACTCGCTATCTCCGTATTTCAGGATTAGCTTCTGCTGGAACTTCATTTTCAATGTACGGCCCCTCCTAATCTGTTGAAAAGCATTCCGTCTAATACGGGTAGAGCTTCTGTGGTAAAGAATGACATTGTCTTCAACTAGAAACTACTCAAACTGTACAGTTTCCAAGGTTAACATTGCACGCATGCACACTTATCTGTACTATTTCACATAGCTAATGTGGTATTTCACTTAGTTTCCACCTAGGTACCGAGGTATTTCAATTAGTTACGTGCTATTTCACTTTCCCCATGCAATTTCAATTGAACAGCGATTTTTCCCATACATTTTTTAATGGGCAACTTACGCGCCATACTATTAGCCACAAAATAGTATACCCACAGGGAGAGACAAGAACCTTGACCATTCAAAATGCTTAAAATCACACCATTTCATGAAAAATGACAAATTTGCACAAAGTTTGTGTTTTTCACTTTTTTCCAGACAAATGTTAATTCGTTCAGAAAATTGAGTAAATAGATTTTCCGAAGTTAAAATAGAATGTGTTGTGGGATTAATGAACACACAAATTTTGTCATCCTTATATCTTTGTACAGGATATCATTTCCCTACTAGCTTTCTGTTTTTAATCACAAGCATTAGCATTAGTTTTTTGTTTATATGAACACACAAATTTTGTCATCCTTATATCTTTGTACAGGATATCATTTCCCTACTAGCTTTCTGTTTTTAATCACAAGCATTAGCATTAGTTTTTTGTTTATTTTTTTTGTTGTTGTTTATTGTTTTTACTCTAAGCAGAGTTTTAATTTATTCTGTATGCTTATTGCTTTAATTTACACAATGCACAGATAAAGATGAACCATAAGAAAATGTTGAAGAGATGCTACCATTGTGCTGCTTCATTCTCTATTAATTCTGAATGTATGGAAGTAATGATATTTGGAGGAACAAATTCATTTTACTCCTCAGAAGGGAGGTCTGATACTGCAGTCCTTCGATTAGGTAAGTCATTGATATCACTATAACATGTTTCATTCAGTGTTTTATATAAATGACAATTTCTATATACAATTTCTCTTCAACAAAGTATGCACATAATTTCGGTTAGTTATGAGCTAATAAAAAAGCTGTCTGCAAGTGAATATAGATATATTGTGAATTTTATAATTTCTCATCTCTGAAGAAAAGTAGTGCAGTCTTTTAGATCTCTCTACAATACTCATAATCTTTGATATGCTGTATTCAATGTTTAAAAAGAAAACTAAATCTAGCTCTGTGAGTTCTATAAGTAAATAAGTTTTCACCTGGTTTCATTTTAGTCCATATATTATATCTCTAGACTAATTCACTCACCATTTGTATTGGAGCACACCACCAGTACAGTCACATACAAACACACACTAACCAGAGCTAGATAGCACAATTATTTTTAAAAAAAAATAAATAAATAAAAAGCTAAACTATTTATGGACAGTATCTGAACTTCTAACCTCTTACTTAAATGCCCCATATAGGATGTATTTGAAGTATTATAAAATTTTACACGTTCACAGAATTCCAAAATCATGGATTGCAAAGAATATGGTGCTTAATTGACATAGCAGACCACACCCAACTAAGTTCAGCAAGTAGAGTTGAGCAGAAGAGAAGGTTAATGGAGTCCAGCTCACAAGGAAGAAATGATAAAGATGAAGTTAGACTATTACAACAGCAGTTGAGAGAATGTCAACTCAGAGCTGAGCAAGTTGAGATTCTACAAAGGCAAGTAGAGCAGTCAAACAGAAGAGCTGAAGAAGTTGACAGAAGAGTTGAAGAAGCTGACAGAAGAGCTGAAGAAGTAGGCAGAAGAGCCGAAGAAGTTGACAGAAGAGCCGAAGAAGTTGACAGAAGAGCTGAAGAATCTGACAGAAGAGCCGAAGAAGCTAACAGAAGAGCCGAAGAAGCTGACAGAAGGGCTGATGAGTTGAGACAGAGGACACAGCATTTAGAGAGATCTTTAGCTGAAATGAGGCAGACATTGCGAGAGAGTGAGGAGCGCTTGCTGGCCTGTGATGCACAGTGGGTAGTGAGGAGGGAGGAGATTGAGCTGATTGGACCTGAACTAGGAAGAGGAGCCTGGGCTACTGTCACTGTGGCCAAGTTCAGAGGAGCACAAGTAGCTGTTAAGAGAATACACAATCAAATCATTTCTCCACACAATGCTCAGTTATTTAGAAGAGAAATGACCATGGCATCCAGACTGCGTCATCCCAACCTAGTTCAGTTTATCGGAGCTACAGTGGAAGGAGAGATGATGATAGTCATGGAGTTCATGACCACTAGCTTGAGAAGACAGCTGCAAAGAGATGAATATTTCTTACCCGGTGTTGCTAAGTCTGTTAGCCTAGATGTAGCAAAGGCTCTCAGTTATCTTCACCAGATGCAACCCAATCCTTTAGTCCATCGTGACATCAGCAGTGCCAATGTTCTTCTGGAAGAATTGGCACGCCCTAACATGTGGAAGGCGAAATTAACAGACTACGGTACAGTCAATCTAGTCCGACAGCTCAACACTGAGAATCCAGGTAGTCCAGCATACGCAGCTCCAGAGGCTAACATGCCACGCCTTCAGTCTCCCAAGATGGACATCTACAGTTTTGGAGCATTAGTGTTGGAGATGTTAACTGGTCGACTGCCGGCACCTGATGACAGGGCAGGATTACTCTGTCGTGTGTACAATGATCAGCTACTAGATCTGATCAGAAGATGTCTGAGTGAGACTACTGCAGACAGACCAACTGCCAGTCATATTGTGGCTATGCTGAATTAACTATACTATTAGTTCAAACACGGCAACTTATTAACATTAGATATGCAATTTATTATTGTTGTTATTACTATCACATGAACATTTTATGTTACTGATGAATATAAATATATTTAGTGAAATTTTACTTTAAATACTTTTGACTTATGAGAACTCAAGTCCGATTCATGTTTATTATGTTCTAAATATTCATTCTAAACATTTAGTTCATTTAAAATGTTAGCGGTAGGAGAGAAGTAAGAGTTTTGACTATAATGGGGTTCAGCAAAAATGGCAAGCAAGTTAGAGTTCTAGACAGAGCTAGTGCTCGGTGATCTAGACTGACTAGTGCTTGGTGATCTAGACTGAACTAGTGCTTGGTGATCTAGACTGAGCTAGTGCTTGGTGATCTAGACTGAACTAGTGCATGGTAATCTAGACTGACTAGTGCTTGGTGATCTAGACTGAACTAGTGCTTGGTGATCTAGACTGACTAGTGCTTGGTGATCTAGACTGAACTAGTGCTTGGTGATCCAGACTGAGCTAGTGCATGGTAATCTAGACTGACTAGTGCTTGGAGATCCAGACTGAGCTAGTGCATGGTGATCTAGACTGACTAGTGCTTGGTATTCCAGACTGAGCTAGTGTTTGGAGATCTAGACTGAACTAGTGCTTGGTGATCCAGACTGAGCTAGTGCTTGGTGATCTAGACTGACTTGTGCTTGGTGATCCAGACTGAGCTAGTGTTTGGAGATCTAGACTGAACTAGTGCTTGGTGATCCAGACTGAACTAGTGCTTGGTGATCCAGACTGAGCTAGTGCTTGGAGATCTAGACTGAACTAGTGCTTGGTGATCTAGACTGACTAGTGCTTGGTGATCCAGACTGAGCTAGTGTTTGGAGATCTAGACTGAACTAGTGCTTGGTGATCCAGACTGAGCTAGTGCTTGGAGATCTAGACTGAACTAGTGCTTGGTGATCTAGACTGACTAGTGCTTGGTGATCCAGACTGAGCTAGTGTTTGGAGATCTAGACTGAACTAGTGCTTGGTGATATAGACCGAAACGAGTGCTTGGTGATCTGACTGGCTCGTGCTTGGGATTAGACTGAACTAGTGCTTGGTGATCTAGGGGGAATGACTAGTGCTTGGTGATCTAGAAGACTAGTGCTTGGTGATGATCTAGACTGGACTAGTGCTTGGTGATCTAGGGACTGACTAGTGCTTGGTGGGATCTAGACTGAACTAGGGCTTTGATCAGACTGATGTAGTGCTTGGGGATCTAGACTGACTAGTGCGTGGGTGATCTAGATGAAACTAGTTGCTTGGTGATCTAGGATGAGCTAGTGCTTGGTGATCTAGACTGAACTAGTGCATGGTAATCAGGGACTGACTAGTGCTTGGTGATCTAGACTGTGAACTAGTGCTTGGTGATCTAGGACTGACAGAGCTTGGTGATCTAGAATTGAACTAGTTGCTTGGTGATCAAGACTGAGCTCGTGAATGGTAATCTAGGACTGACTAGATGCTTGGAGATCCAGATGAGTAGTGCATGGGATCTAGAGGACTAGTGCTTGGTTATTCCATATTCCAAGACTGACTAGTGCTTGGTGATCTAGACTGAACTAGTGCTTGGTGATCTAGACTGACTAGTGCTTGGTGATCTAGACTGAACTAGTGCTTGGTGATCTAGACTGAACTAGTGCTTGGTGATCCAGACTGAACTAGTGCTTGGTGATCCAGACTGAACTAGTGCTTGGTGATCTAGACTGACTAGTGCTTGGTGATCTAGACTGAACTAGTGCTTGGTGATCTAGACTGAACTAGTGCTTGGTGATCTAGACTGAACTAGTGCTTGGTGATCTAGACTGAACTAGTGCTTGGTGATCTAGACTGAACTAGTGCTTGGTGATCTAGACTGACTAGTGCTTGGTGATCTAGACTGAACTAGTGCTTGGTGATCTAGACTGAACTAGTGCTTGGTGATCTAGACTGAACTAGTGCTTGGTGATCTAGACTGAACTAGTGCTTGGTGATCTAGACTGACTAGTGCTTGGTGATCTAGACTGAACTAGTGCTTGGTGATCTAGACTGACTAGTGCTTGGTGATCTAGACTGACTAGTGCTTGGTGATGATCTAGACTGACTAGTGCTTGGTGATCTAGACTGACTAGTGCTTGGTGATCTAGACTGAACTAGTGCTTGTGATCTAGACTGAGCTAGTGCTTGGTGATCTAGACTGACTAGTGCTTGGTGATCTAGACTGAACTAGTGCTTGTGATCTAGACTGAACTAGTGCTTGGTGATCTAGACTGAACTAGTGCTTGGTGATCTAGACTGAGCTAGTGCTTGGTGATCTAGACTGAGCTAGTGCATGGTAATCTAGACTGACTAGTGCTTGGAGATCCAGACTGAGCTAGTGCATGGTGATCTAGACTGACTAGTGCTTGGTATTCCAGACTGAGCTAGTGTTTGGAGATCTAGACTGAACTAGTGCTTGGTGATCCAGACTGAGCTAGTGCTTGGTGATCTAGACTGACTTTAACTACAATTCGCCTTATTGGTAAGGTTACCTGCTGTCATCCTCCTAAACTACAGATTGGCAGTCTGAGCTGATGTGAGCCCGCAGTCATGTGTGCGCATGCTCCTTGCGTGAGGCAGCGGTATGACCTTGGACCCACCCCCCTGTGTGGCCTTGGGGGTGAGAGACTCGGCAGGTCAGTGGCAATTAGCATTAATTGCCCTGCATCGCCGGAGTCCCCCCAGCTCAAATCACATCCAAAGAATTGGATGGAGTATTTCTAGCTATCCTTAATTAGGTGGTTTGAAATGGGGAGGTGGTGGGACTGAGAACAGTGGCTATCAGTAGCTGCTAGCTATCAGGACTAATATACTGGTGCCCGGGTGCCATTGCTTCACGTGTGACCGCTTAGCGCATGGTCGCCGTACTCACAGGTCCTCTGCCGACCTTTTCCTGGGCGCGTGTGATGCGTGGGCTACATCTTCGTTAACTACGTTTAACTACGTTAAACTACATTTAACTACAATTCGCCTTATTGGTAAGGTTACCTGCTGTCGTCCTCCTAAACTACAGATTGGCAGTCTGAGCTGATGTGAGCCCGCAGTCATGTGTGCGCATGCTCCTTGCAGCGGTATGACCTTGGACCCACCCCCCTGTGTGGCCTTGGGGGTGAGAGACTCGGCAGGTCAGTGGCAATTAGCATTAATTGCCCTGCATCGCCGGAGTCCCCCAAAGGGCCGCAGGAGGCGGCCTATACCCCCAAGGCTATAAGTAATAGGTTAGGAAAGGGGGTTGACAGCTCTCTTACCAATGGTAGTAGGCTGTATACCTGTGAAAGTAAGTACAGACAAGCATACACATTGAGAACTGAGCGTTATGACAAGAGTACTGCTGAACTACCCATGACCCCCAACCTTCTCCCTCTCACTGACTTTGTGATGTGGCCATCCAGTGACTACGTATTGGTTCCTTAGAGAAGGGAGTGGTGCCACCGACCTTGGAGTTGTGATCAGTGCCTGGTACCTGGATGACTCCAGCCAACATGTCTGTCTCGGGTAACCCGAATGGGCACAGCTTCAGTAAACCAGGACTGGTGAGTACTGTATACTCCCAACTCACCTGCTTTCACTGCACACTGAAGTCTAAGTAGACTCTAGGAACACAACCAGGGTAGTGGCCGTCGGGTGAAGGAGACAGTAGTGGTTAATACGTGACGGACCCCATACCCCAGGCATGATCTGTCTGACCGCCACACCCCTATTGGGTGGAGAATCTAACCTTACGTGCTAACAGTACCATCACTACTCTCTACACCACTCTTGCCATAGTCAAGTGGCGTGTGACTCCATGACTTACTCCTGTATCCTAGTACTACTGTTCAACCCTCCCCAAGCCGGCATTAGCTATTCAGTCAAGTGACCGTGTCTTAGTAATAACAGTGGGTGTGCCTGGTGGAGGCAGCAACTGACACAAGTGAGAAGGAGCATGTCCTGATTGCGTAATGGGATAATTGAGTGGGCGCCGTGTAGATGCATACGAGAGCCTCAGAACAAATAGGCAGCAAGCCTGAGAATACATAGGCAGCAAGCCTGAGAATACATAGGCAGTGAGCCTGAGAATACCTAGGCAGTGAGCCTGAGATTACATAGGCAGCAAGCCTGAGAATACATAGGCAGTGAGCCTGAGAATACCTAGGCAGTGAGCCTGAGATTACATAGGCAGTGAGCCTGAGAATAGCTGGGCAGTGAGCCTGAGAATATGTAGGCAGTGAGCCTGAGAATACGTAGGCAGTGAGCCTGACAATACATAGGCAGTGAGCCTGAGAATACATAGGCTGTGAGCCTGAGAATACATAGGCCGTGAGCCTGAGAATACATAGCTAGTGAGCCTGACAATACATAGGCAGTGAGCCTGAGAAAACATAGGCAGTGAGCCTGACAATCCCTAGGCAGTGAGCCTGAGAATACCTAGGCAGCGAGCCCCAGAATACATAGGCAGTGAGCCTGAGAATAGATAGGCAGCGAGCCTCAGAATACATAGGCAGTGAGCCTGAGAATAGATAGGCAGCGAGCCTGAGAATATATAGGCAGCGAGCCCCAGAACACATAGGCAGTGAGCCTGAGAATACCTAGGCCGCGAGCCCCAGAATACATAGGCAGCAAGCCTGATAATATATAGGGCAGCGAGCCCCAGAATACATGGGCAGTGAGCCTGTGACTAGATAGGCAGTAAGCCTTAGAATAGATAGGCAGCGAGCCTGAGAATAGATAGGCAGCGAGCCTGAGAATAGATAGGCAGCGAGCCAGAGAATAGATAGGCAGCGAGCCTGAGAGTATATAGGCCGCGAGCCTGAGAATACATGGGCAGTGAGCCTGTGACTAGATAGGCAGTAAGCCTTAGAATAGATAGGCAGCGAGCCTGAGAATAGATAGGCAGCGAGCCAGAGAATAGATAGGCAGCGAGCCTGAGAGTATATAGGCAGCGAGCCTGAGAATAGATAGGCAGCGAGCCTGTGACTAGATAGGCCGTAAGCCTTAGAATAGATAGGCAGCGAGCCTGAGAATATATAGGCAGCGAGCCAGAGAATAGATAGGCAGCGAGGCTGAGAGTATATAGGCAGCGAGCCTGAGAATAGATAGGCAGCGAGCCTGTGACTAGATAGGCCGTAAGCCTTAGAATAGATAGGCAGCGAGCCTGAGAATATATAGGCAGCGAGCCTGAGAATATATAGGCAGTGAGCCTGTGACTAGATAGGCCGTAAGCCTTAGAATAGATATGCAGTGATCCTAAGAATACATGGGCCGTGAGCCTGAGAATACATAGGCAGAGAGCTTGTGAGTAGATAGGCAGCAAGCCTGAGAATACATAGGCAGTGAGCCCTAGAATACGTAGGCAGCAAGCCTGAGAGTACATAGGCAGTGAGTCTGAGAATAGATAGGCAGTGAGTCTGAGAATAGATAGGCTGCGAGCCTGAGAATACCTAGGCAGTGAGCCTAAGAATACATAGGCAGTGAGCCTGAGAATACATAGGCAGTGAGCCTGTGACTAGATAGGCCGTAAGCCTTAGAATAGATATGCAGTGAGCCTAAGAATACGTAGGCAGCAAGCCTGAGAGTACATAGGCAGTGAGCCTGAGAATAGATAGGCAGTGAGTCTGAGAATAGATAGGCAGCAAGCCTGAGAATACATAGGCAGTGAGCCTAAGAATACGTAGGCAGCAAGCCTGAGAGTACATAGGCAGTGAGCCTGAGAATAGATAGGCAGTGAGTCTGAGAATACATAGGCAGTGAGCCTGAGAGTACATAGGCGGTGAGCCTGAGAATAGATAGGCAGTGAGTCTGAGAATAGATAGGCAGCGAGCCTGAGAATACATAGGCAGTGAGCCTGAGAATACATAGGCAGTGAGCCTGAAAATACCTAGGCAGTGAGCTTAAGAATACATGGGCAGTGAGCCTGAGAATACATAGGCAGTGAGCTTGTGACTAGATAGGCAGCAAGCCTGAGAATACATAGGCAGTGAGACTGAGAATACATAGGCAGCAAGCCTGAGAATAACGGAGGTCTCGGGGTGGTTGTGCTAACCCATATAAATCATCAAAAGAAGAAAAACATAAGAGCAGTGAGCCTGACCACCAGATGCATTAAGCCGCATGATATACATAGCAGATGAGCCTCGCAGAATACCTAGGCAGTGAGCCTAAGAATACCTAGGCCGCGAGCCCCAGAATACATAGGCAGTGAGCCCGAGAATACATAGGCAGTGAGCTAGGCAGTGAGCCTGAGAATACATAGGCAGTAAGCCTGAGAACAGATAGGCAGCGACCTGAGAATACATAGGCAGTGAGCCTGAGAATATATAGCCAGTGAGCCTGAGAATACATAGGCAGGGAGCCTGTGACTAGATAGGCCGTAAGCCTGAGAATAGATAGGCAGCGAGCCTGAGAATACCTAGGCAGTGAGCCTCTGACTAGATATGCAGTGAGCCTAAGAATACATGGGCAGTGAGCCTGAGAATACACAGGCAGTGAGCTTGTGAGTAGATAGGCAGCAAGCCTGAGAATACCTAGGCAGTGAGCCTCTGACTAGATATGCAGTGAGCCTAAGAATACATGGGCAGTGAGCCTAAGAATACATGAGCAGTGAGCCTGAGAATACATAGGCAGTGAGCTTGAGAATACGCAGGTGAGCAAGCCCGATAGTGCATGCAAGAATATATAGGCCCTGGACCTAAGTGCGAGATTAGGTAGGCAAGTCTGATAGTGCAAGAACAGATGGCAGCGAGTTTGAGAGTGCACGAATAAAGCATGACAAAGTGCCACTAGATAGGCAGCCAGTCTGAATGTGAGAATGGATAAGAACAAGAGTGACAGAATAGATAGGCAGCAAGCCTGCGAGTGAGAGTATGTAGACATGCAGTAAGCCTGATAGTGAGAGAATATGAGCCTGATAGAGAAAGACTAGACAGGCAGTGAGCCTGACAGTGAGAGAATAGACGGCCGTGAGCCTGATAACGCAAGAATAGACAGGCAGAGAGCCTGATCATGTGAGAATAGACAGGCAGAGAGCCAGATAGTGCAAGAATAGACAGGCAGAGAGCCTGGTCATGTGAGAATAGACCGGCAGAGAGCTTGATAGTGCAAGAATAGACAGGCAGAGAGCCTGATCGTGTGAGAATAGACAGGCAGTGAGTGTAATAGTGTGAGAATAAGTCCAGTACCAATAGAGTGAAGGGCAGCGTGCCCTACATAGACGCTTTTAAGGGGGCCCCGACGGACCGTCACACCTCTACTAGGTGGAGATCTAACCCTAATTACCAGAACCTACTACCCAAGTTATATATTATAATGCCACACCGACAATAGTATAGTGTAGCTTATGAGTCCTAAAACACTGCATCCAGCACTACAGTTCATTCTCTAATCTCATTCATTATGTAACCCCTATTTGTTCCACCTCTTCTCATGTAACACTCTCATGTCAACATAAATATCAATTACAGCATGCACCTGACTGATTCAGGAGTTTCTGCTTCGAGAATACCGCTCACTTTGACAGAGCCAACTTAGCAACACCGTGAGAGGGTCTGGCCACATACTGCAGATAGTTACTAACATGCACTGGACAATAATGATCATATTTTTTTTTTTGAATGAAGGTTATAAAGCAGAGAGTGGGAGCCGGCAACACATCCCACACATGTAATGAAGGCCTACGCCTGACCATAGCGAGGGTTCAGCGTGCCCTTGTGATCTAGGGGTTGTGACTGTGGGTAGAGAAACAGCATCAGGACTAGAGTCCAACTCTTAACCCAACTGCACTAGCTAAGCAAGGCAACTGAACTGGCAGCATGCCCATGTATTGTCGAGCCATAGAATTACTGCTTTCTGCTGATTGCATCTGTAAGTATCAATGAAGGCCATTCACCACTGACTGGTGGTTTAGATCCCGTATATCCAACCTGACCTGCAGAAAACTAATTATTTAGAGTACAATATATCTACAGCCCCTTACTATTCCAATAATACCACCACTGACGAGCAGCCATCCTTAGAGAGCTAATAGTGCCTGTGGTGGAACAGCCATTGGGCATACTATTTTACCTGATGAGAATTGCAAGTTGTAAACTCATGGGCCCCCAGCAGACTAGCGGTATCAGGTAGCTGCTAGGCTAGGGCTACCAGCACTGAGAACAGTGGCTATCAGTAGCTGCTAGCTATCAGGACTAATATACTGGTGCCCGGGTGCCATTGCTTCACGTGTGACCGCTTAGCGCATGGTCGCCGTACTCACAGGTCCTCTGCCGACCTTTTCCTGGGCGCGTGTGATGCGTGGGCTACATCTTCGTTAACTACGTTTAACTACGTTAAACTACATTGTGCTTGGTGATCCAGACTGAGCTAGTGTTTGGAGATCTAGACTGAACTAGTGCTTGGTGATCCAGACTGAACTAGTGCTTGGTAATCTAGACTGACTAGTGCTTGGTGATCCAGACTGAGCTAGTGCTTGGTGATCTAGACTGAACTAGTGCTTGGTGATCTAGACTGACTAGTGCTTGGTAATCTTGACTGACTAATGCTTGGTGATCTAGACTGAACTAGTGCTTGGTGATCTAGACTGAACTAGTGCTTGGTGATCTAGACTGAACTAGTGCTTGGTGATCTAGACTGAACTAGTGCTTGGTGATCTAGACTGACTAGTGCTTGGTGATCTAGACTGAACTAGTGCTTGGTGATCTAGACTGACTAGTGCTTGGTGATCTAGACTGAGCTAGTGCTTGGTGATCTAGACTGACTAGTGCTTGGTGATCTAGACTGAGCTAGTGCTTGGTGATCTAGACTGACTAGTGCTTGGTGATCTAGACTGAGCTAGTGCTTGGTGATCTAGACTGAACTAGTGCTTGGTGATCTAGACTGACTAGTGCTTGGTGATCTAGACTGAGCTAGTGCTTGGTGATCTAGACTGACTAGTGCTTGGTGATCTAGACTGAGCTAGTGCTTGGTGATCTAGACTGAACTAGTGCTTGGTGATCTAGACTGAACTAGTGCTTGATGATCCAGACGGACTAGTGCTTGGTGATCTAGACTGAGCTAGTGCTTGGTGATCTAGACTGACTAGTGCTTGGTGATCTAGACTGAGCTAGTGCTTGGTGATCTAGACTGAACTAGTGCTTGGTGATCTAGACTGAGCTAGTGCTTGGTGATCCAGACTGAACTAGTGCTTGGTGATCTAGACTGAACTAGTGCTTGGTGATCCAGACTGAACTAGTGCTTGGTGATCTAGACTGACTAGTGCTTGGTGATCTAGACTGAACTAGTGCTTGGTGATCTAGACTGAACTAGTGCTTGGTGATCCAGACTGAACTAGTGCTTGGTGATCTAGACTGAACTAGTGCTTGGTGATCCAAACTGACTAGTGCTTGGTGATCTAGACTGACTAGTGCTTGGTGATCTAGACTGACTAGTGCTTGGTGATCTAGACTGACTAGTGCTTGGTGATCTAGACTGACTAGTGCTTGGTGATCTAGACTGAACTAGTGCTTGGTGATCTAGACTGAACTAGTGCTTGGTGATCCAAACTGACTAGTGCTTGGTGATCTAGACTGAACTAGTGCTTGGTGATCTAGACTGAACTAGTGCTTGGTGATCCAGACTGAACTAGTGCTTGGTGATCTAGACTGAACTAGTGCTTGGTGATCTAGACTGAGCTAGTGCTTGGTGATCTAGACTGAGCTAGTGCTTGGTGATCTAGACTGAGCTAGTGCTTGGTGATCTAGACTGAACTAGTGCTTGGTGATCTAGACTGAGCTAGTGCTTGGTGATCTAGACTGACTAGTGCTTGGTGATCTAGACTGAGCTAGTGCTTGGTGATCTAGACTGAACTAGTGCTTGGTGATCTAGACTGAACTAGTGCTTGATGATCCAGACGGACTAGTGCTTGGTGATCTAGACTGAGCTAGTGCTTGGTGATCTAGACTGACTAGTGCTTGGTGATCTAGACTGAGCTAGTGCTTGGTGATCTAGACTGAACTAGTGCTTGGTGATCTAGACTGACTAGTGCTTGGTGATCTAGACTGAACTAGTGCTTGGTGATCTAGACTGACTAGTGCTTGGTGATCTAGACTGAACTAGTGCTTGGTGATCTAGACTGAACTAGTGCTTGGTGATCTAGACTGAACTAGTGCTTGGTGATCTAGACTGAACTAGTGCTTGGTGATCTAGACTGAACTAGTGCTTGGTGATCTAGACTGAACTAGTGCTTGGTGATCTAGACTGACTAGTGCTTGGTGATCTAGACTGACTAGTGCTTGGTGATCTAGACTGAGCTAGTGCTTGGTGATCTAGACTGAGCTAAATGTCTGCACACAGAGCACTACTTTCATCTACGTGTATTACTTCTCCAGAGGGTGCCAGATTGACATTTTGCCAAAGACATAATTTTTTTACTTATTTTTTCTATTCTTGAACTCAATAATCAATTAAATATTTTTTAAGGCTCCAATCATCACAGCTCTGCTCCTGAACTTTTCCGAGTGAAAATACAACGCGCGAGCGTCGTAGCGCCACAATGACATAGGCATTGCGCATGTCATTCACTAAGGGGTGTGGCTTCTGCTGCAGATTGTTGGGCGGAGCTCGCGAGAAATACCGCGGCCTACCTCTCTACAGCTTCATTGTGTGTGCATGGCTTGTGGACAAGCCTCCCCGTCTCCCCGAGTTGGACAATTTACAGCCTCCACTAGAGATACTCTGTATTTATGGGGTGGAAGAGGAGACAAGGAGCCTGAGGCTGTATTTGTATACAGTGTCAACACTGAAACATGGACTAAGAAACTCTCCAAGAGCCCACCTCCTCCTCCTGGGCTGGGTGACGGTGGCTGCTCTATAGCAGGGCAACACCTCTATCTTTATGGAGGTCATGTAGGATCGTCTTATTCTGGATCTCTGTACCAGTTAAATACCGACACATGGACCTGGAGAGAACTGTGTAATGGCAGCTCTGATGGTGGACCTGGGAAGAAGACTTGGTGTTGCATGATCACTTACCAGGACCAGCTGTGGGTAGTGGGTGGGAGTTATGGTCTGGATAAGACACCAGAGATAATGCAACCAGGAGCAAGCTATGAGAGAGGACTCACAAATGAAGTTCATCTTTATGATACAAAGACAGGTGAGACTGTAGCACGGTCAGGTGAGACTGTAGCACGGTCAGGTGAGACTGAAGCACGGTCAGGTGAGACTGTAGCACGGTCAGGTGAGACTGTAGCACGGTCAGGTGAGACTGTAGCACGGTCAGGTGAGAATGTAGCACGGTCAGGTGAGGCTGTAGCACGGTCAGGTGAGACTGTAGCACGGTCAGGTGAGACTGTAGCACGGTCAGGTGAGACTGAAGCACGGTCAGGTGAGACTGTAGCACGGTCAGGTGAGGCTGTAGCACGGTCAGGTGAGGCTGTAGCACGGTCAGGTGAGACTGTAGCACGGTTCCGGTGGGGCTGTAGCACGGTCAGTTGAGACGTCGCAACGGTCAGGTGAGACTGTAGCAAGCACTGTCCAGGTGAGACTGTAGCAGCACGTCAGGTGGACTGTAGCACGGTCATGTGAGACTGTACCACGGTCAGTGAGGCTGTAGCAAGCACGGTCAGGTGAGGCTGAACAACACGTCAGTTGAGTCTGTAGCACGGTCATGTGAGACTGTACACGGTCAGTGAGACTGTAGCACGGTCCGGTTAGACTGTAGCACCACGGTCAGGTGAGACTGTAGCACGGTCAGGTGAGACTGAAGCACGGTCAGGTGAGACTGAAGCACGGTCAGGTGAGGCTGTAGCACGGTCAGGTGAGACTGTAGCACGGTCAGGTGAGGCTGTAGCACGGTCAGGTGAGACTGTAGCACGGTCAGGTGAGACTGTAGCACGGTCAGGTGAGACTGAAGCACGGTCAGGTGAGACTGTAGCACGGTCAGGTGAGACTGTAGCACGGTCAGGTGAGACTGTAGCACGGTCAGGTGAGACTGTAGCACGGTCAGGTGAGGCTGTAGCACGGTCAGGTGAGAGAGGTTATTTTGTGACTGTGTCCTCAGTAGCTAGATATCGCACAGGTCAGACATCACTGAAATTGAAGTCCTGACAGTCTCTTTCCCCTGGGGCATGGAGAGAACAGCTGATTAGTAAGATATAAAACAGGCTGGGTAATGTGTGTTGCAATGCTAATTCCATTCCTCTTATTATAATTGCATAATATACTAACAGCATATCAATTATTATTTAGCTGAAAATGATTGAAGACCTTTTAATCATTAATGTAATAACTTCAATTACAAAAAATACAAATATGAGTTTGTCAGGGGGAAGATGGAGACATTTGCTTTAATACACTCTTTAAACCAAAATAATAATTTTATGTCTAAAAATTTAGAGTGAATTTCTTTCGGTAATTGCCAAGTAGTCACTATAGACACTCACACATGTTGCTAGCTAGCACATGTAGTGACTGCATCATTTCCTCCATCAGGTACCTGGTCATCTCCCTGTATGAATGGATCTCAACCTCCTCCTAGTTCTAATTTTTCTCTGACTATGATTGATAAAGAACAGGCAGCCATGTTTGGAGGGAGTCTATCTGGACCCGGCTACTCCTCAGAGGTACATATCCTCCACCTACCAACAAAGGTGAGGTAGAGAGTTTAGTGATGAGTGCCAGCAGTTAGTGATGAGGGCCAGCAGTTAGTGAGGTAGAGAGTTTAGTGATGAGTGCCAGCAGTTAGTGATGAGTGCCAGCAGTTAGTGATGAGTGCCAGCAGTTAGTGATGAGTGCCAGCAGTTAGTGATGAGTGCCAGCAGTTAGTAATGAGGGCCAGCAGTTAGTGAGGTAGAGTTTAGTAATGAGGGCCAGCAGTTAGTGATGAGTGCCAGCAGTTAGTGATGAGTGCCAGCAGTTAGTGATGAGTGCCAGCAGTTAGTGATGAGTGCCAGCAGTTAGTGATGAGGGCCAGCAGTTAGTGATGAGTGCCAGCAGTTAGTGATGAGTGCCAGCAGTTAGTGATGAGGGCCAGCAGTTAGTGATGAGTGCCAGCAGTTAGTAATGAGGGCCAGCAGTTAGTGATGAGGGCCAGCAGTTAGTGAGGTAGAGTTTAGTAATGAGGGCCAGCAGTTAGTGATGAGTGCCAGCAGTTAGTGATGAGTGCCAGCAGTTAGGATGAGTGCCAGCATTTAGTGATGATGCCAGCAGTTAGTGATGAGGGCCAGCAGTTAGTGATGAGGGCCAGCAGTTAGTGATGAGTGCCAGCAGTTAGTGATGAGTGCCAGCAGTTAGTGATGAGTGCCAGCAGTTAGTGAGGTAGAGAGTTTAGTGATGAGTGCCAGCAGTTAGTGATGAGTGCCAGCAGTTAGTGAGGTAGAGAGTATAGTAATGAGTGCCAGCAGTTAGTGATGAGTGCCAGCAGTTAGTGATGAGGGCCAGCAGTTAGTGATGAGGGCCAGCAGTTAGTGAGGTAGAGAGTTTAGTAATGAGTGCCAGCAGTTAGTGATGAGGGCCAGCAGTTAGTGATGAGTGCCAGCAGTTAGTGAGGTAGAGAGTTTAGTAATGAGTGCCAGCAGTTAGTGATGAGTGCCAGCAGTTAGTGATGAGTGCCAGCAGTTAGTGATGAGTGCCAGCAGTTAGTGAGGTAGAGAGTTTAGTAATGAGTGCCAGCAGTTAGTGATGAGGGCCAGCAGTTAGTGATGAGTGCCAGCAGTTAGTGAGGTAGAGAGTTTAGTAATGAGTGCCAGCAGTTAGTGATGAGTGCCAGCAGTTAGTGAGGTAGAGAGTTTAGTAATGAGTGCCAGCAGTTAGTGATGAGGGCCAGCAGTTAGTGAGGTAGAGAGTTTAGTGATGAGTGCCAGCAGTTAGTGATGAGTGCCAGCAGTTAGTGAGGTAGAGAGTTTAGTGATGATGCCACAGTTTTATGAATGAGGGCCAGCAGTTAGTGAGGATGGCCATCCAGTTAGTGATGAGGGCCAGCAGTTAGTGATGAGTGCCAGCAGTTAGTAATGAGGGCCAGCAGTTAGTGATGAGTGCCAGCAGTTAGTGATGAGGGCCAGCAGTTAGTGATGAGTGCCAGCAGTTAGTGAGGTAGAGAGTTTAGTGATGAGTGCCAGCAGTTAGTGATGAGGGCCAGCAGTTAGTGATGAGTGCCAGCAGTTAGTGAGGTAGAGAGTTTAGTGATGAGTGCCAGCAGTTAGTGATGAGGGCCAGCAGTTAGTGATGAGTGCCAGCAGTTAGTGAGGTAGAGAGTTTAGTGATGAGTGCCAGCAGTTGTGATGAGTGCCAGCAGTTTAGTGATGAGTGCCAGCAGTTAGTGATGAGTGTCTTGGCTAGCTTGTCCTGAGTTGTAGGAGAGGACAGAACTAACTCTATTACACTAATTACACTAGTCACATCCTTAATTGTATAGATTGAATTTCTTGTTCCCTCCACTCTTAATTCCTAATTGTATTGATCAAGTTTCCTTTCCCTTGATGCTCTCTATGTACCCTCATCATGCCCATGCTTATAACTTATTGGTTTTGTCTTTTCTTTCAGTTTTTTTTATCTTGAGTTTTGTTATTGCATTTAGTTTGTTCTATCTCTCTGCTAGCTGACAGTCATCTGTCTGCTAAGTCACTATTTTAATTAAACTTATTTATAGTAGTGGGATCCTTTGTTTGTAGCGGCTCTGGCGTATGGTTGGTTGAGTTGGGTTTCGCTTAGCTAGCATAGTCAGTAGGCTAATAGTCATCTATAGCTGGCCCCCACTTTCTCTGTGTTCGTCAGTCCATTGCTATCTGTGGGCTATACAATGAGTGCCAACAGTTAGTGATGAGTGCCAGCAGTTAGTGAGGTAGAGGGTTTAGTGATGAGTGCCAGCAGTTAGTGAGGTAGAGAGTTTAGTGATGAGTACCTGATGAGTGCCAGCAGTTAGTGAGGTAGAGAGTTTAGTGATGAGTGCCAGCAGTTAGTGAGGTAGAGAGTTTAGTGATGAGTACCTGATGAGTGCCAGCAGTTAGTGATGAGTGCCAGCAGTTAGTGAGTTGAATAAGGAGAAGGTTTATATGAAGGCAAATTATACTTGACAGACTGTCGGGTTTTAGTGTGGCAACTGCTATATTATTATTATAATGATTATGCTGTAATGAGTATGGAATTTTCTATGAATCTATAAACTGTTAAGTTTGTTGCAAGTTCTAAAGGAAGTTCTAATGGTAGATAGATGTAATGGTTGCCATGTAGTACTGCCGTTGTTCAAGAGCTAGAGCTATTGGGTGCATGGTGGGTGAAGTTACATTATCCTGAAGAACCACTGATCCTGGCCTAGAAGATCAAACATGCCACACCCCTAAATTACCCTTAACTTGTTGTCATACCTGTGGGTAGGCGATCTGCTGGCCCAAGAGGTAAGGTCAGTTCTCCCGACAAGGTCAGCTTGAGACTCAATCACCGAAGGTAGACACTAAGGCTCGGCAACGACTATTACTTGAAGAACCCTAGTGAATGCTGCCACCAGAGTTCTCCCAGATGGCTAGCCCTCTCCCTGAAGTCTAAATTCAGTTTAGGGTTTAAACTAACATTAGGGGAACTGATTATACGCAAGCGGGGTTGAGTTTTTATATAGCTCAAGACCCGCATGCGCACAGGTATGAAGGAGTGGTCACGGAATAATCCGGGCACAAAATATACATGCATGCATAATAATCTAAATAGGTGCAACACACAGAACTACAATTGGATGGCATGAACCACGATGCTTATAACATTACATATGCAAACTTTAATGACACAAAATGACTTAAATAACTGTGTCTTCTTTATCCTCTTCATCTCTCTTCTATCTTCTCATCCATCTTTCTCTTTCTTTGTCTTGTCTGTCCTCTTCTCTGTCTTTCTCTCTACTCTTCCGCCCACATCTCCCCCCCCCTAAGATTTGGCCAGGGGATAAATCTGATGAACACACTTGGGCGGACTCGACTTCTGCCGACGGCCACGCCTGCCTGCTCATGCCATCAGCATTGGCGTGCAACTTGCCAGGACGATACTCTAAGAAAACATTAAATTGTTGCAACACGAGGGCGAACCGAAGCAGACGCTTGTTGAGGTGGCTCCCATTTTCTAGAGCCAGACACGGTTTGTGATCTGTGACGACTGTCACCTCTTTGCTATATACAAAGTACTCAAAATGCTTCAGACTGGCCACAATGGCGAGACACTCGAGTTCAGAGACTGAATAATTCCTTTCCGCAGGACGCAACTGACGAGAGAAGAATCCAACTGGTAGTTCCTCTTGTCCACGGACAACATGGAGGCAACCACCTACACCGGCACCTGACGCGTCCGTGTATAGGATGAACATGTCATCTGGGGCTGGAATAACCAAAGAACTACTACGACACAATGACAATTTTAACTCACAGAATCTGGAGTCCATCTCCTCAGTCCAGACCACCTGGAGAGGAGCCCTCAAGGAGGTAGCAGGAGTGAGGGTGCTAGAGCAGTCGGCGAAGTTGGGTATGAATCTACGATAATATGAGACAGACCCTAGAAAAGAACGAAGTTGCTTCTTCGTCCTAGGCCTAACGAAGTGAGCCAAAGCTGAGACTCTGTGCTCAGGGACTGCAAGCAAACCTGCACCAATCTTATGGCCTAAGTACAATAAGTGTGTACGGCCAAAACAACATTTTCTGAGTTTAATAGTTAAACCTGAGGCACCAAGGCACTCAATCACCTTTCTCAAATGATACAAATGATCAGACCAAGTACGACTGTATATCACAACGTCATCTACATAATTACGACAACAATCGGAAACTGGCTTTAAAACGTTCTCAATCACTGCTTGAAAAATAGCAGGAGCATTTTTGAGACCAAACGGCATTCTAAGATACCGGAATTTACCGAAAGGACACACAAATGTGGTGAGTTCACTGGAACACTCTTCCATGGCCAACTGGTGAAAACCGGCAGTAAGGTCCAAGGTAGACAAACATGCATTGGGACCAACTTGGTCTAGAATTTCCGTCAGAGACGGTAACCAATACCTCCTCAACGGAGTGACTGCATTTAACTGTCTGAAGTCCACACATATACGGACACTGCCATCCTTCTTGCGGACAGGGACTAGTGGACTAGCCCAAGCTGAACTGGACTCAATGATAATACCATCTCTCAACAACACGTCAATTTCATTCTTCACAGCTTCTCTAATGCCTGCTGGGATTTGCCTAGGGGGCAAGTTAACTACAGCAGCACCGTCTGCGATCACTATCTTACAGGTACCTGCTGAGCACAATCCGGGAGTGTCTCGGAAATGACACTTTAGGTCATGCAGGAGGGCATCTAATTCGTTCTGTCTAAACCCAGGGCACTTATCATCACTGAGGGTTGCTTTGCTGGTGAGCAGATCATGGCCAATACCCTGCTCCTCTGCTATCAAAGTAACTGCATTGACAGACAATGGTCTAGAAACATACAACTTGAGATTATCTCTATGAGCAAGTCTAGTGGGATGGCCTTCACCCTTAGAAATTTGGTAAGTTACGCGGGATGATTTGCCAACAACAACATAGGGTCCTTCCCAGGCAGCTTGGAGGGCTGCTTTCAAGCCAGGGACTCTCATAAGCACGCTGGTACCCACTTCCAGCGGCATGTCTTGCTTGTGCCTGTTAAAGGTAAGAGCACGTTTACCACTGCTATCAGA
>WLWD01005564.1_pt1 | contig 28918 bp, 15 predicted proteins | sample 6712731 | NCBI WGS metagenome assembly WLWD01 (sample SAMN12718690, study PRJNA576275) | sponge metagenome | isolation source: marine sponge | host: Mycale hentscheli | place: New Zealand: South Island, Marlborough, Capsize Point | collected 2014-11-01
GAAGTGCACAACTAGCTGAAGAATTTTTCAAAGAGGTTTACTGCTTGCATATTCTTCTAATACACACTCACACACAAATATTGGACAACAAAAAGGGTTTGTAATTGACTGTGTGTGATAGTTCGCTCAAACAATAACTTCTGTAATTATAGGAGTAGACAATGGTAATTGTGTTTTACAAGCACTATATTGAAAATATTCAGTCAACATGCTGCACGTTTGGGTTAGGGTGGAAAGTACACTGTAAAAACTATTGCGTGAAAACCCACAGAATTCACACCAGACTGGTGGTGTGAATGCCCACTATCTCTGCATAGCGTGTCCTTCACACTTTCTGCCTAGTGTGAATGCACAATTAGATTGAAATTCACAATCAAGGGAAAAGCATGGACCCTTTACCAAAGTTAAATTATATTCATGTGCAAGCAAAAACCATAATGTGTTGTACACTTGTGTGCTAGGTAAAAGAGTTGACATAGATTTTGGTATTCTGATTAATGAGTTCATGGATTCAGGCACAGAACATACACCAATCTCTTTTCAAAAAATAATGTTGATAAATATGTTAGAATCAAACTTAAAGTAATTAAGCATTAATGTAAGTATGAGTTCACACTATATGGTGTGAATTCACACTGAATTTAGTCTGAACTCACACTGAATTTAGTGTGAACTCACACTGGATGTAGGAAAGCTACAAAGGATTTGACCTTCTCCTCAGTATCCCAATCGAGTCCTTGCCACTATTCCAAATATCGAGCTAATCCCTTGTTTCTAGATGGCCTTCGTGTAGTAGGTCAATGACTCGCTTACTACCTGCAGCGGCAAATTCACACAATGTAACACACTACCATCATGAACAGACAACTCATGCTCATACACAGAATAATACCAAAACTACCATGCATTGCATGTTTAACTTTTAATGAATGGGGTAACATGCTTCCTGTTTAGGCCATGATTCCGGGGTTTTCATTACAAGACAATTTGAGGAACTTCTGAAAATCTTGATGGAGTACCAGCTAGAGGAATACAGCTCAGAAAATTTGAATTTGTGTGATGTTTGTCTGGTCAGTTTTCAATAAAATATTTTTGTAGCCACTAACAGAACACAGTGATGACGACGGGAAGATACTACAACGAGAGTGGCACTATCACAACTAAAAATGTGATGAAGAGACTTGTGGTCCGATAAAATAATGGCCAAAAAGGTAATAATGGAATTTTTTTACCAAGGTAAGAATGGAATTTTTTACCCTGAATACAAAACCAAGGCTCTTATTTTCCAGTTGGGAGTAGTTGCGCTCTGCTTGAGCTAGATTATGAGAGACGAATGCAATAGTTGTGTTGCTGCCATCTGTGAGCAATGAGAGAGTACTGCCTCACAGAGAAATGATGATGCTTCACAGAAGACTAGCATAAGTTCTTTGTCAGAGTCATACAGAACCAAAATCAATCCACAGTCAACTTTAATGAAAGCTGCCAGATATTCATCAGTCCACTATCAGGTTTAGTTCTTCTGCAGACTGGAGCAAGAAGAGTGGAAAAGTCTAGTGAAAGTTTACACTATAGTAAACAAGTTTAAGAAAAAAATGTGTACTGCGATATGCCTCGTGGGGTGAATCCTTCTGGATAGCCTTGATTTTCTAAGAGTTATATTGCAAACCCTCCTTACTACGTAGTTCTGTGTCCAAGGTACTCTATAGAGGAAAGAAACAGAGCATTTAGAACTTACAAATCCAAATAGGCTTCCTCTAGGTTCGTCATAAAGTTTGCAGATGATCTTGTTCATCCTTTCCTGAGACAAGACTTACATGATAGCACTAGGGATTTCCTGAAAAATACAGTCCATAATTTTTTTTGAAACATTGATGGTGCAAAAACCACTCCAAATAGTAAACGTTTAACTTGGTACGAGCCCTTCTGTGTATGAATTATTGCCATCTTTTTGGGCATGGTCATTCTAATGAGAAGCACATGTGTGGTCAAGCTGTGTGAACATGATGCCACCCAGCAGGTGCCAACCTGCCACAACTGTGGCTAGTTCAATAAGAATCCAGTTTTGTTACTTGGTTTACTGCAATCACGTAATCTCCACATAAGCAAATCTATCCATCTTTCTTATGATTTGGGATGAGTGTAAAAACTTCATATCTGTCAGTCAATTTCTTTATCTACTTTTGCTCGTAGTGCCAATGGTACCTATCAGGCATGGCAAAAATTTGGGTTTTAAGTCCTTCGTTGAACACATTCTGCTTCCATTTCCTTGACTGTCGAAAAGAATTTTGTGTTTAGTTTGAATATTGTTCAACTCAGTAGAGAGGAACAAAAAATATTCAAAGCTTTATCCTAACAAAAGATATTCAACCAATGGGTTTCAAATTCTGTATGTTTTATATATTAAAATTTTTTACGATTTCTAAATGTGAATTGTATAACTATTCAGTCAGTTACTCAGTGTGTGTGTTCAGGAAGCAAACAAATACAGCATGTAATACATCAAAGTTATATACTTGCCTTTTTTAACCTGATCATCAGTGCCTGACACAGAATTACTTTGTTCTATCAGTCATGAGGACTTGTAAAATGTTTTCGTCTTGAAAATATATTGAATCGAAGTAGGATGATAATACAACAAAAAGTAAATGAATAGAAAATTGAATAGTATTCAATAAAAATATGCAATAAAGAATAGATGTGATGCGATGAAGTAGAGTTACAGACTAATGGCTAGAAGAATTGTAGAACTGTATACCAGAGGAACTTGAACTACAATGCAGCAACTGAACTGGACTGAGCTGGATCAGTCCATTATATACTGTAGCTATGTCCAAGGGGAGTGTCTAAGAGAGTATTCACATGAGTTAATGTGTGAATGTGTTTGTGAATGATGTGTGAATGCATGCTTGTCCACATTTCAGTCTGTTATAAAGTAGTAATAATCAATTGTTTACTGTTTGTGCTATCTGGCCTATGTTTGTCTCTTACTTGCTTGTTCCTTGCTCACTTGCTCCAACATACCCACTGCACACATATTCCATAACCAACTTCAATAATTTTATGATTATAATCATTTTCTGTTCATTACACATACAGTAACAATGGTAGCCACTATTAAAATTATAATAGAAAACTTGTACAAAACAATTCTATAAAAACTAAGATATTTATTAGTGAATAGTAGAAGTAAACAGTTTCTTTAGTCTGCTATTTCCATCATATCCTCCCATAACATGGACCTTGTCTGATGTCTTGATACAGGTACACTCATGTACTGCATGTGGTAGCTGTCCAGCCTGGACCCAAGTATTAGTCTCAGGGACATAGCGCTGGATGGTGGACACTGACTTCTTACTATTCATGGCCCAACCACCGACTGCCAGTAGAGATCCTCCAATATTGAGTGGACAGGATCGTGTACAGTTGAGTGAAGGTAGTTTGTTCCATATGTTGGAACTGTCTGATGACGAGTTTGAAACAAGAGCCTCCAGAGATACACTATAGACATCAGGACTATTCTGCAACAAATACTTACACTCTCCTCCCATGAAGTACCAGGTATCTGCTATTGTAGTAGACTTCATCGCTACCCATGGTGTTGGTGTAGATGGTCCAGTAGACCACTGCATGTTGGATACATCAAGTATCTCAACACTAGCATGTAAACGAACTCTATGGCAACCACCAGCCACCACCAGCCAATGTTTATATGAAGTAGCTGAAGGCAAACAGTGAGGTGTAGGCATAGGAGGGAAGGGGTGTGTCCACTGGTTGCTGTCAGGCTGCCACTCTCCTAGTTCACTGCTATCAGAGTCATCTCTATTTCTTCCTCCCACCACAACTAGTTTGTGGTTGATGGTAGTCATAGCAAACAACTTGGTACTATATGGAGGTAGAGTGTGCCACTGGCAGGACAGTATATTGTAGGTCATCACTATATAGGCATCCTCACCTCTGTAAGTCCCTCCTCCTCCAACATACACTGTATTATTTATCTCCACTGATTGGATGTATCCACGCATAGCCACTGGCATGTCAGAACCACGCCTCCAGTCTAGTTCTAGTGGGAATGTCTAAATATTAAACAAATACATTATCTGTAGTAAATTTGTTTAACATTACTAATGTTATTGTTAATATTTTACATAAAGGATATTGTTTATGTGTTACTTGCACACTGTGTTCATTAAATTATAAATAACACAGTGTTGCCATGGGTACAGTTTACATGCTACAGACAAGTTTGATGCTATTTACATAAAATAATTAATAATAACAATAATTTAACATACAATAACTCATCATATGTTTTATTTATTTTATAGCTATTTACCTGGCATATATTAAAAAATTATGTTATTGATTGCCAATGTATTAGTACAATAAACACGGAAATGATAATTGTGACTATAAAACCCCAACATTAGCATTGAAGTATGAAGTAAACTTGTGCAAAATATAAATATAATCCTGAATATAAATATAATACTGAGTCAGAGTGTAATATGGCAAAACCAGCAGGCTAATTTATTTTCAGTTTACCATGAAAACCTAGAAAACTGGTAAGCTAGTGTATAGAGGGTCCCTAATGTAATTGTTGGATATATATACACAGATAAAAATGCTATTATTATAACCAATTCAAGAAACTTTTTCCAAGTTATGATTTGTCTGTCAGGGCTAGCTAATTAGCACCCAGTCAATAATTATAGTATGTCCACGTTGAGTTGGCACGACCACAAATGTAGCAAAAGAGGAATGCACTTGGCGAAACTGGAAACCAATTAAGGTCACATGACAGTAGTAGCGAAAACATCGACGCCCACAGTAAAAATGGGGCGGGTCTAAGGTGCGTATTATTACCGTAAGTTTACTAGTTAAAATGAAAAGAAACTATAGCAGTTTCTTCTGCGGCTGTATTCAATATATGCCCGTTTATAACTAATCACTCGTAGTTTATCGTTTATAGGAGCTTTTAGTTGTGTGCTAAAACTGGCTGAAGGTTGCGGAGGGTGATCTGGATCAACTAATGTAGTACAAATCTTCGAGGAAAAGAACCACAGGACCGAGGCTGAATACCTCCTCAAGCAAGTGTGATTGCTGTTTAAGCATGCATTTAAAACTCTATTCTTACTTTCTTGGTGTGACAAACTTCTGAAGTACTCAACAGTAATGTGAAGAATCCAGTACATCACCTACACCTTTAGCTATGGCCACACTTCCAGTATTACTTTGTCCTTCACACTGAATCATTTATATCATTTTATTCATGATTTTACTACATTTTCTATCTACTTTTTAAATTTCAATTTTTTTTAATTATACAAAAAAACTGACATATATTAATATAATATTTTTATGATGACATTATATAATTTTATGATGACATGAAATTGTGGTAGATACAAGCAGCAATTGAATTTGGAGTGTGGTAAACAGCATCCCTATAACCATAGAGAACTGTACCTATATAGATATGAGGAGTAATGGACAGCTAAAGCATAAATAGTGGCATATAGAGTCAATGATGAATTATATATCTTATTATCTTGGTCAGCAAACAGTATATTGGCTGAGTTTCTAAATAAATAGGCCCGATTTAAACTGGTAAGAAACTTTGAGTGGACATACAACCCGTGTTACAAACGTACCTCACATTGTAGCTAGCTCTTGTTAAGTAGCCTTGAATAGTAACACATTCCTGAGCCTAAAATGAACCAGAATGTCAAGCAGAAGGGTAGAAACGAAGTCACCATAATATGACTGCTTTTTGTTTACAATTGTCTCTGTGCTACTGCGCACGTGGTTGGCCCGGTTTGAGCGCGTGACAAAATTCTGCCGCGTGTAGCGCGAAAAACGTGTGGTTTTATTTATTCCCATAGATTTTCTATTGAGTCTTGCAACTGCACTTTCCCACCAGCTCTGAAGTTTTTTAAAGGAAATTTTCTGGACTGCTTCGGCACAAGCTTTCGAATGGTACAAACCCCGGAAGCGTAGCTACTTCCTTTCAAAAGTTATTAACGGTTTTTACTACACCAACTCAACTTGGACAAACTATAGTCTCGCTAATGAGTTTCAACTGAGATTTTGGTTATTATATATAATTATGGCAAAGTACAGAGAGATCAATGCATATTTATCCCCGCAGGCTACTAAAAACGTAAACACAGGCGCAAGAAATTCGGGAGAAAAGACTTCAAAATAATGCGAGGAAAAGAAAAAAACGACAAAGAGCTACGGAAATAGGATGGGACTGATGTTTGCAGTTAGGTCTTCCAAAGTTAGCCGAGTTTATTTGTATTTTTAGCAGTTGTGATAAGTTAACTTAGTCAATGCGCTTTTAGTCATAGTTATATGCCTTATGTAACAGATTTGTTCTTATCAAAGTCTGATAGTCAAGTCACTAAGAGAATACAACGTAATGCTATATCTACTAGAGCTGTGGTATAATAGAGCATTTTGAATGGAGTGTAATTCGGAAAGGCGACTAGCTTAAATGAAAACCGTCAGTTTATCGATCCTTACCCGTATTATCCATGGAAATTTGATTGCTTACCTGTTGAAAATCCTATGTCCAATAGTCAAGTTACAAAGAGAATACTACTCAGGTATTGTGCTGGTATATCCATGGAACAAGTATCTATATAAGTTATGTGTTGCTAAAGAATAGAATAAACTAAAGATACAAATTTAACTAAAAAATTATTCGCAGCTAGCATTCAAATTTAAATTTCAGCCAGACTAGCTCGTTAGCCATTTGTGCGGAAACACATCGTTCTAGTATAACAATTAGAAGATATCAAGATGGAATATATTTATATAGTTGGAAGAGTAACAAATGAATCCTGACAATCCTATAGTGTCTTTTATTCTTTGACTCTATACTCAGACTATCATGGTATAACCAATCCATCTTACACTGTAACATTAAATATTATTAGATGTAGAGTAATCCGTACTCTTTATAAATTATATGGAGACACAGTTAATAAAAATGCAAAGTACTTACTAATGATTTTTTTTTAGTTGACACTGAGGTGATACGCTCCAGTTCCTTTGTAAGTCGCTCGACTTCAGATTGGAGAATTTGTTTCTCTCTTTGATTAAGAGATTCTAGATGAAGCTTTTCTTCTTTGTGATGAGATTCTAACTGAATTCTTTCAGCTGCTATCTGGTTCCTCAGTTGATTGATCTCAGTCTTCTGTTGATTGTTCTCAGTCTTCATTTGATTGTTCTCAGTCTTCAGTTGATTGTTCTCCGTCTTCAGTTGATTGTTCTCAGTCTTCAGTTGATTGTTCTCAGTCTTCAGTTGATTGTTCTCAGTCTTCATTTGATTGTTCTCAGTCTTCAGTTGATTGTTCTCAGTCTTCAGTTGATTGATCTCAGTCTTCAGTTGATTGTTCTCTGTCTTCAGTTGATTGATCTCAGTCTTCTGTTGATTGTTCTCAGTCTTCAGTTGATTGATCTCAGTCTTCAGTTGGTTGATTTCAGTCTTCAGTTGATTGTTCTCAGTCTTCTGTTGATTGTTCTCAGTCATCTGTTGATTGTTTTCTGCCTGTACTTGCATGACACTTGTCTCCAATTGATGTTTCTCTTCTATAAGTTGTGTATTTGAAGATTCAAGCATCATTCTTGCACTTTCTAGTCCTGAATTTTTTTCAGTCAATTCATTATTTTCTGTTTCTAATCTATTTTCAGAAATCTAATAATATAACACATCAAACGACAACACAACAATTAAAACAAACAATATCTAAATATATAGTTTGGCAAAAAACAACAACAACAAAGCAATTGATATTCAACTCGTCAAAGACAAAAGGAAATTAAAAAAAACAGAGAATGTCAAAAAATCTTGAGCAATAGCTATGTAGAGTTGAGAAGCTACTGGTTACAATTGAAATTAGGTTTATAGGCGAGTGAGCAGAGCGAGAGAGACACTCTCAGGGATAACAAAAATTGAAAACCAGGAATTATTTTTGTTTGTTTATATATTATGTGTGGATGTACATATGTCATTTTGTAGTTTGACTCTCACGTATTTTTGTGATAGCTTTGTGTTCGACCCCGTCCAAAACTGCACTAAACCAAATACTCTGGTTATCAATCATAACCCGTATAATCCTAGAAATTGAATTTATTACCGCTTTGAATTCTTTCGTGGGTGCAGTTAAAATTTAAAAAACCTTACAGAGTTCCATTTCTATTTGAGTTAGTGGCGGTGGTAACTTATACGCTATTTGTTACTGTTATAAGCTCTACGCAACAATACTTACTTGAAAAATCTTTGTCCACTGGACTAACCACAAAGGCAAGTCTTGTGTGGGTATGTTCAGTTGTGTGTAAGTATTGTGCATTACAACTACTACATAGCTAAAGAATATCACAAAGAAAACGTTTAAATAACCTGTTGTTGTTGTTGTTTTTTGTGTTGCATTTTTTTTTTCAATTCAAACAGTTGCGAGGAGTGGTTACTATGGCATTGAATGCCTTTAATCGTAAATGCATAATTAGAAAAATTCGACTTTTTTTTTAGCAGCTTGAGTGTTAGAAGCTATAATCAATCCTATAACAATAGTTGAGTTTTAGGCTCGCACGCCATTTATAGTCAAGCACATCACTAGTTATAACTACCTATAACAGGTAAAAATATCTCTCGGTGAATGGTATTTATTTCTATGATCACAACAACGAAGATAACATTAAGATGTTGATGGCAGAAATTAAGAACTCAACTTCAATCATTAATTGATTATTTATGCACAATTGGCAAATAGTCTCACAAGATATTACAACAAATTGGATAATTTATATATATATAGTTAACTTGTTGCTAGATAAGTGTGTTCAAGTATGTACTTATCAAATACAGGTTTCTATGTGACAACTTCAGTAATGTAATTAATGTAATAACTATTTGGCAGACTTAATAAGTGATTGTTGTTCACATATTGATGTTACCTCGAGTTCTTTTAATCTTTTATTCTTTTCTTTAGTTTCCTTCATGTGTAACACATTGACTATGTTGATGGACCTGCCCAGATTCCCTCCATGTATGTTCTCCATTGCATCCTGTACTGGTGTTAGTGTCTCTAGTAGTTACTCAGCAGTAGGTCTTGTTTGAGGAGTATTGTGCAGGCAACTAGTCACCATCTCTACTAGAATAGGGTAAGACATCAGTAACTGATCCTCCAACTTCTTCATGTACACCTCACGGCGCTCTACTTCAGTGCGACCAATAACTCGACCAGGATTGTGTGGATCTGAACGTGTAGCCAATAGCAGCTCTCCTGGAAATATCTAACAAATTATTGAAATTAATATATTGATTTATGTGTAATTGTCAATTAAAATTATCACAATATATTCAGTACCAATATTATAATAGGATAATGGTACAACTGTTCGGGCGTGAGCACAAAGTGTAGGGTAGAGAGGACAACACTAAGGAATCCCCCAGTACATAGCAATAGGATCACTGAGAGCAGTATAATTAGGCTGGGTTGCATGGGCACAAAATTCAGCATGCATACACTCAATAAATTTACTGTAAACATTATTGAATGAGGAAAAATCTGGATAATGGTGAAAACAGTTACATAAATAGAAACATGAAAAAATAACAGTGCATGAGAAAGAGTTCAACAAATCCAAGAGAAAAAAATAGTGAAAAATGTATGGTTATAAAAAATATAGTGTTAATTAGAGTTTCTGTATCTGGGTTGATGGTCTGGCTAGGCCAAGACTACACCTAACTTTTAAAATACCTATCTAACTAATGTGCATGTGCTGGTATTATAACAACTTGATTGATTAGTGGTCTCCTTACTTGATATAACACAGTACCATAGAAATCTTTAGTTGAACTTTAAACTTTGCACTAATAGTGTATGTTGCATATTCAAGTTTGTTTTACCTGTGTCAGTATATAGAGGGCAAGATGTCCGAATGAGAACACATCTAGAGATGGGCCATATCTGTGACTCTCGCTGAGAGCCTCTGGTGGCATGTACACAGTTGTCCCCGGATTCTTTGAGAGTGTTTGGGCTAGTTGAGTTGGTTTTAAGGTTACCATGCGAGAGTTTCCCATGTCAGTAATCTTAGCTGTCAGAGATGATGTGAGGAGGATGTTCCTCGCAGTCAAGTCTCTGTGAACTATGGGAGGCCCTCGACTATGTAAGTAAACTAAACCGCTGCCTGTGTCTGTAAGAATGGAAATCATGACTGCAAGTGGAATATTAGGGGCACACTCCAGGAGGTCATCCACACTCATTTCTAGTCTCTCCATCACCAGTAGAGGTAGCTCTGATCCCTCAAGGAAACACAGACCAAGGAACTGTGTTATGTTAGGATGTCGGAGACCAGCCATGAGTTGACACTCTCGTTGATATCTGTTTACAGTCTCTCGAACTCCTTCATTCCCAGGATCCAGTAATAGTTGGTGCATACGCTTGGCAGCACACAAAACCGTACTGTATTTTACCTGAAATAGCATTATATAATAGCAATGTGTTATAATAGCTAAACAATATTTTACAGATTCAGTATGATTGTTCATTGAAGAGCATTAATCTCTCATTTTATGTCGAAACATAGTTCCTTCAATGCATAGCTAGTTAATGATAAGCTAAAATTTTTATGAAAATTTTATAAAAATGTGTTATATCGTTAAACAATGTTTTACAGATTAATATTCATTGAAGTGCATTAAACTCTCATTATAATATGTGGAAACTTAGCTAGTTACTTCAATGCAAGCTAGTTACTTTATGTAAAAAGTTTATATAAGAAATATAAACTTCCCTAGATTTTATTTTGAAATGTTTGGTAAGGTTAGAACTTTCCACTTACTTCTAGCACTAAGCCATATGAACCTGTTCCAAGGGTCTTCCCTGTAGGTACCACCAGGTCTAAGAAATACTGCTGCAGCTTGGAATCTTTTCTAAAGGTTCGAGACCAGCTCGGTCTTCTAGCCATGGTTTAGTGTCCTCAAAGAGAATAGCCAGATATCTACTCCCAGCTCCGAAGCTTTTAAAAAGCCAGCGAAAAGGAGCTCGTACTACGCCCCTCTAAGGCAAATAGACAAGGTACACGCCCACTTACAGTATAAATTTATTTGACTCTTAGCCTTTTTATTGAGAGCATGGTGGGAAAAGAAAGCCACTACTCCTCCAGCTCCGAAAAACCAGCGAAAAGAAGCTTGTACTACGCAGCCAAATAGCCAAGGTACACGCCCACTTATTGTATTGGCCTATTGACCCTTTACCTTTTTTGGGGAGCGTTTGTGGTAGGAAGGATAGTCATGAATATTATAATGAGCATACCGTTCTTCAACTCTTCTAGCCCCACTACGCAGTCTATTAGTGAAAGTAAAGAAGAGAATACCCCAAGGAAAAATCAAAGGTGTGATATAGGGTGCAATGCGGGTTTGGCAGCTCTTATGTGGGCGAAACGGGCAGGACCCTTGAAACCAGACTGAAAGAACACAAGAGGGCAATCAGATATGATGACCAGAACAACGGCATTGAAGTATGGTCTATTATTTAAGTTAATAGAAACAGACTGTAATGATTACTTGAAAATATAGGAACTATTGAATTATTCCTTGTGTTAGAAACAATCAAACTTGGTAATTATTAAGATTAAAAAATGTTAAATGAGTAGATGTAGATATAGCTAATAGTTCATTCTTGTCTTCTGATGGAGGTATAAGGCTGGGGTGGGAGAAGGTGGGTGGAGAACAACAAAGGTATATAAGTTTTTTTGCCTCAAGTGGATTCTGCTTCTTTAATTCCATGTTTTTCATGAGTGTCATGTCTTTCAACTACTCAACTATTACAATAAACCTTCTCATAGCAAACTCAATGATAATTGGAACTACCATTTTTGTACCATTTGAAAGTGTACACTTTAAAGATGCCTACTTTTGAAGCAGAAGTGACATTTGCTGAGGATGGCATTGCACTTTGGTTGAATTAAGCCATTGGTTTCTTGAAGTATGCAGCCATTTTAGTTCATGCAAGAAACCAATGATGGAATACATGATTAATGATCGAGAGAGAAGAGAGGTGATATTGACAGTCACCACAGATTCTGTAGACATTTTAAGAATCTTTATGATCTAATTCATGAACTGTTAAAGTTTAACAGTTAGTTTGTTTGCATGTGATAAAAAATGATCACAAATTGCAATTCTATAGAGAAAAAAAACTATAAGCATTCTCTTTACCTCTTATGCTATTAGGTAGAGTCATGTGATCATTGCCAGCACCGAAACAAGCTAAAGACATTAGCGGGTACACTATACCTTATTCCAGTCAAATCCAACTATTCCACCAGATGAGAGTAGATTCAATTCAGTGGGAGCCTCCAAATTCACACAAATTTCATATTTTTTTTGCTTATTCTTAAAGATAACATTTATCATCAAAATATTTTATAAGTAATGTGTGTCAATTTGTTTGCCCTCCTATTGTGATTACACTGACCAGGGAAGGTGATTTATTAATTGATTTTTCAAACTCACCACAGGATTTCTAGTGTTCACACTCCACACATGGGATTCTCATTAATTTAGAAAAAAAGAAGAAAGACTATATAGCTAAGCAAGGTTATCTAGAAAAAAAAAATTGAGTATAACTAACTTGCATAGCCACAGATTTTAATAATATATGACCCTTTTATTTCTTATTGCATATGCTCCAACTTTTAAAAAAATGCTTTAAGGATAAACCACACCCATTAATCACCACCACTAATTGTACCCATATTAATTAGAATTGTATTATTATGAAGTGATGTTGCTTTGTTGCATGTATAGTGATACCTGTTCATTAATAACAGCATTCTTCAAGTTGAACTTCAGGTTAGCAATCAATGTTCAAACACAGCACTGACCTTATATAATAGCTATAATAAAATGACGTAATAATGTAGCTGACTTCGCACATGCTCAACAGAGTATTTATAATAGACACAACTTAAAATAAGCTTCAACAAGGTGTGATTATCCACAAAAAAATTTTTTTATTCTTCTTTTGGTTTATTGAACTCGTACACTAATGAATGTCGTGCTTTTCGAAGCTCAACAAAGGACTAGCCCAACTACATGCATTTCCAGCAGAAAATGAGGCTACCTATTGACAGTAATAGCCTTCCAACATGTGAGGAAGAAAATGGGGAGGAAGTGACGCAGGATGAGGTCATTGAATCTTTACTTGAACAAAAAAATTTGCAATGAGGTTGAAATCAATAAAACTAAAGCACAAGAAAAAATTACCTATGATTGAAACATGAATTAGATAAGAATTAACATTGGTACAGAGGTACTTTATAGGTATGTGGGCAATGAGAGTGTAACTTTAGTGTGTTGGGCACTAGTAGCACAGGCAGTACTGCAGGTAGTTGTGGTAATTTACTAATACCCACCATTGATGTCTTGATTCAATATTATCACTGTAACTGACATGAATAGAGGTGTTATACTGGAATGACAGGATCAACAGCGATTATAGTAGTGAGTTGAATTTAATATGACAAAAGCACAGGAAAACATAAAATATACCTATTATCAAAACATGAATTCGATGTGAAGATACTGCTGAGAAGAACGTAAAGGGTGGCAAGGTTAGCCTGTAAGGCTAGGACCATACATTATCAGCAGATGTGTGGTTAGGGCTTATAAGTTTTCAAGAAATGATAAGATCATCAAGACCAAAGCTAATATTGCATGTCTGTAATGTTATTAAAAAAAAAAAGCTTGAAAAATACAATTGAATTTGAAACCAGAAATAAAATTTAAGAAAGTAGCTAATGTCTGACGAAGAGTAGAATAAAATACTCATGTGCTACTAAATGAAAAAAGTATATATGCAATGAAAGAAAAAAACACATGTGTATAACTGTCACATGTTATTACATTCTATTTCATTCATTAGTCCTTCGAAATATTTCTTGGTCTTTACACTACAAGAATTTTTCCCCTTATTGTTAGCTAGAAATGTTGAGCAATGTGCATCCATGTTTAAATATTAGTGTATATCTCTCAATTTAATAATATAAAATGGCACTAAAATATATAATTTGTATCGAAACTGTTTTACCACCCTCTTCTCAGTTAAAGAAATTTGAATGTGTCAGCAATGCTTAGAAGTTTCAAAATTATGTGAGGAAATTTCAGGCACTTAGCAAAGATAAATTTCTGTTCTAAAAATTAAAATGGTAAAAGTAATTTAGACTATATTTTAATACTCCCATTTTTAGTGTATATTCATTGGGCATAAGTGAAAACAAATTGGTCAGCCTCTACACATATTGTCGCTTGACACAAAGTATGTTTGCCCTAATTTTGAATATTTTAAAGGCAAAGCTGCATTTATCCTTATTACGTGGTTGTTCACATTACTTAAGCAATATTATTTGTATTTCTTCACCCATGCTATATAATAACTATAAAATGTTGGGATAGAGGTAATTCTGGAGAATACTGCTCAGAAGCAGAGAAAAGGTGGCAAGCTTGAGCCTACATGGCTAGGACCATACATCATCAATAGATTTATGGGTAAGGGACCGTATGAGTTGTCAAGGAACGGCAAGATTGTCAAGACTAGGGCCAATTGCACGTCTGAAAGTTTACAGAAAAAGATGCTTAAAAGAGATGCACTTGCCTTCACAAGATGAAGTAGCCGAAAATCAATTATACGGAAGTGATATGTCTGATGGAGGAAAGATTGATAGTACTCATGTGCCAGTACATTTAGTACAGGAGACACCACAAAAGAAACAAAGATTGGGAATTGAAGAAAAAATAAAAATTCTCATCCTATCCAGTTGAATGGTTATTATAGTGATGAAAGCTTTTGCAATATGTCATCGTCACCATCACCTACAGATACAAGTTGCAGAGAGAATTCAGAATTGATACATAAGTCACTAGAAGCTAACACATGGCAGAAAAAGTCAATGGATTCATTTGGTTTACAAGTATCTGTTTCACCAGTTTCTTCTCAACTAAGGAAATCAGAATGTACCAGCAAAGACCAGGAGTTTCAAAATTACGTAGTGACATTTCAGGCAATTACCAAAGAAAGTTTAATTTTGAAATTAACTCCATTTATTTCCATACTAGAAAGAATTCAAATGGGAGAAGTAAGTTGGGTAATTTTGATTGGAGAATGAGTAAGATTAACAAGATGCTCTCAGGTCTAGATTATCAGGGTTGCATACAGAGAGGGATCTCTCCCCACCCCCCTTTAGCTTGAGTCTCCCCATACACTATCAAAACTGAGCCATTTAGTGCATAGGACCACTTACTGATCAGTGTGTAAAGATGTGCATCAAAAATTGTAGGTTACAATAGTGGGTGTAGCTAAGTACACTAAGACTCTCCCTCCCCTACAAAAATCCTGAATAAAGTTTGTGATAATGGACTTAGTCTGCATAAGCATGTATATTATAGGGGTTGTAGCTATGTTACTTCTCTTTTACATAAATAGACAGGGTTCTAATGATTGACCAGTTTCATTTTTCCCAAAATTTGCTCAATTTTATTTTACCTGTAGCATATATTCAGAGGCATGAGTCAATTTTAGAAATTACAAAATTATATACTTACCATTTTAAACTCTCAGTCTGTTTTATTTCTTCATTATGTATTTGGCTGTGGGTGTGCTTTAATATTTTCCACTTGTAATAATTTGCTCAAACATTAGAGTTCAGTATAGTGAATGTCATAGTCAATATTAGTGAGTTTTGTTAAATTTTTATAGCAGTATTCAGTGTATGATAAATACTTCATGACAGGCGATGTAAAGCTATTGAGGTGAAGGGGACTGTGGAGTGAAGCATGATGTAGATATATGCATACATAATGTTTACACTTTAGTTGTAGTTTTTCTATCAAAAATACTTCAATTTTAGTTTTAGTTTTGGTTGCTTAAATTGATTATGGCACTTTTATTTTGTTTTATGGTGATTATACACGAGTATTCAATTTATTCAGTCACCTTTTTTTAACAATTTTTTGTATTGTATCTTCAGCACTAACTTAGTTATTTTGTGTTTAAGAGTTTTATTAGTCTCCTGTTTAATCTCATAGTTTTGAAAAACAAAACAAAAAAAACTCAGTCAGCGACAATAAGTTTTTATTAACCTTATGACGGAGTCTTAATTGAGCAAGAATACTATGAGTAATTGATCAATAGAGACTAGCAAGTCTTGACTAATTTAACTATACTTTAAGTATTCTCACTTGCATGAGTCACAGCCAAAATGTTGATAACACATAATAATTGTTTTAGCTACAGTTTTACAACAATAGGCTTAGATGGCTAACTAAAATGTTTTTCATCTCACTCTAATTAATTTTTGTTTTACGTTTAATAATCAAAACAGTGCTATAACATGTACATACATTCATAAATACATACATATACATACATACATACATTTAAACGGATACATACATTTAAATGGATACATACATACATGCATACATAAATAGATTAACAAGTATGCATTCATGCGTATCTACTGTAGTGGCAGAAACATGAGTGCCCTAGCTATAATGACTTCATTAATACTTCATGCAATAAACTTCGTAAGTTATACTCACTGTATAATATGCATAATGTTTTAGACTGATTTACTCATTTTTATACTTATAGAAATGTTGAAAAATAGAAGTCATTCAATTACATGTATAACACTATCTCAATTTGAAGAGGTAGTTGAATTTCTCCTTTCTAAGTGTTGTTGCAATGACAAGTCAAGCTCGGTAATGATAGGCTATTTGTCAATTATTCCAATGGTAATGTCAATTTTGTCATAAACAGATTATTTCATACACAATGAATGTCTTGCTGCCAGAAGCCTTGTGTCTCATTATAATGAATTTATTCAGTGTTAGCAAGATTTGTTATTGGATCATTTATTGGGTAAACAATCACTAATAATTTATTGTTTACTAGGCTATAGAAGTATTATGTATACTTATGTGCGTAAGAATCAGTGTGTTCTACGAAATGTCTCTACAACAACAGGTTTGTTCTTCTCTCTAGCTATGTAAATTTATCATTAGCCACAACTGAATCCGCAGCCTCTGCGCTTGGTCCAGAAAGCTGGAGATTATTATGAAGACCTAAAGAAGAAGTTTGATGGTAGCTAGCTACGTTAATTCAAAATTTCATTTCCATTCTATGTAATTTACTTTATTTTGTAGCAAAGAAATGTGAAGGAAATGAGGGCAAACAAGTGAAAATAGCAAAAGTTACACCTCAAGGTACTCCTTTAAAATGTTATTTGCTAGATATTGAATAAAATGAATTAAAAGAATATCCCTTTGTATAATATAGCATGTATGTAGTGATAGTATGTATTAAATTATAGAAAAATCTTGCTGTTCTACAAATCTGCAGCCAAGTTGTTCTAACTCAAGTGACACATTGAATAGTTCCAGTATTGTGTTGAATGACTCACCAGTATCCAATGATGAATGGAATTATTGGAACAAGAAGCTGGGATTGTTAATAGCTGATCAAGAGATGTTAAAAAAAGGATAATGGCTGACAGATAAGTATATAATGCTGCAAGTGTGCTGATAAAGGCAGAGTTTCCCAAACAACTTGGTCTACAGGACACTCTTCTCCTACAACGTTTTGACCAATATGAATCAGAAGATTCTCAGTTTGTTCAAATAGTTCATGTCAATGGCAACCATTGGCTGTGTGTATCAAACAAGTTCTGTTCTGCAGGAACTGTAGACATATACGACTGCTCACCTGGCACTGGAATTTCACCGTCTCTTAAGCGACAGTTTAACCAGTCTGCCATGCGACAACATTTTGATTTGTGCGTGGATAGAGAGAAAATAGATATGTTTCCAGTATCAACTTGTTGTCGGTGAAAAAAACACGAAGAGTAGAATCAAGTCCATGAAAATGGTGCCAGTGCTTTGTACTTGTCATCTACCTTGGGATAAAGTTGATACAGTAAAGGATCCATTAGTCAAGTGTTCCCAATGTAAAGAATGATATCATTCAAAATGTGACGATTTGGAGTTGTATGATGCCAAAAACTACTGTTGTAGCAGGTGTCTGTAATACATTTTGAACTGAACCATTAATTTTTTAGCTCATAGGCACGAAACTTGTAAACGTTTGATTTTAATTATTACTACTGGTATTTTTATGTCACTCAGCTAGTTAGCTATATTTTACATTACTACATCAATACATTTATATTGACATAATAATATGTTGAGAGAAACTTAAAAAAATATACATTAGATCTTGCTAAGCAATGCTTGTATCCTTATGCTATAAGATTATACTTTACATTTTAGTTTTAAAATAGTAAGGTCCTTAACATGTCAGTCTGCCTCATTCACCCTCACCCCAACACTATATAATATAGCATCATTAACTTCCATGTAATCTGTTGTGTGAATCTGAAATCACTATTAGTGTGTGCTTTCTTATCCTAGGATTGTTTTTCTCTTCATGTGGACATCATTCATTAAAGTTCTCCCTAGCTACTGTGAGCTATTGGTTTTGATCAATTTTTACATTTTTGTATCAACTATTGCTATGACTGTGTATCTACTTATTTGCTTCACTTTTAACAACTTAATTGTGGCAAAACAAAGAAATAATTAAGTATGTTCATACTCATGATGAACAGCTTATGAAGTGTAGTTGTTCATCTGTATATTGTTATAGTAACAATATAAATCCAACACAGTCAGGATGAACATTAAAAAAACCACCTTCTGCTTCAGTTCAGACAAAAGGAATGAAAGAGTGAAAGACAAGCTAAGAGCTGAAGGTTTCATTTCAATAAGAGATCAACCTAAACAAGAGAGGGGAAAAATAATTTTTGTCTATCAGCCAGGAAAGCTAATTCAACTAAATTAGTTTCCCTTAACAGAATAAATTATATAGCTACACATAGCTAAGCTTGCTTATAAAAAGTCAAGTAAGTGCCATCATAGAAGAACAAACTATATAAATACAAAAATAGCTAATTGAAACTAAGAGCTCGCACACCATTTGTGCCATTTAGCACCTCTTGTAGCTAGTGAGATTTTTTTTGTCAATTACAATCTAATGGTAAATATTGCAACTTATTAGAAAAAATTGGTAAATTTTTGGGACAATGCATAAAGAAATTTGGGTAAAACAATGCAATTAAAATATAAATCATTTATGAGCATAATATTATTGGTAAAAATATAAGGAACTGCCATAAGCACACTATATGACATAAGTAGCATATTTTATAGCTAAGCTAGTTTTAGTATAAAATTAAATTGCCCTCATTTTAAGCGCTGTTTAGTAGGCAAACTCACTGGTTTAAGCTTTGCCCATTCCTCCAGTAACCAGTTTAATAAAAGGAGGATACACATATTTCCGCAGGGATACCCATATTTCCCGTAAATATAGGTACGAGGTGTACTTATATATATTTCTGGAAATACCGGTATGGGGGCACCCATTTTTCCGTAAATACAGGTACCCGGAACACCCATATTTGGGGATACCCTAATTTACTTGACACTGGGTCAGTCCACTCTATACTGTAGCTCCGTCCAAGGGGAGTGTCTAAGGGGGTGTTTAAACAGAGTTAATGTGTAATGAATGAAGTGCAAATGCATGTTTTGTAAAGTAATAATCAATTGTTTACTGTTTGTGCTATCTGGCCTATGTTTGTCTCTTACTTGCTTGTTCCTTGCTCACTTGCTCCAACCTACCCACTGCACACATAACCAACTTCAATAATTGTAAGATAATATAATCATTTTCTGTTCATTACACATACAGTAACCATGGTAGCCACTATTAAAATTATAATAGAAAACTTGTACAAAACAATTCCATAAAAACTAAGATATATATAAGTGAATAGTAGAAGTAAACAGTTTTTTAAGTCTGCTATTTCCATCGTATCCTCCCATAACATGGACCTTGTCTGATGTCATGATACAGGTACAGGCTTGTACTGCATGTGGTAGCTGTCCAGCCTGGACCCAGGTATTAGTCTCAGGGACATATTTCTGGATGGTGGACACTGACTTCTTACTATTCATGTCCCTACCACCGACTGCCAGTAGAGATCCTCCAATGTTGAGTGGACAGGATAATGTACAGTTGAGTGAAGGTAGTTTGTTCCATATGTTGGAACTGTCTGATGAGGAGTGTGAAACAAGAGCCTCCAGAGATGATACACTATAGACATCAGGACTATTCTGCCACTGATCCCCACACACTCCCCCCATGAGGTACCAGGTATCTGCTATCTTAGCAGACTTCATCCTGTACCATGGTGTTGGTGTAGATGGTCCAGTGGACCACTGCATGTTGGATACATCAAGTACCTCAACAGTTTGTAAACAAACTCCATGGTAACCACCAGCCACCACCAGCCAATGTTTATATGAAGTAGCTGAAGGCCGAGAGCGAGGTGTAGACATAGGAGGGAAGGGGTGTGTCCACTGGTTGCTGTCAGGCTGCCACACTCCTAGCTCACAGCTAGCAGAGTTTTCTCTATTTCTTCCTCCCAACACAAATAGTTTGTTGTTGATGGTAGTCATAGCAAACCCCCTGGTACTGTATGGAGGTAGTTTGTGCCACTGGCAGGACTGTGTGTTGTAGGCCCTCACTATGTAGGCATCCTCATCTCTGTCAGTCCCTCCTCCTCCAACATACACTGTATCATTTATCTGTACTGATTGGATGTATCCACGCATAGCCACTGGCAAGTTAAAACCACGCCTCCAGTCTAGTTCTAGTGGGAATGTCTAAATAATAAACAAATACATTATCTGTAGTAAATTTGTATAATATTACACATGTCTATATTTTTAATACTTTATGTAAAGGATATTGTTTATGTAACTTGTAAACTGTGTTCATTAAAAAATAAATATCATAGTGTTGCCATGGTGACTGTTTACATGCTACTGACAAGTTTGATGCTATTTACATAAAATAATTATATTATAATAATAATTACACATAAAAAAACTCATCATATGCTTTGTTTATTTCATAACTATTTACCTGGGATATAAAACAAATTATGTTATTCATTTCCAATGTATTAATACAATAAACATGGGAATGATAGTCGTAACAATAGAAACCCTAACAACATTAGTATGTTACTATTATAACCAGTTCAGGAAACTTTTCCAAGTTGTGATTTGTCTGTTCTGAGCTGGCTAATTGGTATCAAGGCAATAGTCTCGTTAATCAAAAGATATTATCATATCAACTGCTATTCACTCTATTCTGTCTGTAAACTTGAATGTTAGATTGAATATAACATAGAGAAAAAATATAGCTATGCTGGCATATCTGAATTGTATACATTCTTTAAGGCACATTGGACTTTCCACTGAAAAGGACTCAAATGAAATAATTTCTTGGCATAAAATGTAGCTATGGATTACATAGTTTCCAAAATAGTGCAACGAAACACTTCTAAAAGAAAAGGCTCTCACTAGTATAGAGAGGTCAATGCATGTCCATCCCCCCCCCCCTCCCCCCCCCGGGCTACTTGAAATAGTAAACATTAGCATGGGCACAAACAATTTGGGAGAAAAGACTTTGAAATAATGTGCTAGGATAAGATGGCAAAGAGCTACGGAGACATAATGGGAGAGACGTTCACAGTTAGGTCTTCTAAAGTTAGCTGAGTTCATTTGTATTCTTATCGGCGGTGATAAGCTACTCATTATAGTTATACACCTTATATAACATATTTGTTCTTATTTGAAATTTGCCCGTGAAATGCAGCTGTGCCACACTTACGCGCGTACAGTTAGGGAAGGGCGGAGTCAACTTACAATAAAAAAATCATCGCGCACTAAAGTAATGATTCAGAATCTTCTCTCGCGTTCTGCTCAGGAATGGACGAACGACTATGGTTAAAATTTTGCAGGATTTAAGGCCACATTGAGATATTTTTAATTTTTATGAAATTTTATAGCAATAATCGAAAATAGTTCACGTGGTAAGGTGAGTAAATAGAAAAATATAATAGAATTCAACAAAAACTCAATGTTATGGCATACACGCAGGGGTAAGAAAATGATATACAAAATATCGGCTTCGAAACTATGGCGGAAGCCGTGAAGTCCAAATTGATTTATAAAGAATCCTGACAATCCTATTGTGTCTTTTATAAACTCCATAGCCAGACTATCATAAATAACTAATACATCTTGTACTTTACCATTAAATATTATTAGACCTAGAGTAGTCAGTAATCTTGATATGTGTAGACGGTCACATATAATGTGAGGAGACACAGTTAATAAAAATACAACATATACTTACAAATGATTTCTTTTTAGTTGACACTGTGGTGATACGCTCCAGTTCCTTTGTTAGTCGCTCCACTTCAGATTGGAGAATTTGTTTCTCCCATTGATAGCGAGATTCTAGATGAAGCTTTTCTTCTTTGTGAGATTCTAACTGAATTCTTTCAGCTGTTATCTTGCTCCTCAGTTGATTGATCTCTTTCTTCTGTTGATTGATCTCTTTCTTCTGTTGATGGTTCTCAGTCTTCAGTCGATTGTTATCAGTCTTCTGTTGATGGATCACAGTCTTCTGTTGATTGCTTTCTGCCTGTACTTGCATGACACTTGCCTCTAATTGATGTTTCTCTTTGATAAGTAGTGTATTTGCAGATTCAAGCATCTTTCTGGCACATTGAAGCATTAAATTTTCTTCAGTCAATTCTTTATTTTCTGTTTCTAATCTGTTTTCAGAAATCTAATAATATAACACATCAAATGAAACACAACATTTAAAAACAATATAATATAGTATGGCAAAAAAACAAAGCAAATAATATTCAACTCGTCAAAGACAAAAGGAATTATTAATAAACAACTGAAAATCTCAAAAAGTGAATTTTCAAGCTATAGCTTTGTATAGTTGAGAAGCAACTATATAGAATTGAAATAATTTTTATTATAACTACTTATACTTAACAGGTAAAAAATATCTCTGGGTGAATGGTACTTATTTCCATGATCACAACGACAAAGATAATGATAAGATGGGCAGAAATTAAGAGTTTGCTTGGCTTCACTCACTAATTGATTATTTACGTACAATCAGCAAATAGTCTCACATCATATTAAAACAAAGCTTTTATATATAGCTAAGCTTGGTTACTAGATATGCATGTTCAAGTATGTACTCACCTAATATACCTTAAGGTGACTTTTATTTGCGGGCTAATTTTAGCAATTTTGGCATTTTTGAGATTTTAGGGTGCTAGTTTTGTGCCAAAGGAATATGCTATCAGTTCAAGTCCAATACCAATGCTTTACTGGGTCCATGACTGTTATAATCAAGGTATTCATAAGTTAAGATTTTATTCCAATCAAGAGCAAGATCAAGTTGAACTTTGAACTAGCTAAACAAATGACTTGTAGTTCACATATCGACATTACCTCGAGTTCTTTTATTCTTTTATTCTTTTCTTTAGTTTCCTTCATGTGTAACACATTGACTATGTTGAGAGATCTCCCTAGACTCCCTCCATGTATGTTCTCCATTGCATCCTGTACTGGTGTTAGTGTCTCCAGTAGTTGCTCAGCAGTAGGTCTTGTTTGAGGAGTATTGTGCAGGCAATTAGTCACCATCTCCACTAGAACAGGATGAGACTTCAATAACTGATCCTCCAACTTCTTCATGTACACCTCACGACGTTCTACTTCAGAGCGACCAATAACTCGACCAGGATTGTGTGGATCTGAACGTGTAGCCAACAGCATCTCTCCAGGAAATATCTAACCCATTATTGAAATTAATTAATTATAATTATCACAATACATTCAGTACCAATATTATTGTTATGTTTAGTTCACCACCTATGGGGATAATGGTACAACTGTTCGGGTGTAACTACGAGCACAAAGTGTAGAGAGGCAAACACAAAGGACTTGCTTGAGAAGTAATAGGATCACTCTGAGCAGTATAATTAGGCTGGGTTGCATGGGCACAAAATTCAGAATGCATACACTCAATAAATTTACTGCATGCAATATTGAATGAGGAAAAATCTGGGTAATGGTGAAAACAGTTACATAAATAGAAACATGAAACAAATAACAATGTGCGAGAAAGAGAACAAAGCCAAGGGAACAAATATTAAAAAACAGGTGTGGTTAGAAAATATAGTGTTAACTGGAATTTCTGCGTCTGGGTTGAAGGCGGCATGGCTAGGCCCAGACTACAACACCTAACAGTTAATATACCTATCTAACTAATGTGCACGTGCTAATGAGCTGTGTCTGGCTAGGCACAGGCCACAACATTCCTATCTAACTAATCTGCACGTGCTAGTATTATATTAACTTGATTGAACGGTGAAGTCCTTACTTGATATAACATAATACCATAGATATCTTTAATTGAATATTGAATAGCTTTGCACTAATAGTGTATGTTGCCTACTCAAGCTTGTTTTACCTGTGTGAGTATGTAGAGGGCAAGATGTCCGAATGAGAACACATCTAGAGATGGGCCATATCTGTGGCTCTCGCTGAGAGCCTCTGGTGGCATGTACACAGTGGTCCCCGGATTCTTTGAGAGTGTTTTGGCTAGTTGAGATGGTTTTAAAGTTACCATGCGAGAGTTTCCCATGTCAGTTATCTTAGCTGTCAGAGACCATGTGAGGAGGATGTTCCTCGCAGTCAGGTCTCTGTGGACTATTGGAGGTCCTTGACTATGCAAGTAAACTAAACCGCTGCCTGTGTCTGTAAGAATGGAAATCTTGACTGGAAGTGGAATATTAGGGGAACACTCCAGAAGGTCGTCCACACTCATTTCTAGTTTCTCCATCACAAGTAGAGGTAGCTCTGATCCCTCAAGGAAACACAGACCAAGGAACTGTGTTATGTTAGGATGTCGGAGACTTGCCATGAGTTGACATTCACGTTGATATCTGTCTACAGTTTCTCGAACTCCTTCATTACCAGGATCCAGTAATAGTTCGTGCATGCGCTTAGCAGCACACAAAACCTTGCTATATTTTACCTGAAATAGCATTATGTAATAGCAATGTTTTATATAGCTAAAAAATATTTTACAGATTCAGTATGATTGTTCATTGAAGAGCATTAAACTCTTATTTTATGTGCAAACATAGTTCCTTCAATTCATAGCTAGTTACTTATAAGCTAAAAATTTTATAGAAATTTTTTGTCTTGCTAAACATCGTTTTACAGACTGAATGTTCATTGAAGTGCATTAAACTCTCATTTTATGTGGAAACTTAGCTAGTAACTTTATGTTTATATAAGAACCCTAGATTTTATTTTGAAATGTTTGGTAAGGTTAGGACTTTCCACTTACTTCTAGCACTGAGCCATATGAACCTGTTCCAAGTGTCTTCCCTGTAGGTATCACTTGGTCCAAGAAATACTGCTGCAGCTTGGAATCTTTTCTAAAGGATCGAGACCAGCCCGGTCTTCTAGCCATGGTTTAGAGTCCTCAAAGAGAATAGCATAGGTTCCAAGTGCCACGAAAGCTCCGTGGCAGTCACGGAATTTTACTCTATCAATCTGCCACGCACGGAAGTTCTGATTGCCTATTGTCTGCCACGGAAATCCCCCTATCAGAAACCACAGTTTACTTAATACCTAGCTTTAATAGAAAACCATACTCTATCAGCAAAACCATACTCTCTATCAGCAAAACCATACTCTCTATCAGCAAAACCATGCAGCGTATCCATGTAGGCCCTCATGATGCAATTCCACACAACACTTATACATATCAAATTTTGATTTCTGATCTTGAATACTTCTTTCTTGGTAGTACTGGCAATGGCAGAGTGTTTCCCAACCACCTGCTCCTAAGAAAGCAAAAAAAAAAGGAAAGACAAGGCTAACTCATTTTTGATAATAAGTGGATAGAACATATATTATAGTTGATGTCTGGACTTTTGAATATTCCTTGCTCAAATGCAGAGGCAGAAAGGGGCTTCTCAGTGCTGAGGAAAGTCCATACTGACAGAGGGCCAGTCTTAGCCACTCTACTATTATTAGCTTGCTGAGAGTTATGATGAACAATAGTGATTGCTGCTTTGACACTATAATTATCAGATGAATTGATTACAAAATGCAAAAAAGCTACAATCATTCTCCAAAATGAATCAATATAACAATAGTCGTTGTCATTAATTATATTCATAACATTAATTACATGAAGGATGTGGTCAATTGAGTTGATTTAATTAATGGGTGTGGTTTGTCACTGATTTCCATTTCTCAAACTTGGAACCTATGGAATAGCCAGATATCTACTCCCAGCTCCGAAGCTTTTAAAAAGCCAGCGAAAAGGAGCTCTTATTACTTTGTCGGAGTGAATACTGTCCCCCCCGTGAATAGTGTCCCCCGGGACAGTATTCACTAGTGAGTAATGTCCGTGGGGGGACAGTATTCACTAATGAATAATGTCCCCCCTCCCTTTCCCCCTTAATCTTGTTCACGAGACTCAAACTTCCACACTTACCACGTGGCAAGTCTTCCTCTGGCTGAAATGGCCGATTTGTATGGCTTCGTTTTTGACTACCTCACTGCTGGAGCTTATCCTTCAGGATATACAAAGAAAGAGAAGAAAATCCTGCGTAGGAAGGCTCTGGCAAATTATAAGGTAAGAGGTGAAGCCTGTTGAAGGTGAACTAAGTGTTAATTCGATTCAACTGGATGTTAAGAGTTGCATATAATTTTAGACCATATTCAGGAATAAAAGACTTATTAGACTTATTAGACTTAAATAAGTTAAGGGAAAAATGATAGAAACTAAGTTAGAAAAAAAAATTGTGGTTGGCCAAAAATTATGAAAACAAGAAACATTAATTCTACCTGTCATGATTGGTCAACAAAATAAGGCAAAGAGAAAAGTCATGTAAATCATGATGATTTTACGTCCCTAAATCACTGCATTGGTATGTGAATTAACATTATGTTTATATTTTGTATATGTAATCATGTTTAAGGAATTGCTAAGAGGCAGTGCTTTATGGACAACCCTGAATCCTTTTTTTTTTAATTAAGTTTATTCTTAATGCTTGTTGTTTAGATTATTAATTGTGCTTTTCTTATTCAGTAGAAATATTAGTGTTTGTATTTCCTGTAGGTGGAGAGAGGTGTACTCTAAGAAACAAGGAAAAGGAGTGTGGTTGGAGACAAGTTAGTAAGGACTCCTTCAGAAGTTGACCAAGTTCTTCAAAGCTGCCTTTCATCCCCTTGAAGGTGAAACATTAATATTGTATTAGACTATACTTTACCTATGACTACAAATGTAAATTAATGTATATTTCTTATGCCATGGCAACACAGATATTTAAATTGCATCTAATATACTCTTGAAAAAAAAAATGGAGAAGTAAGTAGAAATATATTGTTTTACAATTTTACTATTAAAATATTTTATGCATTCCATTTGAATGCTACTTATTTAATCAAGTAGTCTCACTATTCATTTTTGTTATTGCATATAATTTAGATTATTTATTACTAAATTCCTTACCTTTAGTGTCATTTACTTCTATTTTCTTTGCTGCAATAAATGAAAACATCAGTATTTGCAATACAGTAGTGAAATTAGGAATTAACATACAATCAAATTTCTTCTTCAGCTCTTCATCAAGTTTCCAGCTTTCTGGACTCAAAACAGAAACTATAACAAACAATTATTCCATAATATTAAAAAGAATTATGCATAATCTAACTTTAACTAACCTGATGATGCAGTCTCACTCTGTTCAGGTACTCTGTGGCTCTTGTTCACATAAGTGAACATAATAGTTTTGGCCTAATAAAAGTGAGAAGCAGAATGATTATGGACCCAAATAGCTGTGTAAATCCAACTATATATACCTCATTTTTGCCAACACCAAACATATCCATAATAATGAAACTTAAAACTTCTGGAAGTAAGACATCCATTGTATATGAAAAAATCTAGATGTACAGAATATCATAACTATTTATACAGTTGACAAATGATAACTTATTGACTGAATTACCGAGCTGGACTTGTCATTACAACAGAATATGGAGATCATGAAAATTGAGATACATTCATACACGTTATAGAAAGGCTTCTGTTTTTCAATATCTCTACGAATAAAAAATATTAAATCATTTTCAGATAAAATTCATAATTACAGCAAACATACGAAGTTTCCTACATGAACTTTTGATGAAATCCGTATAACTTGGGCACTCATATTCCTGCAGCTGTATTAATAACAAGTCAGAGTTTGATATAATGGATATGAGTGAGAATATAAACAGTGAACCTAACGTTTTAAACAATGGTTTCTTGGTTTAAATAGAGTTAAGGGGGGTATATGACATTTTTGTTGGAAAAAAAAATTTTTTTTTTTTTAATTTTTTTATTGTAGATACAGGCTTACTGGATGTGGATCCCAAGTTTCAAGACCATTGGACATTTCTACAGCTTATAATGCACAATACTTTGATTAAAGTTAGAAGCCATCAGTCTGAGTTTGAGCTCAACTTGGATGGATGAAGGGAGGACTGGTATGAAGTGGGTTAGATCAAATCCCTCAATGAACCTTGCTTCAACCACACAGATAGCTTATAGCTAGAATTTTAAGAACCCCTTATTCATTATATAAAACAACTTATTTTCTCCCTCCAGCATCACCTTTGTCATCTTCAACCTCACCCTTGCCATCTTCAGTCCCACCCCTACCATCTTCAGCCCCACCCCTGCCATCTTCAGTCCCACCCCTGCCATCTTCAGTCCCACCCCTGCCATCTTCAGCCTCACCCTTGCCATCTTCAGTCCCACCCCTGCCATCTTCAGCCCCACCCCTGCCATCTTCAGTCCCACTCCTGCCATCTTCAGCCTCACCCCTGCCATCT
>WLWD01004755.1_pt1 | contig 28917 bp, 12 predicted proteins | sample 6712731 | NCBI WGS metagenome assembly WLWD01 (sample SAMN12718690, study PRJNA576275) | sponge metagenome | isolation source: marine sponge | host: Mycale hentscheli | place: New Zealand: South Island, Marlborough, Capsize Point | collected 2014-11-01
AGTTATCATATGCTTTTTCTGGAGTAAAAGTATGTTCTTTCCCCAATTTCTAAGGTCACTATGAAGCATTACTTTTTTTTTTATGTTGTGAGAATAGGGAACAGGAATTTCCTTATGGTGGCCAAATAATATTGGCTTCCAGTATCCAGGTGCACAGTGGTGAGAAGGAAAAGTGGCCATTTTTCACATGCACTTCATAGAATAATACTAGGACAGGTCATAGGAGCCATGACGACCACTAAGGCCATAAGCAACTTGGTATGATACAGTATAGTATTGACTACCATTACCAAATGCAGGTCTTATGGCCTCATAGAGGTAGTTGCAAGTCTTTGTATAAGTCACGATATGGATTTGGACGGTTAATTTTCTTCAACAGACAATGCTGGTTGTGGTTTGTTTGTTGTTTGTTTTATTTTGTTTTTTGTGTTTGTTTAAAGCTTATCTGTACATAAATTATAGCTGGTACAGGGTTTCATTTAGGGGGGGCGAAAGGGGGCATTTGCCCCCCCTTGGGTTCTAAATGCCCCCCCTTGGATTCTAAGTGCCCCCCACCCTTTTGAAAGAACCGATATTTATTAAGAGAAAAATGTAAACCAAATTAATAATAAACAATATTCACACAGCAATTTGTCTAGGTTTTTTGTTCCATACTGTAATAATGTCATTTAATTGTGTAGATGAGAGCGTCTCGGGTGTCTCCATGGCTATTTTCATCAAATAGGATAATTGTGATTGCCCAATTCGATTTCGAATTCGTGTTTTAATTAGTTTCATTTTGGAGAAGCTCCTTTCCACTGAAGCAGTGCTGACAGGGATAGATAGACATATGTTTGCCAGGGTGCTAATGTTTGGAAAAATTTCACTAAGCATATCACTTGTGGTGGGCTCTTTCAACTGCAAGTGCAGGTTACCTTTCGGCTTCTTCGATAAGTAGCTTCGAAATGTTTTCCACTCCTCTCGGGTTTCGCTGGAAATAAGAGCTTCTTTGGTGTATTCATCTCCACCAGCAGTCTTAGCAGGCAGCTCTGCACCATAGTGAGCTAATAGTACATCTATTAAGTCCTCACCATATGTATGGAAGTCAGAAGAGTCAGCAGCTGGCACTTTCTTCGGATCAAAGATGCCAAATGAGGAGACAATATCTTGTGAAATAAATCTGCTGGATATGTTTGCCTTCAGCATCCTGATAAACGGTTCAGCCACTTGTCCTTGGAATGTAGCAATGCTTTCCGTGGTTAACGTGATGTCAGTGACTTCTTCGATCTCATTCTTTGCATCCATCAGTTCTAATACCCAGTTAGCAGCAGGTAACATGGCATCATCAAGTGTATTGAGAGTGGCATCAACAAGATGGGTGATAGCTGTCAAGTCTATTCTCTCAGTCTGGAGAGCTCTGCTCAACTTCGCCACTTGTGGCAGAACATAATCAAGGAGGTATATGGCCACTAAAGTTGAGGGCCTACATAAGGCTTTACTGATACCTAGAGCTTCAGGTGCATGTGTCTGCTCATAGATATTGTTTAGAGCAGTCACAATTGCACTGTAGCTAGCTTTGACTGCCTTCACACAGCGTTCATGGGACAGCCAGCGAGTATCTGATGGTTTCACAACTTTCAGCTCAGGTAAGTCAAGCACCTGCTGTACTGCTTTGAGACTCTCAGCTCGCTTAGGAGAATAGTGGAAAAATTTCCAGAGGGGGGTGAGTGTGATGTACACATGTTTTATCCCACTGGTAGCATTAGCTGCTTGAACGCATGCTAGCTGTAGCAAATGGCAATGGCAGTGTACGAAAAGTGCATGAGGTGAAATTTTCTTCAGGAGACTCTGCACACCATTGTGTTTCCCAGAGAGAAGTAGCTGCTCCATCGAATCCCATACCCACCAGCTTGCTAATCTGTATGTTTTTATCTTTCATGAATTCAACAAGGGCAGAATAAATAGTCTTTGCATCAGTAGCTTTCAATGGAACTATATCCAAGAAGTGCTCAACAGGTTGACCGTCCATGTTCACCCAGCGGAAGAAAATTGAAAGCTCTTCTGTGGTCGTCACATCAGTGCACTCATCTGCCATTATGCTGAAATGGGAAGCTTGGCGAAGCCGTTTCAGTAAACATTCTTCAGCCCATAAGCCAACTGCCTCAACAAATTCAACAACAGCAACTTTAGATGTGTAGGTTGCATTTAATCTAGCTCTTTCAAGGAACCCCTTTAAATCTTCTGCACCACAACTTACGATTAGATCAATAAGTTCATCAAAATTTGTTGTGTGGGGAATGTGGCGACGAGCTAGAAAATGGGTGCAACGAATTAGAGCTTTAATGGCCATTCTGTTCTTCAACTTTTCGTCATCTTTAATTTGTTGGAGTTGCTGAATGACTGACCCTTCTTGTAGTGCTGTAGCTGCAGCCATCTCTGCTTCACATGATAGGAGGTGAATATCACTCTTTGCATGAATTTTCATCTTCTCTATTGCCTTCTTCCAGTTCGTGAAAGGTTTTGAGATCCATGTTCCTCCTGTTCTTTGAAGAGAAATTCCTCTCTTCCTGCAAACCTTACAAAAAGCTCCTTGGAAATTTTTATCAAACATCAGCCAATTGAAGCTCTCTTCCCATTTTTTGGGGCTATGTTTGTAGTTTTATATAATTAAAAATAATTCAAAACGGAGTCTAAAATTCCTAATGCATACTAAATGCAGCACATATAATAAGCTCTCGGTCAGGTCTCACTTTCTCATCAGCAGGGCACTCTTTGTAGTTGAAAGTAGCGGAAGGTGCACAAAGCATGTATCTTTTGATTAGGCAAATGCTTTGAATTTGTCATGGTGCTGAAGGTTAATGATTATAACATACATGTTGTACTGGGAGGAGCCAGTAGACAGACATGCACAATAAACCCACATGCTATGAGATCATGTGCAATTTACCAAGACAAGGTAGTGACAGTCCGTGAATTAGGCAAACTAGATAGTAACAGTGTGGATTAGCACTTCTCCTGCCATTGCATACAAGTGTATGAGGTTGAAATAATCAAGATCATGTATCTTATACACTCACTTACAAATATCATGTGTACACACACGCACACACATATACACACTGATACTTTTGTTAATCTACAGTAATACTAGTTATTGGTTCATTCAGTGAGAAATGTTAACATATCAGGGGCAGATCTAGGAGTTTACATGGGGGGAAGGGGAGCTCTTTAGTATGACTGTCCAGCTGATAAAATCAAAAGGAAAAATTAAAACTAAAAACACAATTAATATACAAAAGTTTTGTTATCCAGAATAAAGAATATGAGTGAAAAAGGTCTTACATTATGATAAAAGTTAAAACTGATATTTCAGCTGTGAAAATTATTTATGAAGACATTTCTAGTTAATTTTAAATTATACCATGAAGATAAATTGAATACGCAACAACCAATAAAATATGTTTACAATGATAAATGCTAAACTTGCTTGCTTTGGCATTACTATGAACTTGGTCTTCCGAATTATTATACGGATGAAAGTAAAGTCCTGACTCAGCATATCATGAGTATCGGTACATTCATTAGAAGAACGCAATTACTAGAGGCCGAGGGAAAAAAGGACAATAAACAAAAAGTTATTGCTATTATTATACACTACAGGTCAGTAGCAAAATACGGGGTCATTCTGAAAAGGGGGGGGGGGTTCATACGCGTTCGACACCAGTCGAGTCCCTCCCCCCTAAATCCGCCCCTGACATGTAATACATGTACATGTGCAGCACGCATGATCTCAAAACATCCACTCAACATCACTGACATTACGACAGGTAGGAATATAGTAAGTATAAGTGGACTTATCATTTTGCCAAACATCAATGAACTCGGGGTGGGAGGGGGTGGGCACTATGTATCACACGTTCCAATTTACTCTCATGAAAAACACTTAATCTGCATAGCGTATGTCTCCCTGTCTTGGGAGGGGGGGCGGGGGCGGGGGTAGCGGCATATCCCCCACTTCTATCACCCCTGCTATGTGTGAAACCCAACACTGCAAAATATCCCCACAGCTTCTTTTTTAATAAGATAAAAATTTGGATATTTTTATTACAAAGAAGCAAACACTATTTGAGAATACTTATTAAATATGATATATTGGTCTAATGAATGTGAAGTAGTTTACATTACGCTAAACTTCTTTAGATACATAAGTTGAAATTTTGTTACTTTTCAGCCGCTATAAATTATTACATTTCTCAGATTAAGATATACATCAAGTTCAATTAAGTATTCTTCTAGTGAGTGGAATAGAAACTATGGCATTGTCTTCACCGTAATCAAAGTTAATATTTTGTTGAATAGTCGCACAACGAGACATTATTCGACAAAGGGGCATGAATGAAGCTTTAAAAAATTTTTCACGCAACGGTGGTATAACTTCATGCCACTTACACTTGGTAGCACAAATTTCTCCTGGCAAGCAAAATATGTTCTTTTCATATTCTAAAAGAGATTTACTGTCAAACAATCTGCTGGTATCTTCTAGCAAGGAATAGTTGTTTTTAATGGATTTGAAACATTTGTGCAGCTCTGTACACTGTGTAAGCTGCAAAATGTCAGTGGCATTTAATTTCTGCATTAAAACAAACTTTTCCATTAACTGAACTTCTGGAGCATGCCAATTTTTTTGAAATGATTCGAGAATACCATTGTATCTTTCAAATGAAAAACACCAGAAAGAGAACACAGGTCCTAAATCTTGAATGCATTCACGTAGATGTGCATGAAGATGCATATTTGGTGTTACAGCATGACGCCCAAAAATATCTTCAAACATTTTACAAAACTGTATAATTAACTCATCAGCTTTCACTAATTCCTCATTATTAATAAATGGCCGACAAAAAAGTGAGCATGACCGGGAAAACACGCACCACATATCATAGTGTTGAGAAGGCAATATACTCTTTAAGACAAAAGGAGAGTACACTATTACCCATGACAGCATCCACTGCTCAGCAGTAAATCCTGAAAATGCTGAAGCAATTTTTCCAGGCAGTCTCCCGATACGAGCAGGAACTAGTACAGAGTCAATTTTTTCCTGAATTTTAATGAAATCAGATTCACACATGATCCCATTGCCTTTCCATAATGTGGTAACATGCTTTGCAGTCCCTAAAAACAAGTTATGCATGGGATCTATCATATGACATCTCACTATGTTAAAGTATGGTAAACGTAACAATTCAGAGTAACGTAATCCAACTTTACTTTCAATGGCAGTCCGTGCTGTTTTTGTAACAGCATTTTTAGCTAACAATGCGTTTTCATAATGTGTTTTCATATCTCGAAGTGGCCACATTTCCCTATCAAACCCCCCATAATCTGTTGCCTCTGAAAAGCCAGAAGTTGGAAAAGCTTTCATACATTTAGAACATCCATGTCTAGCCTTGAACCCATAGAAGCCACATATTTTCCTGGTCGCTGGAATATCTGAACTGATACATACTAATGCAACCCGAACACTGCGAACACCTAGTGTAGAATTAGGAGCTTTTATTTGGGTACCCTTCCATAATTCTATGAGTTCATCTATCATTGGCTTCAAAAAAGTGTTTATGGTGAGTTTAGGCTCATGTGGACCAGGAATTGTACCAACAATTATAATGTTTTCTGGTTTAAACCGTAATGTTCTAGGCAAATTTTGAACTACTACATACAATACTCCAACACTATATGCTGTATGTTTGTAGGGTCTGAACCAATCAATGTTAAGCATTAGAAGAAGATTTCCAGGAATGTGTACAAAATCTTTCCAATCTCTCCATAACCTACCGTCATAAACATCTGTCATGAAATTCAAATCACCACTGCTCAACTCACACCAAGACTCACAACTCTGAAAAAATCCTGGACGAGATGCAAGTTGTTCTATGGAAGCTTTAATGCTGTTGTACAAGTAAAGCTTTTTTGGAACAAGTTTGTAAGTTGTTCCTATCTTTACAGTTTTCATTATATCCATTCCACATTCTTTACGGCGTGATTTTTGAGGATGAGATGGAAATTCAATGAAGTTGCACTTTAGGCTTTTCTTAGAATTTTGAAACCCAGTAATTATGCATTTGTCTTCTTCATAGAGTGAACCACAAGCAGGACACACACAATAACGTTTTAGCATGTTAGTGAAATTTATTTCCTTTTTCAACGAGTAGATAGTTTTAGGGAAGATTAAGGCAAAGTCTTTGATGTTTGCATTTGGCACAATAGTAGACAAAAACAAAAATAAGGAGGAAATAAAATTTAATAAATGCCGAACACCTCTGTCAGAAATTCTATAACAAAGTTGAAAAAAAAAGAATAAAGTAGCTCAATATAAACTGAACATTTTTTAGATTATCTGACATAGATCTTATTTCTCCATCATTGTCAGAATCAGAATCTGCTTCCCATATTTCAGGAGCTAACTCTACCTCTGATTGTTCCTCAACTGAAGAATCACTTAGCTCAGTAGGGTCAAGGGAATCCTGGCAAACAGTTACACTATCCAAACCTTGATCAGAAGTAGTAGCATCATGGATATCACTTGCCAAATTGTCTAAACAATCTGAACTTCTAGATGTGTACTGGCATGATCTTGTTTGGGTGTGTCTAGAAACAGCAGAGTAGGAAAGATTTTCTTTGCACAAAGGGCACTGCAATCTGGGACGTTTGGAAGCCATAATAAATTGAAGCTGTAAAAATTAATATTATACAAAACTTGCGGTTGTATTTTTGTTCCGCAGTATTTAATTAAAGAACAGAGAGCTAGCTCGCGCGATGGAGCGAGAGCAGATACTTGTGAAGTGAGAATTGGCGGGCGAGACGAGTCTTTTAGAGTATCCTTGCTCCTTCGTCCCTCTCGTTTACGTAGCTTGATCTCGAGCGATCTCAAGTCCAGTGAGGGGATTGAAAAAGTGCAATGATGTTTCACGGTGTTCCCTCGGGAAGCTTTTATGGAGATAGCTCCGGAGAAAGAAATGGCACGCCTTCGAGAAGGACAATTAACGAGTAAGTGGTTCGGCTAGAATATTAAAGATTTTTTTTACAACGAATTGCATGCTGGTAAAGCTACTCCAGTAAGGCTTGAACTTTTGGAGTGATCGAACCTGCTATATGCCCTGCAGAGTTAATGGTTTCAGACAATTCTGAAGAATGCATTTGTCCCATTATCAGTTTTATACTTCTTTTTATTTTTGTTCACATAGATGAACGCAGAATATATTTCAATGATTGTGTTATTTCTATGTCTTTCAGTTAGAGTGCCAATGTGTATGGTTTACTTGTGCTTGGATACTATAATAATTACTGCAATAACAGATTTCCCTTTAGGTTTAACAGCTTTCTTCTTGATTCAGCAATAATAATAATAATAATAATAATAATAATAATAATAATAATAATAATAGCAAATTTTCTCAGTTCAGCAGTTGAGTTGTAATTGGCTGTCAAAACTGAGAAAATTGGATATTAGATTTTTCTATTGTTATTTTCATATGCAGTGTTGGATCTAATACTCCACGTAATCTGAGATTTTATTCTGGTAGTAGCCATTCTATGAGGGACCGGTAAGTGATTACTAGATATCATCTTAACGTACAGGATGTATTATCACTAAATATATCAAATACATTGTATATCTATTTACTTGACATCACTTTCTGGTAAATACCTTACCTGAAATATTAATTTGATGTGAAGGATACCTACCTACCTGGTGCATTTTTTTATACCAATTCCTTACCTGACTTGACCCAATTATTATTCATGAAAATACATTTTTTAACCTTGCTCAACTCACACCAAGCTATTGAACAAAAAAATTGACTTTCAGTGATTGATCAATCTTGTCAAATAGACCAGCTTACTGAGTTTTTCCTTGTGCACATGTGCTAAAGGTTAATAACACATCAAGTGGTTCCAGTTTCACTTTATTTGATGTTTTAGATGTTTTAAATCAATCCCAGCGAAATTTCTTTTCCTAAATTAAGGTACATTCAGAAAACTTCAAATAGCGGACACACTAGGGACAGTATTTTGGTCCACTGTATAGAACTTGTCCTCAAATTGAAGTTTTGCATGAACACAAGAACATTGTGGAGAAGTTGTTCTCTCTATTGGTATAGTTTTCAGTTTTCATCGTAATAGCAGGATATAAAGTTCATTCAAAGGTGCCAGTCTTAATATTAAACTTGTGACCTTGTGTGTACTGGATGAAATGAAATGCATTTTATGATGTATTTCATGAAATATATCTTATCTCTTACCTGATGTTTTTCATAAAGGCTAAGTATACAAGCAATATTTTGAATAGTTAGGTAAGGTACCTTAGCTATTAAGTAAAGGACTAGGTAAAGCAGTACCTCCTTTAAAACACTTTAGGTAAAGTACCTTAAAACACTTTAGGTAAAGTACCTTCAAACACTTTAGGTAAAGTACCTTCAAACACTTTAGGTAAAGTACCTTCAAACACTTTAGGTAAAGTACCTTAAAACACTTTAGGTAAGGTGTGAAATACCTTTAGCTATTAGGTACAGTAGCAGCAAAAGACATTCGGTTGGGTAGGGTACATTAGATCTTGTGGGTATAACAGTAGCACTTATTCTCCAATATAAATATAACTTAACCCGATGTTTTATCTTCCTGCTGTGGTCCTTCCACAGAGGTTAGGATGTCAAACTCTTTGTGGTGATAATATAAACAGCAAGATGACTGGTGGGTATGCATTCTACGTAATATATCCTGAAGGATAATTTGCACACCAGTCAGCATCCACAAAGCTCTAATCATAACTTGTTTTTTTCTGGTGTCTATATGAGCTGAGTTTCCTTGATCTTTTAATTCACAATCTTAGATGTGCCGTCTAAAGCTCTTACCTTACGTTTTCCTACTAATGTTCAGAAATGACTGAAACCTTCTCACCACTCTCTTGTAAGCATCCTCTTTGCTTGAAACCTTTCAGTTGTTTGACTTAACCCTTTAGAGCCTGCCCTAATGGTTGCACAAAGTAGCTGATAAAACTGCTTATTCATTATAATTATTTCAGCCGAGAATGGCTGAATAGTCTTGTGGATTAATGACAGTCTATTACACATGCACTATATTTTCATGGAAAACATTTACAATGGAGCTAACTAACTCCTTATGCTGGCTGATGGTGCAAAATTTTGTTATCTTGCTGTAGTTCTCAGACAAACTTGAGGCGAGTACTTACTATATCCAGTCAGATTGCCTGAAAAAATTTTTAAAATAACTTTGTGTACATTATCTAATGCAAGATTATTCTTTAAAATAGTTTACTTTGTTCTATTATGTGTCAATCATTGTAGAGTTCCTGATTAATGGTGTTGTAGCTACTTATTAAACTTTCAATACGTGTGCTTGGCAGGACTAGTGTAACCCCTCAAAGCCGAGAGAGAGTTAGGGCTGATGAAGGGTTTCAATGGCTACCAGGAGACGTTCTACCACAAAATGGAGACAATTTGCATGAAACTAGTCACTCACAAATCGGTTCATTTTTGAGTTATATGCAAAAAATGGAAAGTAAGCTAGATACTATATGCGACAAGCTAGATAGCATAGAGTCCAGAGTGTCAACACTTGAGCAGAATCCACCAGTGTTGGCTCCATGTTCTGCAAGTGGCTGCAGTAGCTGTGAGACCAGTTCTGAGGGTAAGAAAAGGAGTCGACGAAGCCCTCCTGAACTACAGGTTAGCTTTAACATGGCATTGAAAGGACACTTTACACACGTTTTACATACTCTGTGCAGTTTCAAATCAGAAGTGTTCATGCAGCATTTACTGATGATAATAAACTGCATAATCATGAGAGGTAAGTATTGTTGAATGTATGATTTATCATTATTATTATATTAGAGAATTTTGTAGTTATAACAGTCAATAGTGTTAATTAAAACTCAACCCAACGTTTCGACTGCTTGCTGAAGTACTCTTTAGGGGTCACTAATAATAATAATAAAAAAATTTGGGTTAAATTTTAATTAAGTATTGGCTGTTAGAATGAGAATATTATAATTATTTCAGCCAAGAATAACTGAATCATTATTATTGCTAGTAATATTACTAGTATAACTACTACTACTACTACTACTACTACTACTACTACTAGTTATTATTATTGTTATTAGTAATAGTAGTAGTAGTAGTATTGCTATTATTGTTATTATGTCTATGCCCAGGATTGATGGAGAACACAACAGAAAAGTTGTTGCAAAAATAATAAAAGAAATTGGAACCAAAACATATTCAGCAAAGCAAATCCGTGGTAATTATTATTTTTTGTTTGTGTAAATTATATTTTTTTCCAATTATGATTACTTGAATGAATAATTTATACAATCATAGCCTACTTCGGTGCTTTTTTATCCTTGTTTTCTACATTTATTTTAACAATTGGATTTCTTTTCTAGACGGCTGTAGAATTCACCGGAAATCTCTACACTGCAAAGACAGTGAGTGTTCTGAAGAACAAAAAAAGAAAATGAGAATTCGCTCACGCCAGCAAAGAGTAAGTTTATAATATATAGTTTGTCTGGGAGTAGGAGAAAGATGTGTGTTGGAGTTCAGCTCTCTTACTTTTTCTCTATAAAATAAAGCAATGGTTGGAGAAACGGGGAAAAGGAGCAATTAATCTTATTTTAAAAATTGTGATGGCCTCAGCCTCTCCACTTTTCACTTCTTCTTACATGCGGGTAGATTTTTTACAAAAGAGAAAAAATATTTGTTTAAATCTGCTTTCTTGGAAACAGTTGACATGTGTGGAGTTATAATGATCTGTCAGAATATATGTGCTGCTAGTTAAGTTGCCCTTTCACTTTTAGACTTGTTCCTACCCATCTGTTATTCATTTTTGTACTATTTTTACTTCACAATCATTATAAAAATAAAAATAAAGAAAGTTTGAGAAAGTTTCAACCTATTATACTTTGCTTATAGTTATTCGATCGTCGGAAGAAGACTGTATTGCAGCAATCCTCCCAAGTGCAAAGTTTGTGGAACGATGTCTCTGCAGAAATGATGACGGAAGAGGACACTGGGAGTGATGACAATTTCATTCGCCATCGCCAGAGCTGGAGGTCCGAAAAATTTAACAACTTCATTGATGAATTGGATTCCGCAAAGAATGCCAAGACATTGGCGAAGAAGCGAGAGATTGGCAGTGGCATAGAGCGTGATGTGCCACAAGTGGCAAAAACTTGGCTGATAGCTGCTGAGAGTGACTGTCACCTAGAGCAATAAACATTGAACAAAACCTCAAGGTTATTATCACTTTTATCTGTATTTATCACTTATCTGCACTTATCACTTATCTGTATTTCTCACTTTGTATTTTCCTTTTCTATAAGACCAAAGAATTGATGATATTTAATTATTGACTATAAGTTATAAGATACAATTATAACTACTTTAAGATTGTTATTAGAAGGAGTATAATATTATTATAGTATTGTGTTATAAATCCAATATTGCCAGTTATTGCACTATATAGTTGTGTAACAATCCAGATATTAGACCTGGAATATGAATAATATAGTACTAATATAAGAATATTTTAAGACCAGTATTGCAGGTTATTATACCGATCATGTACAATTATACAACCCTCTTATAGCATTGTCAAGATACAGATATACTACCCATACTGAATGTATTCTATAATATGGTGCAAGATCATCAGATAACATGAATATGGTTTTAATTATATTGGTAGTATATTATTAGTATAATAGTAAGTATAATACTATAATTGGGGGTTTATAACCTACTGTTTTCACAGTGAATGGCATAGTAACGGACCAGGGCATACAACTATCATGTCAAAATCTGAGAAGTTTACACTATGTCGGATTTAAAATATCAAGCTCACTATCTTAATCGTGGAGTAGTTAATGAGTACTATAGTTTATTTAGAAAAATCTCTAACTGAAAATAAAATTTTGCATTTACCTTGACAAATACATTATTCCTAACCTTTGAAACAAAGAGTGAATGTTCTTAAAAGTTCAAGACAGTGTATGTAAACTAGAAACAAGATCAATAATTGCTATTCCTACTTTACAAGGTTGAGTAAAACTGTTATAATAGAATAACACTAACTAAAATTCCTTGCTTACCTTGTGCTTCACTCTCCTTCATCACAAAACTGAAGAAGAGAGTCAGAAGAAGTTGAACAAACATACTGTACTGGCCAACTGGGAATAACAGCAGCGCTGCAGACTGAGCTCTCCAGTAGACGGTAGGGCGACGACTTTCCTTACATACACTAGTCAACGGTGGCTAAACTACAAGTTAACTAGAACAAAAATGTCGGACAAGTGAGCGACGATTTTTTTTAATCCCAGTAAGTTTTAATTTAACTTTCGCCACCTACTTCCTCTGCAGTTGTAGCTATAGCTCCTCCCCCTTAGCTAAGTGCATGTAGTCTTTCATTAGACCTGGTATCTAGCTAATAGCTAATCAATCTAACGTCAGAAGTTCATTGTGACTTGATCAGAAACTTTTAGATCATAAAATACTCACTACATAGAGAATTCCAATGGGAGTGTTGGGGGGGGGGGGGGGTCTTGGAGCCCTCTGAACTTTTGGCCAAATTAAGTATTATAATAATGCTATATTTATAATAATTATTTTGTTCACATTAGCCAAGTTATGTGTCTGAACAACATGTAAGGAAGATTAAATGATTACTGATAACAGAAACTATTCCTTAAGTACTCAGGGGGGTAGGTAGAGAGCACCCACATGACGGTATTTTACGAACATGAAGGAGTATTGTTGGAATAACTATTTCATTAAAAGCCAGTAGAATGAAATCTACTCTAAGCTTTTTATACATTTTAGTTAGTGACACTTGCTTCTTTGTATCAGGTCATTTGAATCAGAGGTTTAGCTATATTATGTAGTTTGACGTTTTATCAGGTGTAACTAGTGAGGCTCCTAATAAAAAGGGAAGTATTTCAGCAGGTAATATTCTATCCATCACTAAAATACTAAAAGCACATTATTGGTATGAGGTGCATAAATAGGAGTGTAGGTGATGAAAAATATCCAATAGTGTGAGGAACTGAATAGGAGTGCTATTTAGTCTGGTTATTGCAGGATACGTTTGTCTGGTCAATTACTGGATCCTAATTGTTCTAGCACTTTCCTCTTCCAGTAATAGCTTCTTATTCCGCAACTTTATCACCATCTCAGTCTATCTGATGTTTGTGTGTAGGCATGCACAGCAATGCTGTTCTTGTCATTTGATCTCTTCAATGCTTGCCTGTGCTCTGCCAATATCTTCTTGAGGTTTCTTCCTGTTTCACTGATGAACACGTCCTGATGACATGGCACCTCTAGACTACTCCAGTCTTCTTCACTTGTGTTACGTGTGCATACATTCACTAATTTGCTTTTTGATATCAAGTTGTCATCACTAGCAACACAGAAATCATCTTTAAAGTTCTGAGGCCAATGAAAATAAGGACCACCACCGAGAAAGACGCGCAAGTCATGGATGACATAAGGTCAATCCATTAATGGCAGTGAAATTGAGGGAGGAATAACAGTGTTGGGGTAAGGGGCCAGATGCAAGGTGTTGAATTGAACGCTCATCAGAGCTGGCCATTCCTTAAAATCACCTTCCTAGCTTGGAAGACATGCTCCGGTTTAACACAGGTGGCCAAGAAAGTATGATCATACAAATACAATGAAACAAGCAGGTATAGTGCAGAGAAGTGACTACAATGCATAATACAATTCTGCCAATTGCTATAAATTGTGTCTCACAAGTTTGTGGCAACCTGGGAGTGCTTACTCCCAGGGGAGATAATAGAAGTTGATGGTTGACCACGTGGAAGTGCTGTGGTTGATGGGTCGGCAGATAGCTGGCTGACTGTTGGTATACAGCACCAGATACGTATCTTCAGTGGTTTTCCAAACCCTGGGCGTGAACTTAACTGTACACAGGACCATGTAATCTAATAAGGCTCAAGTCAAAGTATCTTCACTTTTTATGACAAAACTATTTGCCATTGATGAAAAGTGGTATTGATAATTGTAGGCTATTATGTTGTGTCTTACACAATCATTAAAATGTTTGTCTTTATTTTAAGCTTATTATTCATACAAATACCAAGACTACACAATGAAACATATATTATTGTATTGCACTAAAATTGTTCTTTCAATTGCCCTTCAGCAAGGAGTCGAAATGGCCGGTAAAGTTTTAATTAACATTGGTGAAAACTAATATCAAATTAGTATGCAACCACCTCAGGAGTGTGTATGGTATCTTGTGTTAATTAACTATATTATCATACCAGTTGTTGATTGTTGTGATTACTCATGCTCCAGCTTTTATTTCCTTTTTCAACACTTCTTGTAACAGTACTTTACAATTGTGATTTTTCATCAACCAAAGTTCAATACTTCTTTTCCATTGTAAGATCATTGTTATGTCTTTGGTTCCCTTAGCTACACCTTTATTATCACTGAAATATTCCTAAAGTAAAAGTAAATGTAAACTAATAAATATCATTTATACAACCATCTGAACAATCCTAGAATAAGACACAGCTGCATTAAAAACGTAATGATGTTTACAGTCAGCATAACTATTGGCTACATATGTATATTATGTCCTACCTTAATCATGTTTATAACTCACAATTTTGTGCATTATAATTACAATCTATGGATAGTTGTAGTACTACTTTTACAAAAATTCATTGCAGTCCCAGATTTACACAGTTAAATTAATACAGGGCTTACCCACTCTCAGTATTGATGTTGGCAGCATCACATCATATACAGCAAACTAGTGTCTGCTTGTTTGTTATAATTCATTTGAATATTTTTATACATACTTGGCTGTGTCTTTGTGTGTTGTATAACTTCTCTTTCAAAATGTCGAGTTTATGAGATCTAAAGATTATTGAACATGTGTTATGACAAACCAAGATTGCATTTAGTTTTTGTATATTTCGATAAGACAAGATGACCACAACTCCCAAGAAGATTGACTGCAATAACACACTTGTGTTACTCTTCCACGCTCTGGCTATCACAAGCTCTTGCATGAAATGATACATAATTATTTGTGATACAAGTTATGAAAGTGTGCTACATAAGATTAAAACAACATGTAATTGTAAGCAAAAGAAAGAGTTGCAATCTAAAAGGATGACGGGAAAATAGGAGGATTATATATAAATGCTAATTCGAGGTACGTGCAGGGAGTGTGTATAGGCAGCACACTACATCAGCTCGGGACTAATAAAGTTAAGATAAAAATATAGCTAACTTTACATAATTCTTATTATTTGCTCTACAATACTCACTACAAAGAGATATTGGAAAATAATTTGAAAGTTTTTAGCTGATTCCTTCCTAGCACCAACTTCCTACTTCATTTTCCTACACTACTAGAGGTGCCAAATTATTATTCTAATCTCATTAATATTATTGTAAGAAATGTGTCCATAAGTACTAGATGATTAAGCCTTGTAAACATTGAGAAATCATCTGCAGACATGCTGAAACATTTTTAGTCTGGATTATAATAAAATATTATGATGTTCATTACAATAGCCTGATGCAATAATGTTATGTGGAAACCTTGACAGCCGACCATATCAGAAAATGTTAGTAGGTTTTTCTGGATCATTCAATCATCGATGTATCTGTCATCAATGAGTAGCTAATTCAAGGCTTGTTTAAAGTGGTGGCTTAAAGCTCATTTCAATCTTATTTCTTACCTGTATATTAATACTTGGAATTAAATTGTTTATGCATTAAATTAAAATATTGAAAGATAAATCAAAATTTAGTCAGATATTTATAAAAACTTACTATAAATTTTTGATACCAGGGCGCAAGCAATTTTGGAGAAAAGACTTCGAAATAATGCCTGAAAATAAAAACGAAGAGCTATGGAAACGAGGAAAGATTTCCGCAGTTAAATCTTACAGACTTTAGCTATGGAGTTCATTTTCTATTCTATTATAGTGGCGGTGGTAAGTTACCTTGGTTAATTTGTTCTTACTTGATAATCCCTTTAAATTACTAAATGAATGCTGTCTATAGTAGAGCTCTGGACAACAGAGCATTCTCAACGGAATGTACCTTGGAACGGAACGTACCTTGGAATGGCGGCTCAATAAGCAGAATCCTATGCTTTAGCGATCCTTACCTGTTACCAATTATCTTGCCTGCATACTTGGAAACAACTTATTCATTTGATTATATTGTACCCACTTACTGCAGTCTAGTCTGAGGTTATACCAAATGTTTTTATTAAAGAAGAGCTTCATCACTAGAAATCAAAATGGTTTCAAGTCCCACAAAATGATCACCAAAAATCCTTTTAAGTGAGACATTGAAAGAATGTGATGCAAATGCTCTGCTTAACATTTTCACATTATTGAACTATTTGCCACTCTTTCTTTAAGTTTGTGTTTTTGTGAACGCTCAAGATCAACTCTTCGTAGGCTTCGCAACTATTTACGAGATACACTAAACTGAAGAAAGACTAACTGCTATAGATCAGATCAATATCAATTATGAAATGGAAATGGACATTGATAGTGTTTGTAAACTATATCTAAACAAGAATCTATGTAAAATAAAGGTGCAAGTTTATTTGGGTTGTGTTTCCTAAGCTAATGTGAATTATGTACAAATGTAATTATAAACATGTCATTAAATTCTACTTTAAAAATGAATAATGTGAATAACTTAATTTTATTATTGCCTAATTCACTGTTGTTTTCCATCCAATAGAATAATTACAATTATTTTAAATATTTACACCGCTCCTACTTTTGTCATTTATAAACTATTTATCATACAGAAGAAAAAAAGTTATAACGATGAAAACCTGAATAGAGACTGCATGTAAAGCAAAATTGTTAACAATGGCATTAAACCACTGAATGTTTTATGTGATCAACGGTCTTGTACTTTTAAAATTATATTGACCAAATAACTGCTGTATTATTAGCTATGAGAAAATAAGTGGCTCGGATTAATTTATCTTTGTGTATCTCATTTCCATGTTAGATCAATATGACCAAGTGGTTATGATGTCACTTGCATTGTCAAATTATCAATGCTGTGGAACCGTAAATTTAAACAGTTAGATAGTAATTGTACTGGGCTTCCATTAGACTAAATATTTTACTGAACATTTTATGAGAAGAATTATATCACCATGCTTAGTATAAATGGGAAGGGTGACTTTACGACTTATCTGAGACACTTGTTTCTTTTATGGTATGGTCAGTGTTCGCTGTTTATCATCCATTAGTCAAGTATATGTTATGCCCCACCCCTTCATTCATCGTTTTGCATCACTCTTGTAGACTCACAGGTATTAAAGGGAGGGGAGGTTCAGGCTTGCTGAAAATGATTAAAGTCTAACAACAGTTCTCTTATTAGTAGCTGCCTATCCTATACTTACTCTCTAGAGTTTAAGTTAAACGAGTTCCAATAAGCTGTTACAAATATTCTTATTTTAATTTGATATTATTTTGCATGAGAAACCAAAAGAATGACAGCAAGTCTTACTAAATCTTAAATAATTAAGTTTTATTTGTTTCAATTATGTAGGTACAAACTATATTATTTTAACCACGCTAGATATCTACACAATGCTATCCTTAGGTACATGACCAGTGAGATAACTAACGTTATCATATGGTGTTATCTCATGTCTGTATGCAAGCTCATTACCCTAGTAGTTATAGAAACTGGCCTGACTTACCAGCTTTCAGTGTTTTTACAGCTACCATACTCTAGTGGAGCCTGTCCAACCAGGTTAGAGCAGCTTCTATAATATTAGCTTGGAGTATGGGGAGCTCCTAGAGAGTTTTAAGGCCAACTTTACATTAAGAGTTACCAACAAACTACTTTAGTGAAGGTATTTAGCATGGAATAAACCTCTTATTACACTGTTCAGAGTGATATGGCATGATATTTCACTCTCAGGCTTTATTTTCACTTGCCTCTGGCTTATTAAAATATATTAGCCTGCTCATGAAATAATATTTCACCATATCACACTCTGACTCATGTAAGAAGTACTATATATGTTATTATATATTATGCAGTGGTTATACAAAATGCTTTAACTTTTTTTATTGCAAATGAATGTAGGTATACAATGTATTAGCATTTAGTGTGATTAACAAATTTTTCTGATGAAATTGAGAAATATAACAAATGCTGTAAACAGTGAGAAAATTTTAATAGAAGTAATTTAAAAGTGTATATATTATATATTATATGAATTTTATTGCAAATTAATTATGCACGATGAGTGTAGTTTTTATTTAGCTAGTTCCTTGAGAAATGTTTTAAATTTTTTGAGACTTTTTCATTTTTTAATACGCACAGGATTTCACATTAAAACAATTAAATTGTTGAGAAAACGTGAAATAATAATTGATTTTTTATAATCCAATAATAAATACTTAAAAAGCAATTTGTCACAAGTGTTGCAATGCATATGTCTGCCGTTGAAGTATAAACAATCTCTATCTTTCTATCTATCTACCTTAGTCACCACGACACACAAAGTAATTAAAAAATAAAAAATAAAAAATTGTATTAGATATTGTATATAATAATACTATTTATATACAATATGCATATGTCTGCCGTTGAAGTATAAACAATCTCTATCTTTCTATCTATCTACCTTAGTCACCACGACACACAAAGTAATTAAAAAATAAAAAATAAAAAATTGTATTAGATATTGTATATAATAATACTATTTATATACAATAATTAAGTTATGTTATTTAAAGGTTTGGAAACTCAACCCTGCCACTGATGTTCCTATTGAATTCACTATTATTAAGAGGAAATGGACTAGACTGTGATACAGTGGGATGATCTTTTTTCTTAACGATATCATATGACAGATTAGTCTTACAGGTGAAGTCATCAGTTGGTGGAGTAGAAATTACATTTACTACACCATATGATATATTGTTGTCATACTGAAGACAAATCTAAATATAACGTAAGAGCATATCACTAATAGTAATATTATTTTGTCTCCTTCTAATTTTATATTTTAATACAGATATTTTTTACAAATAAATTATAAGTTACAACAACTGAATATCGGCTTAATTAAAATTCACATACTTTTGGCTATGCATTTTAAAAAATGTTCTCATGCACATAGGCAGTGCTTGCAGAATATCAAAGATATTAAAGAACTCTATAAGATCAAATACAAAAATTGTATTTTATGAACACATGTAGCTATGATTTTTTTTTCTACATACGTACATCTGCAGCTTTTGTTTTCCTTGCATCAGATCTTCATACAAGTATATTTTAACAAATTATTGACATATAAATGTGTTGTATACTTACTTTCCTCTTGTACTACATGGAAACTTATCTATTGACAACACAATCATTCATGTAATAATAATTATTGTCATATCATTGTATCTTACCATTTCTGATTAGAAGTACAAAAGTGACAACAGCCACTACAATGACTACAATCATGAAAAAAGGCACCATTACTCCAACTGTTACAGATGTAATTAACATGTTATTATTATCAATTGTAAGTAAACTGAAAGTTGTAGTTTCGGCACCTACATAAAAACATTGATAATAATTACTACAAAAAATATCTTTGTCTTCCTGACCTGTTATATGTGAGCATAAAAATATGAAGTGGACATACAATTGTTGCATTAAAATCACATCATCTCCATTGATATCAGTAACAGTGAGGTTATATTGTGTATTTACATCAATATTCACTACCTTGTAATTCTTTCCTATTATAGAACCATTGATATTACTATTAGTGGATGATAATTCATAGGAGCATCCACTATGATTACATCCTATGATATAGTCACATGATATGTTATATATTTCAGTCCTCATTGTAGGACAAATATTAACTCCTTCAATGTCATTTGTACCTGATACAGAATAATTGTTCAAATTGAAATTCAAGGCTGAGAAAATCTTTATATTAACTCACAAAATTGCTGAGATTCAGAGAATGCTACTCCTAAACTGTTGTTATATATTTTGGTTAAATTGTAAACTGATTTTATGCTTAATCCTGATATTATAACTGTCGACACTGAGTTAGATAAAATATATTGCGATGGTAATGTAGGCAGAGTAGTATTTTGACTTTGAAGCAAAACAAGCAGCAAATTATTACCATCTAGTTGACAATTTGACATCTAGATATTTAACATAAATTCTAATTAGCGTCTATTGTATAATATTGTATATAACTACCTGTATAGTCAGATTTAATGAGTAGGAGTTCCCGACTCTAAATAATGAATATTCAATATCATTTGTATTTGGTATGTAAGGTAGAGTTTTGTTCACACATGAAGGTGGGCTTTTTCCTACTATATTAGTAGCTGTGATACACATGGTAAAGGGATCACATGACCTCACTCCTTTCAGTGTGAAGTTATAGGAGTCAGTATCAGTCACATACTCAGTGATGTCTTTCAATTGACTGGGACTCAAGAATGTGAGAGTAATGGTGAAATTAACAGATACTGTAGGAATGATTCTATAATTCCATGATGTCATTAATATATGGCTGTTGAGAGATATGCCCAGTTTACTTGGAGGGCCTAGAATTCCTGTTAAAAATAAAGTTATTACTGGTCATAACAAAACATTCCTTTAAACTTTGCATGTAATATTTTAATAATTGATCATAAAGACAATCATGTAATATACTGAATGAATGTGGTATGTACAGTCTATGTGGAATGCTGACCTTCACAACACATTCAGCATCCACAAAGACACTAATTAACATTAATTGATAACAGCATTCCATGATTCAAAGTACATTGTCACTTAGCTAGTTATATTTAGAACACTATATTTAGTAACAGTTTCTGCACTGATATAAAAGGAAGCTCTGTAGACAACTTCCTTTCGCTCTGCAAATGTCTTCATGACCTTGTGTGTGTTTTGTCTTTGTAAATGTTTTCATAACTAACCCCCTGTCAATATCAAGAGAAAGCTTGTGGGTTACTGCAAAGGACAATTCTACATCACTTGCTGCAAAGTCTGGTGGCAGCTTACCCAATTACTGCTGCAAAGCCTTTTAAGTGAGGAGCTGACTTTTGTCAACCTTAGGCAAGAACAGAAATTTCCCACAATTGGTGGCAGCGGTGGGATACAAAGAACAATCCAACAAAACCAGTGAAGAAGAAGCAGAAAAAACTACATTAATGCAGAACAGACCTGCAAAAGGAAAGAAGAAAGAAGTACAAGTTAACAGAGGAGGAGAATTAAAAACAGTTCCAGTTAGTTGGAGAGAAGCTCTTTTACCTGTAACTCCTCCAGTAGCTGCTGTCCAGAGACAGAGCACAGCTTATAATTTGAGAAGAAATCCCAAGAAAAGAAAGGAGACACAGTGTTTCAAGCTATTGGAATTAAGTTATAGTGATACTGAGGAATTTGCTGAAACATTGACAGTTCCCTTGGCAGAGAGAGTCACTGAAACTGAAACATTTATTGAAAGTGAAAGAATAGAAAATACTTCCACAATAGAAATTTCAAAAAGTAGTACAATTACCAACATTACTACAGAAGTCAGCAGGGAAATCTCTGGAGAAGAAATAGTTCCTGAAACGGTTGAACTCAACACTGAGTGTGAAACTTCTACAGAAGTAACTATAGAAAAGGAAACAAGAATGGCAACTGGAATGTCAAGTCTGGAGGCCACCATGGCCCAATTATTAGCAACAATGTTAGAAAATCAAGCAAGACTAGAAGAAAGGGAGAGAAAGGAAAAAGAAGAAAGGAAAAAGGAACAAGAAGAACAGGGACGGAAGCAAGAAGAACAAAGGCAAAGAGAAAAGGAATTGATGGCAATAGAGAAAAAGAAATTAGAACTTGAACAATCTAGATTGGAAGCTGAAAAGGAAAGAATGGAAGCTGATGAAAGAAGGAGTAGAGAGGAAAGAAGATTAAAGAAATTGGATGATGAAAGGAGAGAGAAATTTTCTGGATTCAGCAGTTACAAAACAGGAAATGATCTGAGGCAATATTTTCTACAATTTGAAACCATCATGAGAGATTGTCATTATGAAAAGGGTACTTGGAACTCAAAGCTATTCCCAAAATTGGATTCAACTTTGGCAGAAAGAATGCAACCTCTCATAGAGCAACATCAAGATTATGAATACATCAAGAAGACACTGTTGAAATCAGTTGGAGCCACTTCAATTGCATTTGGTCAGCAAGTACAAGAAATGAGCATGGATAAATTGAAGCACAAAACTGCATCTCAGATTATTGAACTCCTCAGGAAAATAACTGAAGGATGGTTACAGGATGCCACTTCCTTAGAGGAAGCAATATTTGCTATAGTGAGGTCTGTATTGAGGAGATGTCTGCCTTATCATGGTATTTCTTTTCTGGATGGGAAAACCAGCTCAAATCTTACTGAATTAACTGACCACTTGAATGATTGGATGAACTCTAGACAACCTGGTGATTATTCCAAAATACCTGGCCAAAGCAGCAAAACTCATGAGAAGAAAGGAAACTCTCACCATAGAGAAGACAGAAGTGATGCAAAGAGTTGTACCATTTGTAAGAAGTTAGGTCACACCAGTGACCAATGCTGGTTCAGAAAAGATGGCAAGTATGGAGAATCCAGCAATAGTAATGGCAGCAACAACAACAGAAGTTCTAAAAACAACAATTGCTTCATCTGCAATGGAACTGGGCACAGGTCTTATGAATGTCCCCAAAAGAAGTCATCTGTAAAGAAAGAAAAGAATCTGAAGGAGCCAAACATGGGTGCTTTCAGACAAGCCTCAAGTTGGATTTCTGGGAAAGTGAATGGAACAGAACATAGAATCCTGATTGATACTGGTGCCTCAGTAGGAGTTGTCACTCCAGAAGTTGCAGAAATGTCAACGTATAAATCTGACAAAGAGATTTTCCTGGATGGTGCAATCAGAGGATATAGGAAACTTGTGTTGGTGGAATATGAATTTAATGGAATCACTTTGGAAAGAGAGGCTGCAATAAGTGACAAACATAAAGACTTTCAAGGAATCATTTTCCCTTGGAACCCTAAAGACAAGCAAGAAAATGAGTTATTTGTTCCAATGTTTGAAAGAAAAGCTGAACCCAAAGATATTGCTGTGATAACAAGGCAACAGAAGAGGAATGGAAAACTTCTGAAGAAGCAACAACCAGTTATTCCTGCCAAACCTCTTTTGACAGATTCTGAGGCAGCAACTCCCGCTGTTATGGAATCAACAGAGTCAGGGAACACTTCCACTGAAGCAACTCCAGCTTTAGAGGATGGTATTGTTGGTGAAGAGGACACTTTGACAGCTGCAACACCAGCAACTGATAATGATGTTCATGAAGACACATCCATAGAGGAGGCGGTAATCACTGATGATAAAGTCGCTGAGCCTATAATCACAGAGGAAGCAGAGGAAAATGATGAATGTGAGTCTGGAATTCAAGGAATCCCTACAGAATTAGAAGCAGATAGCAATATGCAAGAGAGTGACAATATGATGAAATTTATTGAGGAATTAAAGCCGGTGACAGAAGGAACTGAAAGGCAGGAGTTTGTAAAGGATGTTGAAAGTGACACAACAATCAATGTTTGGAGAGAACTTGGCAAGAAGAAACTGCAAGGATTCAGAATGAATAATGGCCTACTGACACAAGAAAGAGAAATTGAATGGGGAACATTTGGTGAAGTCATTGTTGTTCCAAAGTCATGGAGAAATAAGCTGATGGAACTTGGGCATGAAAAGATGGGCCATCTTGGAGGAGAAAAAGTATTGTTAATGATAAAGAAGAGATTTATTTGGCCCAACATGAAGAAAGAAATATACCAACATTGCTCCAGCTGCACAAAGTGCCAATACAATTCTAAGTATCAGCCAAAGAAAGCTTCAATGGTTCCCAGACCAGTTATCACTGAACCATTTCAAAGTGTGGCCATAGACTTAGTGGGACCCCTCCCCAAAGGAAGAGGAGGATGTCAGTTTATTCTTACAAGTATTTGCCTAGCAACCAGGTGGCCTAGTGCTATAGCCTTAAAATCAACCACATCAAGAGCAGTTGCTGAAGCTCTCTGGACCATCTTTTCAAACACTACTATACCAGAGAAAATACTGAGTGATAAGGGTCCTCAGTTCATGAGTGCTGTAATGAAAGATTTAACATCATTTTTGGGAATAACTCATGTCACAAGCTCTGCTTATCACCCCCAAACAAATGGATGTTTGGAGAGGGTTCATGGCACCTTCAAATCCATCTTGAAGAAGTGTATCAGCTGCAAAACTGACTGGGTGCAACAAATTCCATTTGTCCTTTTTGTTCTGAGGCAAATGCCAAATTCGGAACATGGATTTAGTCCATTCGAATTAATCTATGGCAGCAGAAGTAGAACCTCCCTGGAGGCATTGTATTTTGGCTTAAATGAATTCAATGGAAGGAATCTGAAGACAGGTGCTTGGGTTAATGATCTGGCTGACAAACTACAGCTAATCAGGGATAAGGCAGCTTTGGCAACGGCGCACACCATTGAAAAGAGGAAGGAAATGTATGACAAGAATGCAAAAGACAGAGAATTTCAAGTTGGACAGAAAGTGAGATACAGAATCCCAGGGAAGTTGAGTGCTCTCTCTGAAAGTTGGGATGGACCCTACATTGTGAAGAAGAAACTGGGAAGTGTAAACTATCAAATTCTGAAGGAAGGAGCCAAAGGTGAAGGCAAAGTGACACACATCAATAATCTAATGAAATTGACAGAAAGAGGAACTGTGAACAGGCTGGATGTTGTGTCAGAGGAAGAAGATGAAGAAGTTCAACAAGAATTGACAGGAAAACAGATATTGAAAGACAGATGTAAATTTTACAATGAAGAAGAGTTGAGAGAAGTTTTGAAGAAATTTGATGGATGTATGAAAGATGAACCTGGTGTCACCAAAGTAACAGAACTAAAGATTGACACTGGAGATCATCCACCAATACAATGTCAACCCTACTCAGTGCCTATGTCTTTGAGAGGCAAGGTCAAACAAGAACTGGAGAACTTGGAGGATAATGGAATTATTGTCAGAAGTAACAGCAAATGGTGTTCACCAATGGTGCTTGTTAGAAAACCAGATGGTTCAATCCGGATCTGTGGAGATTTCAGGAAGCTAAATTCAATTACAACAACTGAACCATATTGCATCCCCAGATTGGAGGAACTTGTCAGTACAGTTGGAGACTCAGCTGTTCTAAGTAAAATTGACTTAGCTAAAGGCTTTCATCAAGTCTCAGTAAATAATGAAGATAGTGATAAACTTACCATCATTTCACCATTTGGAAAATGGAAATACTTGAAGATGCCATTTGGAGTTGCCAGTGCTCCTGCTACATTTCAGAAGCTGATGGACCTAGTGCTGAAGGATTGTACAGAAATCAGTTGTGTGTATATTGATGATATTTTGATCTGGAGCCCAACTTGGCAACAACACTTGAAAGATCTCAACACGGTGTTCACAGAACTCAAGAAAGCTGGACTAACATGCAAACCTGCAAAGTGTCAGTTTGGGATGACCACTTTGCAATTCCTAGGGCATGAGATTGGAAATGGCAAGATAAGTGTGCCAGCAGCAAGAGTCAGGGATCTCAAGAAGTTTCCCAAACCAACCACAAAAAAGCAAGTCAGAAGATTCCTTGGAACAGTCAATTATTATAGAAAGTTTGTCAAGAACTTTAGTGCATTGCAACAAGTTTTGACTCCAGCCACAACCAAGAGTGCACCAACTAAGGTGCTATGGAATGCAGAAATGGAGGATGCATTTACAGCACTATGCAACTGTGTCAGCAACCAAGTGAAATTGTGCATCCCTGTTCAATCTGACAAATTTGTGCTGGAAACAGATGCCAGTGCAAATGGGATTGGTGCTGTATTATCAGTGATCAGAGAAGGCAGAAAATCAACTGTAGCATTTTATTCCAAGCAGCTACATGGGGCTCAGAAAAAGTACTCTGCTCAAGAACTTGAAGGATTGGCCCTATATCAATCTATTCAACATTTTGCTTTCTATCTATATGGGAAAGAATTTTCAGTAATAACAGATCACTGTGGCCTGGAAAGGATGATGTCTAGACCTCAGGAGAACAACAGAATCCTGAGATGGGCATTGAAGTTGAGCAATTACAGATTCTCCATATCCTACAGGCCTGGAAAAGAAAACATAATTGCTGATTGCCTAAGCAGGGCATGTGAAGAAGCCACACCTACGTATGAATCAAACCACCCTCTGGAAGTACAAGAACGCCACCCACGACAGGTGGATCCCAGCTGAAGAAGAAGGGGGAAGCTGTGGAATGCTGACCTTCACAACACATTCAGCATCCACAAAGACACTAATTAACATTAATTGATAACAGCATTCCATGATTCAAAGTACATTGTCACTTAGCTAGTTATATTTAGAACACTATATTTAGTAACAGTTTCTGCACTGATATAAAAGGAAGCTCTGTAGACAACTTCCTTTCGCTCTGCAAATGTCTTCATGACCTTGTGTGTGTTTTGTCTTTGTAAATGTTTTCATAACTAACCCCCTGTCAATATCAAGAGAAAGCTTGTGGGTTACTGCAAAGGACAATTCTACATCACTTGCTGCAAAGTCTGGTGGCAGCTTACCCAATTACTGCTGCAAAGCCTTTTAAGTGAGGAGCTGACTTTTGTCAACCTTAGGCAAGAACAGAAATTTCCCACAGTCTATATTTCAATTAGAAAAAAATATAACAAATGTAACTTATTATCAGACTATACAGTTGTGAAAATAGACAGATGTCAAAATACTTCTATGTAAATTAATCGATTTTTATGGAATTTGTATTCTTATTGTGAGTTTACTTGTAAAGGGGATTAGCTCTTCAAAATTCCCTCAATTCATCTTACAGAAACTCAATAAATTATTGGAAGAAACAGCTAGTTTACAATGGAATTTATATATATTAATATATATAAAATATATTAAGATTCTAGAGCTTTAGGCATTCTTTTATTGTCTGGAGACCCATAATTATAAAAAAAATGGTCACAACTAAGATTTTGCATGCCAAAAAATAAGCTGCCAGTGCTGATCCAATGAAGCTCCAAGGGTGTGAACCTTCTGCAGTACAAAACACTAGCTTTTACAAAGACCCAAAGAATAATTTATTTAGAGTAGTATCATTACCAATATGCCAATATGTAGCTCAAACCAGTCTATATGAAAACCTTGAGCAAGTGTGGATATATACGAATTGCTCTAGTTTTACATATTGACTTGCCCAACCTTTATTACGTATAGGCTGGTTTGAGCTACATATTTGGTATATTCGTAAAGATACTACTCTAAATAAGCTTGACTAAGTCTATATTTAACTAGCTTAAGCTCAAGCCCAATATTTTATGATAGAACTTAAGTCCAAGCTCAAGCTCTTGACCATTTCTATGAAATGTGCTTCAAGCCTTTTCAAGCCCTTGACAAACCTGGGCTTAAGCTCAACTGGGCTTGACTCAACACTGCTAGTCAGTCAGTCAGTCAGTCATTCTGTCACGCAACAAAAAGCGGATCTCGAAGATGGTAGCCTGCCAAAGGTTGAAACAAGCATCAATCTGTTGCACTGGACATTATAAGTCTCTGAAATATGCCAAAATTTTTCATTTCGACGTTGTTCTTTTTTTTTCAGAAAAATCTAGTCATTTTAAGGCAGTATGATCGTAAGTGATTATTTGTAATTCTCCCAATGAGTCACACCGTACTCACATGAGCAAATATTCTCTTTGCTGCCCACAGCAGTTTTGTAATACACTATATTCCAGCAGTATACCAGAGTGCTTGGAGTTTCCCATTGAACTTGTTCAAAGAAAAAAATTATCTTCCATGCACTTAATGCGCAAATGTAAGATTGAAAGTGTATCTGATGCTGGTCATGATGACATCTACAACCTCTACAGTGTATTGTTAGTGTATGTTTTCACCCTTCGTACCAAATAAATCTAATAAGCATAATGCCTTTTCCAGTTGCGGATCCAATTCTAATAATGGGAAGGGCCCCCAATATTTTTAAGTCAAAGATTGTGAGCTTTGGTGAACTATGTAAATGATTTGGACATTCATTTATGATTGAAGAACATAGATTAGCATGCAGCTGTATTATGAACAAAATTGCTTCATAGTTACCCATATTATTGTACACTATAAATTTTCACTAAATATGGTTGGTGCAGTATGACAGACTGCCTCATATGGAAGCCTTGCAACAACAACAATATGGTTGATAACTTAGAATCAGCTATCCCTAGATTCCCCTTACAACACTTTCAGTGTCTGATAGTAATAAAATAGCTACTTACTATATGTATATAACTGTGAATCACCATTGTTTATTATCTAATAGCAAGTAGTTGGTAAAGTTTGGGAACAATATCGTTATACCTATTAGAAAAAAAACTTTCAGGAAGGAAGATGAAAGCTGATTAAACTTATGTCATGTTTTCTAATTTCTAATAAAGATATATATAATATACATTCACGGTGGGTACCAAACATTGTCTGAACACAATAAGAAGGGAAAAAACAAGCCGAGCCATAACTAACAAATTTAATCCAATAAATTTCAATTGTAAATGCGTGCTATCTCAAATGCAGAAAATTTCATATGTAAGCCTCTCAATATAAATAAAAATTTAGAATAATTCCTTCAGAAAAGTACCTTTATCCAGCACAGAATAAATTTATATACATACCAAATCTAAATTGAGACTCGTTAGTGAGGGTCTTGCATCACAAACCTCATAATACACTAAACATAAACAAGTTATGATCTCCATTAA
>WLWD01005977.1_pt1 | contig 28908 bp, 18 predicted proteins | sample 6712731 | NCBI WGS metagenome assembly WLWD01 (sample SAMN12718690, study PRJNA576275) | sponge metagenome | isolation source: marine sponge | host: Mycale hentscheli | place: New Zealand: South Island, Marlborough, Capsize Point | collected 2014-11-01
GACCACAGTGTAACAGGGTCTGCAGTGACAGGCACTTACTCTGGGGGAGAGGCTGACCACAGTGTAACAGGGTCTGCAGTGACAGGCACTTACTCTGGGGGAGAGGCTGACCACAGTGTAACAGAGTCTGTAGTGACAGGCACTTACTCTGGGGGAGAGGCTGACCACAGTGTAACAGGGTCTGCAGTGACAGGTACTTTCCCCTGCATGGACTGGACTTTAGCCAGAGTGAAGTCGCCATCCCAGTGTCCCTGGATCACATAACAAGGGGTCCCAGCCTTGTTACACACACTACCTGTAATCTACACATACATAAACACACAGAAAGAGTTATTCAGAGAAAAACATCTTAGTAATATTAGTTTTCACCTTGCGCTGTCTTTCCCTTGAGAAGTAACTGTATGTATGATACTTGACCTGACACAGCTCTCCCGTGGTATGGTTTGTGATTTTCAAATCTCCTGACTGCAAAAATAAATGACAATCAGTTGCATCGTTGCATTGACCTGTCCCCTCACCAGACCTGTCCCCTCACCAGACCTGTCCCCTCACAAGACATGTCCCCTCACCAGACCTGTCCCTTCACCAGACCTGTCCTCTCACCAGACCTGTCCCTACACCAGATCTGTCCCCTCACCAGACCTGTCCCCACACCAGACCTGTCCCCTCACCAGACCTGTCCCCTCACCAGACCTGTCCCCTCACCAGACCTGTCCCCTCACCAGACCTGTCCTCTCACCAGACCTGTCCCCTCACCAGACTGTTCCCCTGTACAGACTGTCCCCTCACCAGACTGACACCAGACCTGTCCCTACCAGACTGTCCCTACACCAGACCTGTCCCTCACCCAGACCGTCCCACCTACCAGACCTGTCTCTCACCAGACCTGTCCCCTCACCAGACCTGTCCCCTCCCAGACCTGTCCCCTCACCAGACTGTCCCCTCACCAGACCTGTCCCCTCACCAGACCGTCCCCTCACCAGACCTGTCCCTCACACCAGACCTGTCCCCTCACCAGACTGTCCCCTCACCAGACATGTCCCCTCACCAGGACCTGTCCCCACACCAAGACCTGTCCCCTCACCGACCTGTCCCCTCACCAGACTTGTCCCCTCACAGACCTGTCCTCTCACCAGACTGTCCCCTCACCAGACCTGTCCCCTCACCAGACTTGTCCCCTCACCAGACCTGTCCCCTCACCAGACCTGTCCTCTCACCAGACCTGTCCCTACACCAGACCTGTCCTCTCACCAGACCTGTCCCCAAACCTGACCTGTCCCCTCACCAGATCTGTCTCCTCACCTGATCTAGCCACAGTTTTCCCACAATGATGTTATGGATGGTTGTGGTGACTTTGGTCCAGGTGTAGTGGCTCTGAGTCTTGTATATAACTATATGACAGCAACCCAGAGGATAGACCACCAGATACTTGCCACGAAACTTAGACGTTACTGTGTACTCCTGCCAGAAGATCCAATCCTTGTGTTCCACATGCATGGCAAACATAGGAGGATGGTGGCTCACCTACAAACACATGTGTAGTAGAGTTTTACCCATAACTGATTCTACCATCAACGCCACTGATAACTGCAACTGCTATTACAAATTGTACAGTGTTACAGAAAGTAATGATAACACAGAGGAATAGGCTGACAGTAACTATAGTGTAAATAGTTCGTTTGGTCTCAGCTATACCAGACTCAGCTAACACTAATTTCAGTTCTAGGTCTAGTATTAATGAGTACTAGTCTCAGTGTCTGCACTGGTCTCAGTTCAGTTCTGATCTCAGTCCTAGTTTCAGTTAGTATTGGTTCTATTTCTGCTCTGGTTTCAGTCCGTACTAGTCTAATTATAGTCATAATCTCAGTCTGTCCTAGTCTCAGGTCTGTAAGTCCCCATTCCTCCTAGCAGTCACTCTCACTTGCTCAGCCAGGAGTCTGTAACCTTTCTCAGGATCAGAGCGAAGGTCAAATTCGAATGTCTCAAACAAGAGTGGGTTAAAGGGCTTGCCAACTCGAGTGGCAGTGCTGGCATAGGCAGAATTGATGTAGGCGGCCACATAAGCTGCCTCCTCCAGCGTAGAGGAACTCTGGGCAGCTTTATCCAGCAAATAAGAATGCACCAAGTCCTCAGACATGCGCTGAAGCATGGAAAGAGGCTCGTTGAAATTCACCTAAAAACCAACAACAAAAAACAAAACAGACACAACTGACCACACCCCAATACCATAAACGCACCCTACACCAAGACCACACCCTTAAACCACAGCCACACCCTAAACCATTACCACACCTTAAATGACATCATGACAACACAATGACATCATGACAACACAATGACATCATGACAACACAATGACATCCTGACAACACAATGACATCCTGACAACACGATGACATCCTGGCAACACGATGACATCCTGGCAACACGATGACATCCTGACAACACAATGACATCCTGACAACACTGACATCCTGACAACACTGACATCCTGACAACACGATGACATCCTGACAACACGATGACATCCTGACAACACTGACATCCTGACAACACAATGACATCCTGACAACACAATGACATCCTGACAACACAATGACATTCTGACAGCACAATGAGCATGCCAACCCAACAATGACTCCAGACAACAACTACTCCATCCTTTCTTTCTCTGGTTGAATACATGCTATAATGAAGCACCAAGGGCGTGAACCCTCAGCGTTACTCTAGCAATTACAAAGAACAAAAGCATAATTTACTCGGAGTAGTATCAATATGAATATGCCAATATGTATGTTCACGCACGTCTAAATATAAAGCTTGAGGAAGTCGATATTCAACTTGTGCAATGAAACCGTAGATTTTAATGCTGTCTTCATAAGAGAAGCTTAACATACAAGCTACACTCACTTCAACAGTAGTTTCAATGGGAAGCTCCAAGCATTTCGGTAAACCACTGAGAAAAATGCAATGCAAAACTACTAAAGGCAGAAAAGAAATTATTTGCTCACGTGAGTACGGCGTGACTATGAGGGCGTTACCAACAATGGCTTACAATCGTATGGCAAAAAAAAAAAAACTAGCTTTTTCTGGAAAAAAAAAGAAGAAAAGTCAAAACTAAAAACTCTGGCACATTAAAGAGACTTAAAATGTCCAGTATAACATTTTGATGTTTGTTTCAATCTTCAGGAGGCTGCCATCTTTGAGATCTGTGTGACAGAATGACTGACTGACAAACTGAGTACTGTAACCCTCTCACGCATGCACGCTGAAGGTTAATAATGTTATTATATACATCAAACACCTACTACTACTACTACTACTACTACTACTACTGAGATAGCTCCTTAATATAACATACTGGCATTGGTATTTTGGACAAGTCCTTGCCAATGCAGTTCTTCATGACAGACCAAAGACTGAGTTTGTGATTGGGTTTAGGAGGAATGGTAGTACGTCTCTGTTTCACGGCAGGAATATGTTGGGAGAAACTGGGACTAGGGCCAGCTGGAACCTAAATATGAGCACAGCAATTAAAGTTGCAATTCTTAAACCATTATTAAACTGGCTCACTTCCATCCTGAGATCTGATGATATGAGAGGTCCCTCCTTTCCAACCTTCTGTGTTGCCTCCACTTTACCTACTCCATTACTCATGGAGAAAGCGTCATTCACAGAGGTACTGCTAACAGACCGCCGATGGCCCACGCCCACTCGGCCACCGGAGTCCGCCTCACTACCAGCGCCTCTACTCAATTCCATATCACTCTCATTATTCTGGGGCTTGTCCAAAATGTCTGTAGCATCAAAAAAAGTGTCCTCTTCTTCTCCTGAAGAGAGAGGGTTGCCATCCACCTGCTCCTGTGGCTGTGACTCCTGCTCACCACTCAAGTCCACAGCAAGAGCAGTGCTGGCTGTAGATTTGCCCAGCGTAGAGGATGTTTCAGTCATGTTGTTGGATGAAGGTGGGATCACCAGTTTGCTGACACGTGATGGAAGGGATCTCCTCATGGACTGACTTGCCTCGTTCTCCAGACTGTGCATCTGACTGGCTAATGCCTCCATGTTATCCTGCAACTGAAGACGCAATGAATGCTCGTACTGGAGCGCTCGAGACCAGCGGCGCTCAGCACTGCGAGCTTGTACCACAAAGTCCTCCGCTGACTGCAAACATTCACAAAACAACAACAACAATTGACTAGCCAGCATTCTATCAGTTATTGGGTCAGTGAGTGAGTGAGCAAGACAAATGGCAGTTTGTGAGACCACCTACTCATATTCATACCTTGACCATTGCAGAACAAGTCAGCTTGATCAATGCCACATTTTCTGCTGGTTTTCCCGCCCCCTGTTTGCTCGACTGACTAGTTTCCAGGTCTGAGGCCAACTTTGCCATGGACTGGCAGTTCTTAAGGACAAGGTCATAAGCCGTCGTCAACTCCTTCAGTTTAGTCTGTAGAACTGCCAGAGGGTTGTCATGGTCACCATTAGCCTGTGCACCATCACCTTCATCCTCTGATCCAGAATGATCTTCACACACACACACACACACACACACACACACACGTAGAAAGGCTTGTCAATATATCTTTAGAAAGTAGAACAAGACGAGTTCTGAAGTTGCAGTACAGGTCATTTGTTAGATCAAACTAATACTCAACCATAAAGAAATAGCTGCTTATAATAGTATTACTAAATGTGAGTCTGTGACTGGATTGAAATATAGCTCATACTTTATTTTAGATGTGTGTGTGTGCTCGTGTTGCTTCCATTAGCTTCATGTAAATGTGACATCACCACAGAACTGATGAGGACTCACCAGATTCTAGTTTCTTGATAGCTTTAGCTTTAGCTAGTTCTAAGGCAGTCACCCAACGCTGCCTCTCCACTTCATTGAGGGCTCGCAAATGGTACACTTGAGACGGACCGTTAGTGATGATGAAATTAGTAGCATCCACTGTGTCTATAAATGCCGAAGCGAGGTTGATAGTCCCACGACACGTGTGCGCCATCTCCTCTTGGGTCCTACACACATGCACATACATACATACATACACACACCACATAGCAAACAAGATAATCTCCATTCTCATTTGTGGCTTCTAGTAGCCGTGTAGACACTTCACATGAGAAATCTTAGAGAATCAAAAAGATTTGTAGCCTATTGTTTTGAAGCTTTCACAGCCTGAGATGTGGTCACTGAATATATAGTAACTACAATAGTATAGAAGAGGGGCTTCTACTGATGCAGATAAAAATGAAGCACCAAAGGTGCGAACCCTCAGCACTACTCAACACTACCTAGCTATTACAATATAGTCTCAGACCAAAAGAACAAGCAATCTATTAGCTATTTTAATCAGGCATCAATATAGCTCGAGCAATGAAAATGGTACATAGATATCTGTCTTCACAAGAGAAGAAGCTAAACAGGCCAGAAACACTCACGATATACATTTTCAATGCGAAACTTCACTTCTTTTAACTCCGTTAACTTCCCTGAGCATAAAGCAAACTACACCGCTGGCTGCAAGAAATTATTTGCTCACGTGATTATGACATGACACTAGGGGGGATTACCCACTAAAGCTGGTGAAAACTATTTGAGCACTGGAACAATGGTCTTAGAGGGCTAAAGACCAGGGCAATCAGAGGGCTAGACTCGTCTAGACCTGAGCATTGGTCTGGACCTAAAGAAGGGTTGGACCTGTATTCTGGACCTGAACAATGGGATAGATTAGTCTGGACCTGAAGAAAAGCTGAACATGGAAAAGGAAACCCATCATAAAGCTACCAGGTACTGTGAGACCCAGAGCTCCAGTTCCCAAGTCATAAAACACAGTTTAAAACAAGTTTCAACTCGCACAAAGCAAGCCACTTGGCAAATACACCATGTGATGGTTACACTTTCACATGGTGTGCATGCCCAGTTAATAGAGGGTGTGTCTCATTAACATGTTCAAAGAACAGGATTCTTGGACACATTTCCTATCATCCTTCTGCACTCAAGCGCTAATGTGGCACCACAACACTAGCAGTGACCACTAAACTAAGCCTGTGTTGTGGCTAACCTTGGTCCATACTAATTATATAGTCTTAACCAACTGCTGGGACTCTAGCTACATATGCGTCCCAACTGGTGTACAAAATTGTAGATACCTGTAATAAGATAATAAGCCATTGGCGAGTACAAACCACCGCCTCTGATAACCTTTGATATAATTAGTCCATTTCAGAAGCCAGCCTCTGAACTGTTCCGGACACACTTTGCCATCCGGCATCGCTAGTTTCTTTCTTTCCAAACCGTCTAGACTTCCACAGACTTCTTGACCCAACCTCACTGACTCAGCGCGGGCCAGGCTGACAGTGTCCACTCTTCTTCTTCTCGGCAGTAAATAAATGCAGGCTCCGCAACACACGCGCCTAACATAAAGGGTGTGGTCAATATTTAAAGGGGCGTGGTCCATTGTAGGGAAATGGAAACCTTTTACCAAACGTTTGGATACAGAGAGGTCCAGGAACTTTAGGGTCCATGGTGAGATATAAGAACAGGCGAGTTTACATTACACGCATACTTGAGTGCAAAATATATTTACCAGTTTGGTGTAGTAAATTTATACTAAAAATAACAAATGACAACTACTCATTACAGCAGCAGGTGTACTTTTTAGTAGGTGTAGTTGTACAAATATATTTGTGACAGTCTCTGTGTGAAATGTATTTTACAACTTCCTTGCCTGTTGTACAAATAATATGACATGAAGACCAAACTTATTCAATATATCAATCCAAGACCCTTTAGTCACTTCCTGTATTGCTTGAAGGGACTGTTGAAAAATCTGCATGCAACAAAGGTTCAAACTTTTTCAAAGATGGAGGAAATTCAATGATTGACATATTTATATAGTTAGCTGAATTTGCATGTTTTCTGATACAAGTTTGTACAATGGATTTAGCAGTGAAGCGATAGGTATAGCTTATCTGGAAAACTTCAATCCCCTCCCCCCTTAATAATCTTAAGAGCACAACCTGAAGTGGTGATTTATAATGAACCACCCGTAAGCACTACTATTCATAGCCTTTCCACATGTGAGATGGTGCATGAAATGATATGTACTGTATGTGTTGTTGTGATAAATAGATATTTGCTCATACGATGGAATTTCCAGGATCAGACAAAAGGTCAGAGAGAATTGGAGACCGGTAGAGTGAAGGGAGTCGTGACTCTGATGAGAGAAGCTATGGTGGCAAGCTTTGGAGACTTTGGGCTGGCTAGCGTACAATCATCCCTCAGTGGTGAGGCTGAAGTTGTGTGTGTGGGTGGGTGGTGTCCTTGGCTCAGGGGCCTGAGGTCTCTTGAGTTCAAGCCTTACTCAGGCAATTTTCCATCTGGTTTTCTGTCTGCCTTCCACCAGTCCACCCAGCTGTGATTGGGTACTTGGCATTTGCTGGGGTGCAAATTCAAGGCCTTTTCTCATGAAGGTCCAGGTGGGATTTCGGGTGCCCACACCACTTGCTATTAGGAAAGGCCTTTCTACTACGAGTTCCAGCCTGGCTCACAGTGCCTGCTTAGTGTACAGGCATCCTGGCTCTGCCAGGTGCGCATGACTGCCTAGTGGCAACACTGAAGCTAACATGCTTTCTTGTTAGAGACAGCTGTAATCTACCTGGCTACTCTACCTGAAGCCAACTTGTGTTTCTTATTGAGATAGCTATAATGTCTAATGCTGAAGTGCTTTTACATACTGTTGTAAACTTGCTAGTAGAAGAGTTGGACAGATATTTGGTGATCTAGCTATCTCTTTGTGTTGTAACAAGTTAGTAAGTATGCATATGTATGTGTGTGTGTGTGTGTGTGTGTATGCAGTGAAATATCTCAACGTGGCAACATTGATGATGATGGTGAGATGTCCTCGTGCTCACTGCAATGGAGTCAGAACAGCTCTAACACTAGTGAGCAGTTACCATGGTGAGGCGTGCAGCCTGACGGTGGTCCATGTAGCTGGTTCTATTCGCAGTGCACAGATAGCTCAACTCAAGAGGAACAAGAAGATGCTGACAAAAAACAAATTCACTATACACACATGATACTAAAATAAATAAATATGGTGGCTTGTTTTATGTCAGGAGTTCATCTCCTTCTTCAATGTCTCTGAGATTAAGTACTTCTACAGTGCCTCTTCCCTTAGTCCCCTCGCGCACTTCTTCTTCCACAGCTCTATAATGGCCAGGGTCTATCAGACACACCTGTAGAAAAATATCAATATTCCTTTAGTTTACGACTAGTACAACAACAGGTTCATGTAAAGTTCTCACACCAGTGGTCTACTTCAACAAGTTCATGTAAAGTTCTCACACAAGTGGTCTACTTCAACAAGTTCATGTAAAGTTCTCACATCAGTGGTCTACTTCAACGACAGGTTCATGTAAAGTTCTCACACAAGTGGTCTACTTCAACAAGTTCATGTAAAGTTCTCACATCAGTGGTCTACTTCAACGACAGGTTCATGTAAAGTTCACACACAAGTGGTCTACTTCAACAACAGGTTCATGTAAAGTTCTCGTACCAGTGGTCTACTTCAACAACCGGTTCATGTAAAGTTCTCACACAAGTTGTCTACTTCAACAACAGGTTCATGTAAAGTTCTCGCACCAGTGGTCTACTTCAACAACAAGTTCATGTAAAGTTCTCACACCAGTGGTCTACTTCAAGAACAGGTTCATGTCAACAATAAAATTCTCACACCAGTGGTCTACTTCAAGAACAGGTTCATGTAAAATCTAGTGCTCAAGCTAGTCTAAAATTGGAAGGATTTACGTAATCACAAGCTGAACACTTTAAAACTTTCATTCACATTTTACTTACTATACAGTTATTACCAACAATGTCTTAAATACATGAGAAAGCTCTACAGTTGTTCATCTTCAGTGGTTTGGAGTAGCCTTTAGCAGCACAGTGAAGTCGCAATCTACTCATCTCTTTACTACACAAAGGTGGATTTGCCTACATGCAGCCAAAGTGTAGCTATTACACTTTGAGCAGCTGAGGGAATGTTTAGTGTCTTATTATTGCTGGCTCACATTGTAGACAGTGCATCATATAGTGACCCATGTACTAATACAGTGTCTGTTACTATAGTTCATATTGTAGACAGTGCATCATAGTGACCCATGTACTAATACAGTGTCTGTTACTATAGTTCATATTGTATACAGTGCATCATATAGTGACCCATGTACTAATACAGTGTCTGTTACTATAGTTCACATTGTATACAGTGCATCATAGTGACCCATGTACTAATACAGTGTCTGTTACTATAGTTCATATTGTATACAGTGCATCATAGTGACCCATGTACTAATACAGTGTCTGTTACTATAGTTCATATTGTATACAGTGCATCATAGTGACCCATGTACTAATACAGTGTCTGTTGCTATAGTTCACATCGTAGACAGTGCATCATAGTGACCCATGTACTAATACAGTCAATGTTGTTTTAGTTAACTAAAACTAAAACCAAAACCCCTTAGTTTTGGGGTATTTTACTTTTGGTAAGAATAACTAAAACTAAGCTGTAGAGAACATGAAAAAATTATTTTAGAAGACAGTAAATTCAATAATAACTAAAACTACCAGTAGAGTGGATGACATAAACTAAAACTAAGCAATTTTATTGTAAAATTACTTGATGGGAGTTTATGTTTTCATTATTAAATGAAAATATAAATTCCCATCAAGTAATTATTCTCTAAACTAACAAATACCATACTTTATTAATAATACCCAAGTTTTCACAGAAATATGCCATTTTTGAAGTTTTTTGAGAAAACTACATGAACAACTTTCTTTAAGGAGTCTCATTATTGCAGAATTTGAGAGGCAACATAAATTAACTAAAACTAAGACAATTGATAGTATAACTAACTAAATCTTCTACATGGTATTGAAGAAAAACTAAAAACTAACTAAATCTTCAGGGAGAATTTGGGGAAAAAACTAAAAATAAGCATTCAAGATATTTTTTTTAGTATGAATAACTAAAACTAAGAAAGTCTGGAATCGCTAAACCAAAACAACACTAAATACAGTGTCTGTTACTATAGTTCATATTGTATACAGTGCATCATAGTGACCCATGTACTAATACAGTGTCTGTTGCTATAGTTCACATCGTAGACAGTGCATCATAGTGACCCATGTACTAATACAGTGTCTGTTGCTATAGTTCACATCGTAGACAGTGCATCATAGTGACCCATGTACTAATACAGTGTCTGTTGCTATAGTTCACATCGTAGACAGTGCATCATAGTGACCCATGTACTAATACAGTGTCTGTTACTATAGTTCACATCGTAGACAGTGCATCATAGTGACCCATGTACTAATACAGTGTCTGTTACTATAGTTCACATTGTATACAGTGCATCATAGTGACCCATGTACTAATACAGTGTCTGTTGCTATAGTTCATATTGTATACAGTGCATCATAGTGACCCATGTACTAATACAGTGTCTGTTGCTATAGTTCACATCGTAGACAGTGCATCATAGTGACCCATGTACTAATACAGTGTCTGTTGCTATAGTTCACATCGTAGACAGTGCATCATAGTGACCCATGTACTAATACAGTGTCTGTTACTATAGTTCATATTGTATACAGTGCATCATAGTGACCCATGTACTAATACAGTGTCTGTTACTATAGTTCTATACAGTGCATCATAGTGACGTACTAATACAGTGTCTGTTACTATAGTTCATATTGTATACAGTGCATCATAGTGACCCATGTACTAATACAGTGTCTGTTGCTATAGTTCAGTACAGTGCATCATAGTGACCCATGTACTAACAGACAGTGCATCATAGTGACCCATGTACTAATACAGTGTCTGTTACTATAGTTCACATCGTAGACAGTGCATCATATAGTGACCCATGTACTAATACAGTGTCTGTTACTATAGTTCATATTGTAGACAGTGCATCATAGTGACCCATGTACTAATACAGTGTCTGTTGCTATAGTTCACATCGTATACAGTGCATCATAGTGACCCATGTACTAATACAGTGTCTGTTGCTATAGTTCACATCGTATACAGTGCATCATAGTGACCCATGTACTAATACAGTGTCTGTTGCTATAGTTCACATCGTATACAGTGCATCATAGTGACCCATGTACTAATACAGTGTCTGTTACTAGTAGTTACAGTGCATTAGTATACAGTGTGTCTGTTACTATAGTTCATAGTATACAGTGCATCATAGTGATCAATGTACTAATACAGTGTCTGTTACTATAGTTCATATTGTATACAGTGCATCATAGTGACCCATGTACTAATACAGTGTCTGTTACTATAGTTCATATTGTATACAGTGCATCATAGTGACCCATGTACTAATACAGTGTCTGTTACTATAGTTCATATTGTATACAGTGCATCATAGTGACCCATGTACTAATACAGTGTCTGTTACTATAGTTCACATCGTATACAGTGCATCATAGTGACCCATGTACTAATACAGTGTCTGTTGCTATAGTTCACATCGTAGACAGTGCATCATAGTGACCCATGTACTAATACAGTGTCTGTTGCTATAGTTCACATCGTAGACAGTGCATCATATAGTGACCCATGTACTAATACAGTGTCTGTTGCTATAGTTCACATCGTAGACAGTGCATCATATAGTGACCCATGTACTAATACAGTGTCTGTTACTATAGTTCACATCGTAGACAGTGCATCATATAGTGACCCATGTACTAATACAGTGTCTGTTGCTATAGTTCACATCGTATACAGTGCATCATAGTGACCCATGTACTAATACAGTGTCTGTTGCTATAGTTGTTCAGGCCACACCCTGAATGATGACTGACTACTCTTATTTGTCTGCCCCTCCCTCTGTTTTCGTCACCCCTTTATTATAGTACTTCACACATTGACTATCAGATTAAACACTTATTCACACCTGGGCCCATAGCCTGGCCTATAAAAGGGTCAGGTTAGGGCCCTCAGTTCAGTTGCTGTTACTATTGCTACTATTGTTGTTCTACTTGCTACTACTTATATATCTTTAATTATAGTGCTTAAACATAATTCCTTTTTGTTTAGTGGGTGACTGTAGTTGAGCACTTAGCTAGGTTGGGTTGACTTCACAGTGTGTTTCCTGTGCCTAACCTCTCAATTATTGTTCACTCCGAGCACGCCTATTCATTCTGGTCCTTCGAGCCGGATCTTCGACACCTGTTTGGAGATCCAACTACTTCTCAACGTACTTATCTTCTAGCATTCACTGAAGTGTGCGACTGATTGACAAGTGACATTATGGACACCAAGCGATTGATGACTACGGCCAAGGGGCAAGTTACTCGTGCAGATACTTTACTCCAGGAACAAGAACGACTCGAGCCACAAAATATATCTGTGATTCAACTCAAAAGAATCGGTAGTCGGCTAACTAAAGCTGAAGATAGTTATGAAGATGCATTCGAATCTATTGCAGAGATCACTAAGGAAGATGAACTGGCACAAGTTGAATTCTCCTCAACAATAGACAGTCTTCGTGAACGACTTGATCACTTACATCGCGTCATTGAGGTTCATGAGGAAAGCCAGCAATTAATGGAAACGCTGGACTATTGGGAAAGTCTCAGTGGGGAGGACCTGCGCTGCAAAGTGGATCGGGATTCAGACGAACTTCAAAGCAGCCTTCAGGCATTTCTGAAGTTAACACGGCCTAGAAAGCTGGCCTCGTCCGACAATATTAAGGCTCTGGTAAGAAACATTCGATCCAGGGTTGATAAACTTAGGAGTTCTGGAACACTCTCGACGTCTGCTTCTCCACCAACTCCAAGTGGAGGTGATGAATCCAGGCCTATGAAGCAAGGAGTCAAGTCACGCACCCTACCGCTTCCGACATACTCCGGAGACCTCGCAGATTGGCGGTCCTTTTGGAGACGTTTTAAAGATTATCTCGCCCGACTTCCAGATCTCACGGCCGATGAACAGCTGACATTCTTACTTGAATGTGTCAAGGACCCTGCAGCGACAAGCATCATTCGTGATGGACTGCGTAGTGGCGACTCCTTTGAGGCTGTTGAAGCAAGACTACTAATAAGGTTTGATCAACCACGACGTGTTTATACAGACATGGCCTTGAAATTAAAGCGTATACCCGAGTTTTCTGACACTGTCAAGAGTACATCTATCTGTTCTGAATTGCTGTCTAAATTTCTGAACATCATAAGTAAGTTTGGAGATGGGAGTGCCTCACAGCTTGTTACTGCCTTTTTTGAGGCTATGATGGATACTGACCTTACTCAGGAGTGGCATAGATTTGCTGGAAGTTCTGATAGTGTGCCACAGGCAGAAAAGCTGATTGAGTTTTTAGACAATCGAAACAGGCTTCTCATGAGCAAGCCAATAGATGCTAGACCTGGAAACAAGACATCTTCAGGGAAAATGTTGGTGTCAACCAAATCTATTACCAGGGACAAGAGTAAATCCATGACTTTAGTGTCCCATCAAGCTCTTTGCAAGTTGTGTAATGAGAAGGAACATGCTCTTTACTGTTGCGAGGCATTCAAGGGGATGGATGTACCTACCCGGAGAAAGCAAGTAACTACGTCCAATTGTTGTTTCAACTGTTTAGCACCGGGCCACATTAGCAAGCACTGTCATAGTAAGAAATCCTGCCGAACATGTTCTGGAAAACATCATTCTCTCCTTCACCTAGATGAAACAGAGCAGGTCACGAGGGCCACGGCCTCTATGAGCACTACTACGAAACAGGATGGAACCACACAGACTTCTTTGGCATTGCCTGTACCCAGACCAACAGCTATCCTCTGGATATGTCAGGCTGTGGCAAAACAAGATAACAAGACATTTAGAGTGCGAGGAATTATAGACCCAGGTTCATCTCCTTCATTACGTAGAGAGTTGTCAAACGAATGAAATTGAAGACCACTCCTTTCTTGACTGAAGTAACGGGAATAGGTGCGACTCACGCTGGGACCTGCAAGAATGAGACTGAGATCCTCGTCTACTCACCCTATGAGCATGATAGTCCGACTGTTCATGTATGTGCAGCTGTCATCACATCCATTGTTGGTGACACACCTTTGACCAGCCTGTTGAAGGAAGTGGATACATCTTTTGCAAAAAGCTTGAACCTCTCTGACCCTCATTTCAACAAGTCAGGAGGAATAGATATTCTATTGGGACAAGATGTACTTCGAGCCATTCTGAAAGATGGAGTAGTTCGCTCCAACAAAAATGAGTTGTATGCTATAAACACAATCTGTGGATGGGTCATTGGTGGCACCTGTGATAGCATCACTGAAGCAGCTTCAGCTCACATCTCTTGCCATGCCACAACTAATTCCACTGTAGAGACGAATGAATTGCTCAAGTCTTTCTGGGAGGCAGAAGAACCACCCAAAGCTTCTACCCTAACCGAGGAAGAAGAACAAGCACTCACCTTTTTTCATACGACATGCTCCAGACTTCAAGACGGTCGTTATGAGGTGCGAGTTCCAAAGCGGACTTCTGTACCAGATCTTGGGGACTCCAGAAAACAAGCACTCCAACGTTATACTGCCAACAAATTTTCCCTTCAAAGAAAAGGAAACTGGTCAGCTTTTTCTACTGCAGTCAAGGAATATTCTGAATTAGGTCATGCGGAACTGGTCCCAGCCGTTAATCTCAGCAAGCCACCAGTAGAAGTGTACTATATGCCCATGCATGGGGTCATCAAGGACAGCAGCACAACCACAAAGTTGCGGGTGGTTTTTGACGCCTCTGCTGCTACTTCTACTGGTGTCTCCTTAAATGACACTCTGTTACCTGGACCTACCAACTACCCTCATCTGACTCACATTTTGACAAGGTTCAGACTTCCTAAAGTTGGTCTCTCCGCAGATGTTTCTAAAATGTTTAGGGAGGTGGCCCTGCATCGAGATGATCGAGATCTCCACAGATTTCTCATGGAGGATGATTCAGGAGTGATACGTGACTGGAGAATGACGAGGCTCACTTTCGGCGTGACATGCTCTCCATTTTTAGCTGTACAAGTGCTCAGACAATTGGCGGAGGACTATGTTGATGAGTTTCCAGAAGCTGCAAAAGCCATCCTGTCATCCTTCTATGTAGATGATTTTCTCTCAGGGGCGGATACCCTGGAAGAGGCCACACACCTACAACAGTCTCTGACGGAGCTTTTATCCAAGGCTCAGATGACGCTGAGAAAGTGGAGGACTAACAGTAATGAATTGAGGTCTTTAATACCATCACACCTGCTGGAGACAGAAGAGTAGACGCATCACAGAATCCATGCAGAGAGCAAGACTGAAAGTTTCGATTTTGTTGGAAGTAACATCGCGGAATGGGAAATTCTGTTATCATATGAAGTTCATCTCTCCATCGTTGCCATACATCAGTTAATTCTGAGGGAATCAGTTCATCCCAGTCCAGTCCAAGAGACCAAATTCTCTGTAGTAAGATCTTGAGCAGGATGGTTACAGGAGTGAACCATCCAAGAACATCAAACGTTCTTGCAACATCAGACAAGACCTGGCGTTTAGTAGGTTTGTCCTCTGCACTGAGTCGTGGAGTCGCCACATGAAGAGTGTCTGTAGTGGTTCTCCAATGAACTCCCAGAGTCTTATGGCATTGTGAAGGAGCTTGTATGAGGTGGCACAGACAGCTATGGCTGCAGTGGTATACATACGTGTTGTATACTCTGAGGATTGTGTCTCTGTAGAGTTGGTCATGGCCAAGTCAAAAGTCTCTCCTGTTAAACCTCAAACCATTCCGAAATTGGAACTTTCAGCCGCAGTTCTGTTAACAAAGTTGTTGTTCTCAGCCATGTCTGAACTGTCCATTGATTTGTCATCTGTATATGCTTGGAGTGACTCGACTATTGCCTTGGCATGGATACGAACAAATCCTGCAAAACTAAAGACATATGTCGCCAACAGAGTTGTACAAATCATAGATGTAATACCACCAGTTTCCTGGAGACATGTTACTTCGGCATCTAATCCTGCAGATGTGGCATCTCGTGGTATTTTTGCATTGGATCTATACCACCATCCCCTGTGGTGGCATGGACCAAGTTGGCTGCACTCCCCTCCTGATTCATGGCCAGTCCACAGAGAGCCATTGAATTCTAAACTGCCAGAGCTTCGGAATTGTGCTCTGACTATCAGAGTTGAGACTCCAGACCGTGAACTGATTATCAAGCGATTTTCTTCTTTTGCACACTGCGTCAATGTATTAACCTGGGTGCTACGATTTATCTCTGGCTGTAAGAAAAAGAGCCCAGGACTCTCACTTCCGTCTATCAGTAGATGAGGTACTAGCTACAGAAAATCAGTTGTTTCGCCTCCATCAGACACAATATTTCTTCAAGGAATTAAAGATTCTCCGGTCAAGTGGACAATTGTCAACATCTAATTCACTTTGTGCTCTTTCCCCCTACATAGACAATTCTGGCCTTATGAGAGTTGGTGGAAGGCTCCAACAAGCTGACATACCTTATCAGCAGAAGCACCCCATTATACTGTTCAGGAAATCCTATCTGGCTTTAATATTGGTCAGACATCTACATACATTGAATCACCATGCTGGACCCACTATGACCATGGGCATTCTCAGCCAACAATACTACATGTCGGGAGCACAAACACTAGTGAGGACGGTCACCCATGATTGCACAACGTGCCGGAAACAACTGGCCAGAGTCGCCTCTCAACAAATGGGACAATTACCTACTTCCCGAGTACTACCTTCACCACCCTTCACGAGAACAGGAACAGACTTTGCGGGGCCACTCTTACTCAAAAAGGGCCATACCCGAAAGCCTGTACAAGTGAAGGGCTACATATGTGTTTTTATTTGCCTTGCTACTCGAGCGGTCCATCTAGAGTTGGTTATGGATCTAACGACGGAGGCTTTCCTGGCTGCATTCCGCCGATTCTCAGCACGAAGAGGATGCCCAGCAGAAGTCATGTCTGATAACGGATCTAACTACATTGGGGCCAAGCGGGAACTCACAGAAATCTATGACGTCCTTACCAACAAACAAAGTCTCAACACCATCAGCCACTTCTTTACTAATGCTCGTATTAAATGGAGCTTCATACCTGGGCGAGCTCCCCACTTTGGGGGAATTTGGGAGGCCAGCGTAAAGTCTGCAAAAACTCTGCTTCGAACGTTGGTCGGCTCCCACATGCTGTCCGTTGAGGAATGTATGTCTGTCCTTACAGATATAGAAGCAACCATGAACAGTAGGCCAATATGTGCACTGAATTCCTTGCCAGAAGATGGAGTGGAGGTTCTAACGCCGGGCCACTTTCTTGTGGGAAGACCACTGCTTGCACCACCTCAACTGCATTATGAGGAACTCAACGTTTCACCTAAAAAACATTGGAACTTGTGTCAGAAAATTACCTCTGAGTTCTGGTCACGGTGGTCGCTAGAGTATCTACAGTTACTACAAAAAAGAAACAAATGGAAGAGAAATTCGGAAAACATTAAAGTTGGTCATGTCGTCTTAGTAAAGGATGATGATCTTTTTGTGAGGACATGGCCTATGGCTGTCATTGTGGCCGTGCATCCGGGGCCAGACGGATTAATTCGAGCTGTTACTATAAGAACAAACAAAGGTACTTACAAGCGTCCCATATGCAAACTTGTCCCACTGTTGGATTCATTAGAAGAAAGTCGACCATCTACTCCGCCCCGGGAGGATGTTCAGGCCACACCCTGAATGATGACTGACTACTCTTATTTGTCTGCCCCTCCCTCTGTTTTCGTCACCCCTTTATTATAGTACTTCACACATTGACTATCAGATTAAACACTTATTCACACCTGGGCCCATAGCCTGGCCTATAAAAGGGTCAGGTTAGGGCCCTCAGTTCAGTTGCTGTTACTATTGCTACTATTGTTGTTCTACTTGCTACTACTTATATATCTTTAATTATAGTGCTTAAACATAATTCCTTTTTGTTTAGTGGGTGACTGTAGTTGAGCACTTAGCTAGGTTGGGTTGACTTCACAGTGTGTTTCCTGTGCCTAACCTCTCAATTATTGTTCACTCCGAGCACGCCTATTCAATAGTTCACATCGTAGACAGTGCATCATAGTGACCCATGTACTAATACAGTGTCTGTTACTATAGTTCACATCGTAGACAGTGCATCATAGTGACCCATGTACTAATACAGTGTCTGTTACTATAGTTCACATCGTAGACAGTGCATCATATAGTGACCCATGTACTAATACAGTGTCTGTTACTATAGTTCACATCGTAGACAGTGCATCATAGTGACCCATGTACTAAGTTCACATCGTAGACAGTGCATCATAGTGACCCATGTTACTAATACGGTGTCTGTGTTACTACAGTTTCAGTAGTTCTAGGGTCACTTTTCATTATTACCATTTCCATGTGTCCTCCTGCCCAGTCTTCAGTCTCCATAGTGATGATGCTCAATAGTTTTTCTCTAAGAGTTCTCGCTTCTTTGGGAGGCAGCTGTATTTGAAGTCTCATCCGAGCTCTCTCTATAGGCATTGTGTCCTTGAGCAGGCGGATGACTTCAAGAGCTTGCTGTTTGCTGCTCTTACTTGGTTTCACAGAGTAGTGGACATCCTTCATGGCTCTCTCTATGACTCCAACTGGATAAGGTCTCTTAGTTTCAGGATTGACACATTTGTCAGATACTATCGTTGCTATGTCTCGGAAACTAGCATCCAACTGACTTTGCCGCTCTCTTTCTGATACCTGCAGCTCTCCTTTGGCTAGGATCTAAACAAAAGTTTTAAATGATCAAAATGCAAAAATACCCAAGAGCAGCAAGTGATTGACAAAGCAGTGATATTTGAAGTGTTACTGATCATGTGATAAGTTGATTTGAGGTGTTAGTTGATCACATGATCTGATTTAAGATGTTGTTGGTCATGTGATAACTGCAATATACTCAGGCTTCAGTTTGTCTGCTTGAGAGACTGGTCAATTGGAAATTGGAATAGTCTATCAGTTCATGCAAGGTAGACTTGAAGAAAATACCTCAAATTCCTCAAAGTAGCCAAAGTAATATAACATAAAATTGAGTGAAATTTGTGGTTAATTATGAAAAATTATACATGTACTTGATCAAGATTTCTATGTAATATTTTGCTCTGTAATGCACCATTGGCAAGATATTGAAGTCACAAAATGTGTACATCTCAACTAAAAATAACATGAAGACATTTAAAATTTATTAGGTGAAATAAAGTGAAAATTGTGGTTTTACATGATACATAATGAAACTTCCATTCATGCCGAGCAAAAGTGCTATATGTCATTTTGCTCAAAACTTCATCCATTTTAAGACAACATGCTTGAAAAAGTGAAGTCGGAAAGTCTGTATTTCTCCCTCAAATAAGTTGGTTGGAAGAGAGTTAAGATATACTGTCAATATATGGTCAAGTAATTTTACATTTACTCTGGATGAATTTGTCATTTGACAATTTGTATTTTCAACAAAGAAAGCACACCATCAGTAACTGCAACTTTTTACAGCAGGTTTGTTGTTTATGTCTAGGCAGTGGGTTAAAGAGAAGAAGATGGCATGATACAAGAACAGTAGCAGGTCATGTAACACACTATGATCTTTTATTCTTACCCAAACAGTTATATACTCAGACTTCAGTTTCTCTCCTTGAGAGACTGGCCAATGAAGTCACTAGACTATAGAACAGTTCCTCCTTGAGAGACTGGCCAATGAAGTCACTAGACTATAGAACAGTTCCTCCTTGAGAGACTGGCCAATGAAGTCACTAGACTAATAGAACAGTTCCTCCTTGAGAGACTGGCCAATGAACACTACACTATAGAACAGTTCCTCCTTGAGAGACTGGCCAATGAACACTACACTATAGAACAGTTCCTCCTTGAGAGACTGGCCAATGAACACTACACTATAGAACAGTTCCTCCTTGAGAGACTGGCCAATGAAGTCACTAGACTATAGAACAGTTCCTCCTTAAGAGACTGGCCAATGAAGTCACTAGACTATATAACAGTTCCTCCTTGAGAGACTGGTCAATGAAGTCACTAGACTATAGAACAGTTCCTCCTTGAGAGACTGGCCAATGAAGTCACTACACTATAGAACAGTTCCTCCTTGAGAGACTGGCCAATGAAGTCACTACACTATAGAACAGTTCCTCCTTGAGAGACTGGCCAATGAAGTTACTACACTATAGAACAGTTCCTCCTTGAGAGACTGGCCAATGAACACTACACTATAGAACAGTTCCTCCTTGAGAGACTGGCCAATGAAGTCACTAGACTATAGAACAGTTCCTCCTTGAGAGATTGGCCAATGAAGTCACTAGACTATAGAACAGTTCCTCCTTGAGAGACTGGCCAATGAACACTACACTATAGAACAGTTCCTCCTTGAGAGACTGGCCAATGAAGTCACTAGACTATAGAACAGTTCCTCCTTGAGAGATTGGCCAATGAAGTCACTAGACTACTATAGAACAGTTCCTCCTTGAGAGACTGGCCAATGAAGTCACTAGACTATAGAACAGTTCCTGCTTGAGAGACTGGCCAATGAAGTCACTATACTATAGAACAGTATGAAGTCACTAGACTATAGAACAGTTCCTCCTTGAGAGACTGGCCAATGAACACTACACTATAGAACAGTTCCTCCTTGAGAGACTGGCCAATGAAGTCACTAGACTATAGAACAGTTCCTCCTTGAGAGATTGGCCAATGAAGTCACTAGACTAGAACAGTTCCTCCTTGAGAGACTGGCCAATGAAGTCACTAGACTATAGAACAGTTCCTCCTTGAGAGACTGGCCAATGAAGTCACTACACTATAGAACAGTTCCTCCTTGAGAGACTGGCCAATGAAGTCACTACACTATAGAACAGTTCCTCCTTGAGAGACTGGCCAATGAAGTCACTAGACTATAGAACAGTTCCTCCTTGAGAGACTGGCCAATGAAGTCACTAGACTATAGAACAGTTCCTCCTTGAGAGACTGGTCAATGAAGTCACTAGACTATAGAACAGTTCCTCCTTGAGAGACTGGCCAATGAAGTCACTAGACTATAGAACAGTTCCTCCTTGAGAGACTGGCCAATGAAGTCACTAGACTATAGAACAGTTCCTCCTTGAGAGACTGGCCAATGAAGTCACTAGACTATAGAACAGTTCCTCCTTGAGAGACTGGTCAATGAAGTCACTAGACTATAGAACAGTTCCTCCTTGAGAGACTGACCAATGAAGTCACTACACTATAGAACAGTTCCCTTGAGAGACTGGCCAATGAAGTCACTAGACTAATAGAACAGTTCCTCCTTGAGAGACTGGCCAATGAACACTACACTATAGAACAGTTCCTCCTTGAGAGACTGGCCAATGAAGTCACTAGACTATAGAACAGTTCCTCCTTGAGAGACTGGCCAATGAACACTACACTATAGAACAGTTCCTCCTTGAGAGACTGGTCAATGAAGTCACTAGACTATAGAACAGTTCCTCCTTGAGAGACTGGCCAATGAAGTCACTAGACTAATAGAACAGTTCCTCCTTGAGAGACTGGCCAATGAAGTCACTACACTATAGAACAGTTCCTTCTTGAGAGACTGGCCTGAAGTCACTAGACTATAGAACAGTTCCTCCTTGAGAGACTGGTCAATGAAGTCACTACACTATAGAACAGTTCCTCCTTGAGAGACTGGTCAATGAACACTACACTATAGAACAGTTCCTCCTTGAGAGACTGGTCAATGAAGTCACTAGACTATAGAACAGTTCCTCCTTGAGAGACTGGCCAATGAAGTCACTAGACTATAGAACAGTTCCTCCTTGAGAGACTGACCAATGAAGTCACTAGACTATAGAACAGTTCCTCCTCAAGAGACTGGTCAATGAAGTCACATATACATACATCATAGGTTATACCATACCAATAAGCAGCTGTTATAAGCTAGCTTGTGATGGACTTTTTCTTACTGTTTGGGAAACCGCCATTATAACCGCTGTCACATCGCCCGTTTTTAATATATTTAAAAAAAGTCTCACTTACCATTTCACAAGCCCTAAAATTACTAGTCCTGCAGCATTTCATGAGTTCAGTGTTTGACACTTTGTGTGTAGCAAGTTCCTCTAGTATTTGGAACTTTGGGACCATGGAAAAGAGTCGATTGAGTGGCCGTGGCAACTTGAATTACTGACACGGAACCGCAACTTACCCCTGAGATGTGGAGGGTTTTGACTGGTACAATGTACAACTACCAGACCCTTTACCAGCATAGAGGTAAATAAAAGGTCTGGCAACGCGATACTATGTTCTACAATGGTCTAAAAATAATTTTCACCTACCCTTTACCACACACTTCAGTATAATTTAACTATTATTAACTATCACTATGAGAGCTGTTTGTCTCTAGGCTTACTTGAAGACAAACTTCTGTTCCATTGTCAGATCCAAATGCTCGCACCAAGTCTTCTTTCTTTGCAACCTGTCCCTTAGAGACGTTTGTAAAAACAGTGTGCGTCTGTAATACTTCATCAATATCTTTCTCCCTAACATACAAACACATGCAAAGGAGACGTTTACTCTTTCTTCTAGATACATAACTGTATCCCTCGCCTCCTTACGTTTTATTGCGCCAAGAAATAACTTTGTTTTTGTAGCAGGCTATTTCAAACCTCTTGCCAGCCTTTTTCATACGAACTATAGCTATGTTAGTAAGCCGAATCTGGTTTGTAGGGGTGAAGATAGACATTATCAATCAAGCCAAATGAATCACTTTCCCTAGCTAGCGAGCGCAAAGCCAGCGCTACGAGACGGCAAGGTTTGTGAAGCGGGTGTACGAGATTGGTTGCACAGTACTGTCTGGTAAAGGGTGAACAAAGGAGAATGGACAGCTCTCAAGTAGCTTCAGACAGTCCTCTCAGTAATGTTGAAATACAGAGATATGGTCGCCAGCTAATTTTACCTGAGTGGGGTGTAAAAGGTATAATAGTTCGTCTTCTTGTATATTTATAAAATTGCATGTTTTGTGGTTTAAAGGTCAGTGTAATGTGAAGACTGGTTCTATACTGCTAGTAGGTGTTGGTGGACTGGGTTCTCCTGCTGCTCTCTATCTAGCTGCTGCAGGAGTAGGTGAGACTGAATTAAAATACTGTGAAGGTAAAGGTCACATTGAACAATAGTCTCGTGTAGCCAGAACCTTTACCTACCGCCATGCTGGGAAAGGGTGTAGTGACATTAGTGCATAGTACCAGTTCAATACCTTCCAGATCTCAGGGGGAAGTTGCGGTTCCTTTCGTGGTTGTCTGTAATTTAGGATTTAGGGTTACCACAGCCACTCGATCAGCTCATTTCAGCGGCCCCAAAACTTCCGCGTATTGTAAGAATGAGTGCAGTGGAACTTACTGCAAATAAGAAAATACTAAGATTCATGAAAGGGCTACAGGACGAGTAATTTTAGGGCTTGTAAAACAGTAGAAAGCTTTGGAAAAAAAAAATCAGGCTATTTTTGACAGTAATAATGCCACTGTTATAAGCTAGGAATTATAAGCTAGTATGTTGTACCTTATAGCTGCCATACAAGACAGCGTTACAAGGCAGTAATGGCACACCTTATATCCACCTCTCATAGTGCAAGTAGTATTTTGTACATTAGCGTGGCAGTTTCTCTGTGCGGTATTTTTATGATTACATAAGCATAATTGAGTAAGTGATACACTTTCAGGTCTAAACCTAGTCTCACGTAGCCAGATCCTTTACCTATTGCTAGCCGGGAAAGGGTCTTGTGGCATTAGTACATAGTACCAGTTCAAAAGGAATGTAATTAGTCCTCTACCCGGATGCTCCGCAGTTAAAACTTTGTGTAAACGTAAAAACACCACACACATAAAAACTTGCAAATGCGTATGACACATTCTCTTGCACAGTTTGCTGTAGGTGGATTGAAGCTGTGGCATAGCTCCTTATAACACTGGTATATGTATTACTGGTATGGCACTCACTGGTACACTATGAGGTACAACACACTATAGTTTATAACTGTGAAGGTAGCTTATTTAATTTAACATACATATATCACAATTAGGTATAGATTAAAGCTTACCAACATATACGGAACTGTTATAAGCTAGCTTATACTGGATATTTTCTGCACTGTTTGAGAAAATAGCATTGTTACTGCTGTCACTCACAGACTCGCCATTTTGTTGTCAATATCAAGAAGCAGAACTTTCTATGTCTCACTTCCAGATTCTTGTATAGCTACCATTTTACAAGCCCTAAAATTACTCGTCCTGCAGCTCTTTCATGAATCATAGTGTTAAATAGCCAGGACCAGGACTGCAACTTTAGTTACAATGTTTACATTTACTAACATGTAATTCATTCAATTTCAGAGGAGTAGGAAGCCCAATCAAATTGATACAGCCATTATAACCACACCCACTTAGCCACACCCACACACTTGTTAAATTAATGAATTTGATTAAAGAAGACAATATAGAAGTTTATTTTTATCAAAATGTAGCAAAGATTTATTGTATAGCTAATAGCTACTACACAAAGCACATAACACAATGACAAAAACACAAAACTTAAAAAAAAAACTGGAATATTGATAGGATATCTTATGTTATTGAATATTGATAGGATATCTTGTGTTATTGAATATTGATAGGATATCTTATGTTATTGAATATTGATAGGATATCTTGTGTTATTGAATATTGATAGGATATCTTATGTTATTGAATATTGATAGGATATCTTATGTTATTGAATATTGATAGGATATCTTGTGTTATTGAATATTGATAGGATATCTTGTGTTTTTGAATATTGATAGGATATCGTATGTTATTGAATATTGATAGGATATCTTGTGTTATTGAATATTGATAGGATATCTTGTGTTATTGAATATTGATAGGATATCTTATGTTATTGAATATTGATAGGATATCTTGTGTTATTGAATATTGATAGGATATCTTGGGTTGGTTGATGAAGATGTTGTGGAGTGTAGCAATCTTCACAGACAAGTGATTCACTCTGAGCTCACTGAAGGGACCAGCAAAGTAGAATCCGCAAGGCAATCCATTCAACAGTGAGTCATGGAATCAATCACCATATCTTTATAGAGTACTGGACCAGTTGTAGTTTGAATAGAGTACTGGACCAGTTGTAGTTTGAATAGAGTACTGGACCAGTTGTAGTTTGAATAGAGTACTGGACCAGTTGTAGTTTGAATAGATCACTGGGCTAGTTGTAGTTTGAATAGAGCACTGGACCAGTTGTAGTTTGAATAGAGCACTGGACCAGTTGAATAGAGTACTGGACCAGTTGTAGTTTGAATAGAGTACAGAACCAGTTGTAGTTTGAATAGAGCACTGGACCAGTTGTAGCTTGAATAGAGCACTGGACCAGTTGAATAGAGTACTGGACCAGTTGTAGTTTGAATAGAGTACAGGACCAGTTGTAGTTTGAATAGAGCACTGGAGCAGTTGTAGTTTGAATAGAGCACTGGACCAGTTGTAGTTTGAATAGAGTACTGGACCAGTTGTAGCTTGAATAGAGAACTGGACCAGTTGTAGTTTGAATAGAGCACTGGACCAGTTGTAGTTTGAATAGAGTACTGGACCAGTTGTAGCTTGAATAGAGCACTGGACCAGTTGCCGGAGGGTAAGTTTGTTCAGTTTAGTACAGGAGGCGGACAGTCCTGTAGCAAAGGTTTCTGCTGACTATGCAGGATGAATATAGCAATTGGGTTGTTGTTAAGGAAATATAAATTAGTTCACTCCTCTACATTAGAAAACTTGGTGGGCATTATTTTGTGTTAAAAATTAATGTCAAGTGTGTTTAAATAGAATTAATTCACAAGTGAAGTGCTCTATATATCACTTGAGACTGACCAAAGACAATGCCATGGACATAATACAAAGGTGAGAAAACAGTAGGAATGGGATTAGAAAAGTAGGATGGGATTAGAAAACAATAGGAATGGACATGTAATGTGATTATGAGGCTATGGAATGTGATTTAAAGGTGAGAATATGGTAGAAATGGATTAAAGTGAGACAGTAATAAGAGTGAGATTAGAACGGACACAATGAGTACTTGTGGATGATTTTGATACCTTTTCAGGTTGTGCATATCTACTGAGTAACGCCCCTTTATGTCACACTGTGATCATGTGATCAAAGTTTGGTTTAGCTGGCATACATGATGAGTCAAAGCCGTGCACAATGGATACTTCTTGTCGCTATATTTCAATCTATAAAGTAGCTAGCTACTGTAGCTATTACAAAAGACCCAAATAATAATTTACTTGGTGCCTTATCATTATGTCAATGTGGACATACCTCATGCAAGTCAGTATGTAGCTCATGCAAGTCAGTATGTAGCTCATGCAAGTCAGTATGTAGCTCAAGTCAGTATGTAGCTCATGCAAGTCAGTATGTAGCTCATGCAAGTCAGTATGTAGCTCAAGTCAGTATGTAGCTCAAGTCAGTATGTAGCTCATGCAAGTCAGTATGTAGCTCAAGTCAGTATGTAGCTCATGCAAGTCAGTATGTAGCTCAAGTCAGTATGTAGCTCATGCAAGTCAGTATGTAGCTCATGCAAGTCAGTATGTAGCTCAAGTCAGTATGTAGCTCAAGTCAGTATGTAGCTCATGCAAGTCAGTATGTAGCTCATGCAAGTCAGTATGTAGCTCAAGTCAGTATGTAGCTCATGCAAGTCAGTATGTAGCTCAAGTCAGTATGTAGCTCATGCAAGTCAGTATGTAGCTCAAGTCAGTATGTAGCTCATGCAAGTCAGTATGTAGCTCATGCAAGTCAGTATGTAGCTCATGCAAGTCAGTATGTAGCTCATGCAAGTCAGTATGTAGCTCATGCAAGTCAGTATGTAGCTCATGCAAGTCAGTATGTAGCTCATGCAAGTCAGTATGTAGCTCAAGTCAGTATGTAGCTCATGCAAGTCAGTATGTAGCTCATGCAAGTCAGTATGTAGCTCGTGCAAGTCGTATGTAGCTCATGCAAGTCAGTATGTAGCTCAAGTCAGTATGTAGCTCATGCAAGTCAGTATGTAGATCATGCAAGTCAGTATGTAGCTCATGTTCAGGACAGCCAGGAGAGCAGCCCTGAACAATCAAGAACTCGTCACTCCAATAGAACTATTATCACCTTACCGAACAATATTACATACATAATGATATTCATATATAACCACTGTATCTTGTATCATTATCACTGCATAAATGTAATGTAGTAGTGTATGCAAACATTGATCCGATTTAACCCTAATAAGATTACAACCGTGCGTTACGCCTATACAAGATTCTTTGGTAGGGTCTACAACGACGGCATAGTATCCGTCTTCCCTGCCCTAGACTTGTGCGGCGCATCACTTTAATTGAATTAGGCAAGACTTGGGTCGATCTGGTCCTTTGAAGCTCGAGGAAGTTACGCCCCTCGAACATTGGTCCTTCGAGCCGGATCACTTCACATCGCGAAGAAGGAAGACTGACTACCAGCCAGGCTCTACCACTAACGACTTCCGCAAGTCTACAACTATGCGTTCATCACGACTCCGAAGTCCAGAACGCCCCGCCTACATCCCGGATCTCCCGCCAAAGTCGAAGTCCGGACGCAACACCAACATCCGCCAGAATTTGCAGTTTTGTCACGCGTAGACTTGGAGTCTTTCTCGGGTCTAGGGCATAAAATTCTTAAGATTTCACTTGTCAAAAGATTCACCTTTTGCCTAAAACCCGGGAACTCCTGGTCTTACAAATGACAGAATTGGAGAAAATTGAGGCACTAGGCAGCCTGGATGTGATCAAGGCCAAACGTGCCCACCGACGAGGTCGTATAACACGCCTCCGAGGTAAGATAGAAGCCCTCATTTCGGAACCTCTACGCAATCTTCAGCTGGAGGAACTTGAAGCAGTGAAGGCTGAACTAGACAGAGAAATAAAGTTTCACGTTGCTCTACAATCTCGCTTTGAGACGCTACTTGAGGAAAACAATACAGTCCCCCAAACAAGCTAGATAGCGAGTATGAAACAGCAACCGAACTCAGTGATCAGCACGGTCTGCTCACTCACAGACTCAAGAGCAGGATCAAGCACTGTGGACAGTATTATAGAGCTCTCTACCTTCAAGATGAGGCGGAAGAAATTCTTCGAAACACAGACACCCTGTTCAGCACTACAGATTATGATGAGCTCATCAAGAGCATTGCATCTTATCTCCAAGACACTATGTCTCTTGCAGACAACGAGGATTTCGCTGTAATACGTCGGAAGGTGAAGGATTGCCGTGATCAACTCCGAACAGCCAAGCACAGAAGCAGCAAGTCCTCTTCTGCCAGCAGATCAACGCCCCCACCGGTAGCTGATCCCATTGGGTCTCTTCTCAAAGTTGACCTCCCCTCCTTTTCTGGAGAGCCCACTCAGTGGCGCAGTTTCATCACCATATTCCAGTCCATTGTGGACAAACATGGAAGACACTTAACTGATCCAGAAAAATGCTCCCTCCTCATGAAGCATGTCAAGCTAGAGGATGCTAAAAGAACCGTACTTCGGAAAAGTCAGCAAGAAGACGGCTTCAAGGGTGCGGTCCAGGAGCTTGAGGATACATTTGGAAGTCCGAGTATCGTATATCGTTACGTTGTGGAACGACTACTCAAGGAAGAAGCCTATGATTACGATCGAGATAGTATCCGTCGATTACGCGAACGTGGACTGCAAGGCCTACAAGACTTGGAAGCCATTGAGGCATCTACGCTCTCCCAGTTTCTGGTTGTCCTGTTCAGCCG